>Ga0066372_10000601_pt1 | contig 13685 bp, 9 predicted proteins | sample Knorr_S15_td_250_FD_77011 | JGI IMG/M metagenome (GOLD analysis project Ga0066372, IMG submission 77011) | Marine microbial communities from Southern Atlantic Ocean transect - Knorr_S15_td_250_ad_251m_LV_A | ecosystem: Environmental > Aquatic > Marine > Oceanic | place: Southern Atlantic ocean... | reverse complement strand
TGCCGTCCGATTGGCGATCGAGGCTCAGATGGCTAGTACTGGAGCACAGTCTCTTTCCGTTATTGACTTATCTGATGTCACGATCCTGGATTTCTCTTGCGCAGATGAAGTGATAGCCAAGCTTCTCCAGGGATATCTTGAACCCGAAAGCCCTGAGGCATTTTTTATGTTTCGCGGAGTTCGCGAATCCCACCGTGATCAGATTCAAGTCGTTTTGGAGCGACAGGCACTGGTAGCTGTTGCTGAAACTGATACTGGTGTTCGCGAACTCCTGGGTGTGATTGAGGCTTATGACACTAGAGTCTGGCAACTTCTAGAGACGGAAGGACCACTTGTTCGCGAAGATTTTGCGCGAGTGTTCCCGGAACCTATTTTGGATGATGTACTGGATCGCCTCCGGAAACGTAGGATCGTATTTCAAAACCCAATATCCGGCCGGTACCATGCACTTAGTCAGCTCGTCGATGATCCCCTTTAGAATCAGGATCCCGGAAACCCAGTATGTCGGATAAAGAGAATCAAGACAGGCCTAACCGAGCAGCTACCCTAGGTATACATGGTAGATCAACCGGGGACAGAAGCCCAGGTAGTCCAGTGGTGTCACCAATCGTTCAGAGCGCGACATTTCACTGGGCCAAACCGGAAGATGGAGACCTTCTATATAGCCGTTATGGTAACAACCCAAATCAACTTGAAGTTGGGCAAAAAATTGCCGCCCTAGAGGGAACAGAATCAGGAATTGTGCTGGGCAGTGGAATGGCTGCTACAGCTATGGTGTTTCTGGCTCTTACGGAGGCAGGTGATCACATCGTAGCATCATCCCACCTGTATGGCGCGACTCGGTCTCTACTTCTAGACGAGCTACCAAGGCGGGGAATAGAGACGACCTTCGTCGACCCGGACGTAGATCAAGGTTGGCGAGAAGCTCTCCGTCCTGAGACTCGGATCATCCATATCGAATTACCAACGAACCCGACGTTGCGTTTCTTCGATCCTCGACCCATCGCACAGCTAGCGAGAGAGAAGGGCATCACGCTGACTTGCGATGCTACGTTTGGTAGTCCGGTGAACTTCCGTCCATCCGATTCAGGTATTGATGTTGTGATCCACAGTGCCACAAAGTATTTGAGTGGCCACTCTGACTTGATAGCTGGTGCAGTTGCTGGTTCAGAGGATGTCATCGATCAGGTTACCCTAATGTCTCGCCTCTATGGACCAGTGCTTGATCCGCATGCGGCCTGGCTTCTCGACAGAGGAATCCGGACCTTGGATGCAAGGATGACCCGTCATAATGAAAACGCTCTTTTACTAGCAACATGGCTGAGGGAACAAGCTGGGATTCAGACGGTCATCTATCCTGGGCTTGCTACACACCCTGACCACGTGTTGGCTTCAGAGCTAATGGTCGGTTGGGGTGGGATGGTCAGTATTGTACTTGAGGGAGATGGAGCCGCGGCGGACCACTTTATGGGTAAGCTAGAGTTAGTGACTGCAGCTCCGAGCCTCGGTGGGGTCGAAACACTTGTCTCACAGCCTCGCTACACTTCTCACGCAGGGTTGACTGCCGCGGAGCGGGATGCTTGGGGAATACCAGATGGCTTCGTACGGATCAGCGTTGGAATTGAAGCGATTGATGACTTGATAACTGATTTCGCTCAAGCTCTCGAGGCAATCAGACTATAAGCCACCATTTCGCTTGAGTGCTCTTCTTGAGCAAGGGGTATTCTCAGAAGATGTATTACTGGTCATCCCGTAGAACGCTTCCTACTCATCATCCATGAATGGATATCTGTAATCTAATGGCGGAACAAAAGTTTCCTTTATAGAACGGGCACTCACCCACCTGAGTAGGTTCATTATTGATCCCGCCTTATCGTTCGTTCCAGAGGCTCTGCCACCTCCAAATGGCTGCTGGCCTACCACCGCACCCGTTGGTTTGTCATTGATGTAGAAGTTACCAGCTGAGTTCCTCAGTGTATCACAGGCTTCTCGAATGGCACGGATGTCCTTCGCGAACACGGCTCCCGTCAATGCATACGGAGATGTTGCATCCACTAACTGAAGGGTTTTTGCCCAATCCCCATCATCGTATACAAAGATTGAGATCACTGGACCGAAGATTTCATCACACATCGAAATATAATCCGGCTTCTTGGTCTGGATTATTGTTGGCCGTATGAACCAACCTTCCGAATCATCGTAGGCACCACCGGCAATCACTTCAGCTTCATTCGATTTTTTAGCTTCGTCTATGTAGCTAGTAATCTTGTCGTATGCCTTTTGGTCGATCACCGCATTCATAAAATTCGTGAAGTCTCTAGGGTCACCCATTGTAAGAGACTCGGTCTCCTCTATGAGGGGTCCTTCCAGATCCTTCCATAGACTTGCGGGCACATACGCCCGAGAGGCAGCGCTACACTTCTGGCCTTGGTACTCAAAAGCTCCTCTGATGATTGCAGTTTTTACTGCATTGAGCTCCGCGCTTGGGTGTACGACAATGAAGTTTTTTCCTCCTGTTTCTCCAACTATTCGAGGGTATGATCCATATTCTCCGATATTCCCACCGATCGTTTTCCAGAAGCTGTTGAAGACCGCTGTCGACCCTGTGAAATGGACGCCCGCGAGTTCCTTCTGAGTAAGCAATTCAGACGTAATTAATCCTGCATCTCCTGCAACAAAATTGATAACACCGGCTGGTAGACCAGCTTCTTCCAGGAGTTTCAGCACGTAATAATTGGATAGCATCGAAGTGCGGCCGGGCTTCCAAACTACCGTGTTCCCCATCATGGCCGGGGTGCCACTCAGATTAGCACCGATGGCGGTGAAGTTGAACGGGGTAACCGCATATATGAATCCTTCTAGCGCGCGATATTCTGCGCGGTTCCAAACACCAGGTTCAGAAAGCGGTTGCATCCCGTAGATACGCTCTGCGAAGTGGGCTCCGAACCGAAAAAAGTCGATGATCTCACATGCTGAATCGATCTCCGCTTGAAAGGCGGTTTTGCTTTGTCCAAGCATGGTTGCAGCGTTCAGTTTCTGGCGCCATGGACCTGCGAGAAGGTCTGCCGCTCGCAGGAAGATCGCTGCCCTATCTTCCCAGTGGGTTGTGGACCATTCGTGGTGAGCTCCCGCTGCTGCCGAAACTGCCTGGCCAATCTCTTCTTTTCCTGCTTGGTGGACGGTTGCGAGAACGTGACTATGCGCATGGGGCATCACGACGTTTCTTGTATTTCCAGTCCTAATCTCCTCACCGCCGATCACCAGAGGGATATCAACTACCGTGGTCGACTGAACCTCTAATTCCGCCTGGAGTTCGGCGCGCTCAAGTGTTCCCGGAGCATATGTAAGTATCGGGTCGTTTACGGGCGTAGGTATGTTGGGGTTGCCGTTCATTACAGTCATTTGGGTTGATGAGTCGTTTCTCTGGGCCGGTAATCCGTCATACTCATTCATAACGTGCCCAACGAAAAAAAGGTCGGGCAAACAAGACGTTGTCCCACCCGGAAGAGCGACCCAGCTGAGTTAGGTAGCTCAAAACTATCTTAGCTTCATCACAGGTGAATGCAACTAAACTCAGCCCTGTAATGGCAGAAGCTCCGTGCTATCTTTCATGCCGACCTAACTCTTGAGCGGTAAATTCTAGGGGAAAGCAAAAAGGACAGTCCTTAACTAGGCTCTTGAGCGATCTCTCTGGATTCCAGAACAAAACTCACATGGTGGCAATCTAGAAAGAGTCTTTCGACCTCAACTAAAACCAATGAATTCTGACGAAGTACGGCGCGCAGTGATGTCTGAACTGTCACGCATCAAGCACCCAGGAACGAACCGAGATCTTGTGGCTGGAGGTCACGTTCAGGGACTAGAATTTGATCCGGATGGTCTTGTCCGCTTTCAATTTCTTCTTCGTCCGGATGATCCCACTGATTTAGTAAAAACTGCACGTTTGGCTTGCGAGGCTGTTGAAGGAGTATCTGAAGTCAAGATTGATGTCCAATTACCACAAATGGCACCTGCCGGAGAGACTGGACGTCAGGGAGGGCTTCAGCCTGGTTCTGTACCAGCTCCGACACCTAAGCCGGGTATACTCTCATCGGTCAAGCAGGTGATTGCCATTAGTTCCGGCAAGGGTGGAGTCGGCAAGTCAATGGTGGCAGCTAACTTAGCCTGTTCATTCGCAAGGTCTGGACGTTCTGTTGGTCTATTGGATGCTGATATTTATGGACCCAACATTCCCTTGATGTTCGGTGTAAACCATCGACCTAACGTTACCGGCTCAAAAGGTAACGAACTCATTGAGCCCCTAGAGGCGCACGGTGTGAGACTGATGAGTTTGGGGTTCCTCTTGGACAAGGAACAGCCGGCTATCATGCGGGGTCCCTTGATTTCAGGAATCCTGAAGCAGTTCCTAGAACAAGTTGAGTGGGGACCTCTGGATATCATGGTTGTGGATATGCCTCCGGGTACCGGAGACGCCCAACTCTCCTTAGTTCAAACAATTGAACTGGATGGTGCTGTTATGGTGACGACTCCCCAAGATGTGTCTACCGGTGATGTCCGCCGTGGGGTGAAAATGTTCGAAAGAGTTAACACTCGCGTCTTGGGTATTGTAGAGAACATGAGTGGCCTGGCTTGTCCCCATTGTGAAGAGGTTATTGACGTCTTCGGTTCCGGTGGAGGGTCGGTGCTTGCGGAGGAGATGCATGTAGCATTTTTAGGTAAGATCCCGCTGGATCCACAAGTTCGTGAGGCTGGTGACAAAGGGGTACCCACAGCTGTCTCTTCTCCAGACTCGAGAGCTGGTGAGGCCTTATCATCACTGATGCACGCGGTTGACGAGCGACTTGCTGCCCTAGATGGCCAGTAAAGACTTAAGTCCTATCGATTTCCCATTTCATGCAATCTTCTCTGCAATCTGTGCCTGAGGATAGTCTCGATCGAGACAAGCAGGTTAAGCAAATATTCTCGGAGATTGCCCCACGGTACGACCTGCTGAACCATCTACTGAGTCTCAATATAGATCGAGCATGGCGCCGGTTAGCAGTGGATCGATTAGGGTGGAAAGCGGAGCCATCTGGAAGGTTCCTAGACGCCTGCACGGGCACCTTCGATCTTGCCCTTGAACTCAGTGATCGCCCAGACTTTTGTGGGCAAGTAATCGCTACCGACTTCGCTTCTCCCATGATGGTGCAGGGTGCTAGAAAGATAGTTTCCGAGCCGATAAGGCCGGTGTGTGGGAATTCCCTAGCATTACCGTTCCCAGATGACAGTTTCGATGGTGCTATGGTCGGATTTGGTGTGCGGAATCTCGCTGATTTGGAGCATGGGCTAAGCGAGCTTCATCGTGTCCTTAAGAAGGACAGAGTCCTGGTGGTACTGGAGTTTACCCTACCCCCCAACTCCCTGGTGCGTGCAGCCTACCTCCTGTATTTCCGTCGTGTACTACCTTTTATAGGTCGCATTGTCTCAGGACACCCCTGGGCATACCAGTACCTTCCCGAGTCTGTGGGGGAATTTCCGCCGCCAGACGAACTTGGTCTGCAGTTCAAGAAAGTCGGGTTCTCGGATGTGGGCTGGACCTTACTCACCGGCGGAATCGCTGCCATCCATTGGGGCAGGGCCTAGAAGAAGGAGCAGTCTGATTTATTTAGTTTCTTAGTGAAAGTCTTTTTCACGCATGATTGTTACCGGGCCTAAGGTCGCAAGTAATTCTTGTCCCATACGCTCTGAGTCTCCGACGATTAGCACCATCATTTCTTCTGGTTGCATGTGCTCGGAAAAAGCGTGGTGTACAGAATTCGCGCTTACAGCCTGCACTCCAGCCAAGTATCGTTCGAGCCAATCTCTCGGGAGATCTGCGCTCAGATAGAACATCATACGCGACAGGATTTGGCCAGACGTCTCAAAGTTGAAGACGAAGCCGTTCAGAACTGCATCGACTGCTGTGGTTACTTCTGAGGGTTGAGGGGGCGAGTCTACCAACCCCTGCATTGTCTCAAGGATTGCCTTGATGGCGGGGACAGCGTTCTCGGGACGAGTGCTCGTTACTGCGCCAAGAAGGCCAGGGTAGCGCCGGGGTATTGTCCACAGAGAAGCTGCCGAGTAGGCAAAACCCTCCTGTGTCCGGATTCTAGAAAGGATGCGGCTTGAGAAGCCTCCCGCGCCTAAGATCGAGTTTCCGATCGTAGCTGAGAAATAAGATGGATCGTCAGATAGATTCAAATTGGTGGCGTGTGCCATAACTATCACGCTTTGTTCTACATTCTTTTCAATCAAATAAATTCCTGGTTCATCCCTGATCGTCGGAATAGGCGACTCGGGCAGAGATACAGAACAGGGTTTGATTCGATCGACCAGTCCCTCCACTAAGTGCTCTACTTCTGGCCAGTTAACATCGCCGGCCAGCCCAAGGATGAGGTTGTCACGACAAACAATACGACTGTGCACCTCCAGCAGCTGCTCACGGGACAAATCTCCAGGTTCTAGATCAGCTGCATTCATTTCCCAACCAATTGAGTGATCTCCGTAGAGAAGATGGTTAAACTCAGAGTATGCAAGTCGAACTGGATCATCTGCTCTTCTGAGAACACTTTCGATTTGTCGCCCTCTCCAGACTTCCACCTCGTTTGAGTCAAAGGCGGGCTCTGTAAGGAGTGTACCGAGGAGATCGATGGCGGTGGGGAAGTGTTGGACTAACGCATTGGCAGTAGCTGTGATCACGTCGCCACCGCTGCCGAACGAGGTTTGGATGGCATAGTATTCCAAGACCTTGTCGACTGAGTCGGGTGCCAGGCTCTCAGTGCCACCGAAACGTATAAGGGATGGTAGGGCTGAAACTGCGGCGTACACGTCCCTACTAAATAATCCGTAACCACCGTTGAGCCGTACATATATGGTAGCTAGCGGAAGAGTATGATCCTCAAGTAAGAGCACAGTAACTCCCGCTACCTCGTGCTCCTCCACTGTAGGTGGCTCAAACTCTAAATCCGGGAACCCGATCTCTTCTGCTGGATGTTGGCGAACGAGCACCTGGGCAGAGGCAGATTGAGACGTGAGCATCATTCCTAAGACGAAGGTAAAAGTGCAAATCACTCGGTGTATCATCTTGAGTTCTCAGTCTTTACGAGTGTTGTCACCGTGCGATTACTTCGGGTCAAATAGGTTCTGGCTATCCGCATAACATCATCGGCAGTTACGGCTCGTAGTTTATCTGAGTAGCGGAACGTCTCGCGCCAATCATTAAACAAGGCGACTGACTCTACTAACTGGAAAGCGAGCCCAATGTTTGACTGTATACGGCGAACGGATCCGGCTGAGATCTGGTTTCGAACTCGCTCTATTTCACTGTCAGTAGGACCCTCTTGTATCAAGAGTTCTAGCTCCTCGTATATTAGTTCTTCCACTTGCATCGTGGTGTGCGGAGCCCTAGGCGTGGCGGATATCTGCAAGAGTTGTGGATATTGCATACCCGGTCCAAGCGAAGAAAATACGGCTGTTGCAGCACGACTCTCAAGAACAAGGCGCCGATATAGGCGGGATGTTCTTCCTCCGGTCAATAGTGAGCTTAAAATTGCTAAAGAGGGCGCGTCTGGATCGGTTCCGGCCGGGACGTGCCAACCGATTTGGAGCTGGGGCTGGGCATCCCACTCCAACTCTGTTCGTCGTTCCCCTCTTTGCGATGGTTCCACCGCAGTCACAACCGGGGGGAGCTCCGCATTTGGTATAGCGGCGAAATACTCTCTCGCCCACGCTTCGATCTGGTCAGGATCAAGGTCCCCGACAATACCAACGATTGCGTTGTTCGGACCGTAATAGAGCCGGTAGTAGCGCTCCACATCCTGTCGACTCATCACTTGCAGATCTGCCATATATCCAACTACGGGTACTCCATATGGGTGCATCCTGAATGCGCTCGCTAGGTGAGCTTCTGCAAGCGCACCAGCCGGATTCATTTCAACTCTCATCCGACGTTCCTCCGCCACGACATCGCGCTCGGCATAGAACTCCCGGAAGACAGGATTCAACATCCGGTCGGCTTCCAGTGCAAACCATAATTCCGCTCGGTTTGATGGTAGGTCTACGAAGTAGACAGTGGACTCGTTTGTTGTCGTCGCATTCAACCCCCGAGCCCCCGCCCGAGTCAGAATATGGTCAAACTCATTACTTTCGATAAAGACTGCAGCACTGTCTTCAAGTTGAACTATGCGCTCTGACAGCTCTACTGCACGCACGCTATCGCCACGTGCTCGCGCTTCAGCTAGAGAGTCGTGTGCACTGTCCATCCATGGATATAGCTCGAGTTCAGCCTCAATATTTCTTGTACCTACGCTGGTTGTACCCTTGAAGAGCATATGTTCAAGTAGGTGGGCAATACCTGTGGTTCCTAGTCGCTCATTCACCCCGCCAACATTGAATTGGACTGTGAAAGAGATGGTCGGGGGCCCAGGCCTTCTAAGGATGACCAGGCGCATACCGTTATCGAGGGTGACTTGCTGCACCGGTAGTAGCTCTCCCGGCGTCTGTTGGGCTTCGAGCGTTTGCAGGTAGCTGGTAAGGAGTGCGAGGAGAATGACGATGATTGTTCTAAACGCCGTCATTTATTTCTCCGACGGGGTTGGCACGATGGGCAATAGAATGCAGAGCGGTTGCTGAAGACGATACGCTGCACTCCAGAATGACACCTATAGCACGGCTTGCCCTCTCTACCGTAGACACTCAACTGCCCAGCATACTCTCCTTTGCCTCCATCGGTGTTTCGATAGTCCTGAATTGTAGTTCCGCCTGCCTTGATCGCATCCCTTAGAACACTTCTTAGTGAGCGGTATAGTGCCCTTGCTTCATTTTTTGTCACACTGCGTGATTGCCTTTGGGGATGTATGTCAGCGAGATAGAGCGCCTCGTTTGCATAGATGTTTCCAACACCTGCGATCCGCTTTTGGTCGAGGAGCCACGACCGGATTGGCGAAGAAGAACGCTGTAAACCATCAAGTAGATGGGATACTTGATAAGTGGAACCTAGGGGCTCTGGACCCATTAGATTGGACCGCTCATTCCATTCTGCACTCGTGAGAGCCTCCATGCTACCGAAGCGACGCGTATCATCGAATACAAGAAGTGCACCGCTCAAAAAACGGAGCCGAACCGCTGAGTGAGTAGGGCGTTCCGCTCCACGTGGTGACCTAGAAAAGGGTAGCAGGCGACCTGTCATACCGAGGTTTACCTTGATGACCCAACCCTCGTTTAGCACTAGAAGCACGTTTTTACCCCGACGCTCAATCCCATTGATTCTTCGGAGACGCACTCGTTTAGAGAAAATCAATTTCGGTTGACGCAGAATGTCTGTGTGTAGCACCTCAACACGACGTATTCGTTCTCCGACAATTGTGGTCCGAAGTCCCCGAACAATAGTTTCAGCTTCTGGAAGCTCAGGCACATGCTTACCCGGTATGTGTTGCGATTCTGAATAGCGCGAATACCACTTCTTCCACGATCGTCCTATCTATGGTCGAGTGAACTCTAGTGGTCATCAAGACTCTTGCTAATCCTGACGTAACCGCTCGCGCCATCCAATATCGCTTCGGTGAAAAGCTCCCTCGAATTCAATCTGTCCGGCCGCATCCGCACTGGCCTCAGCCGCTTCGCTGATACTGGGTGCTAGGGCTGTGACCGCCAGAACACGTCCGCCTGAAGTTAAGAGCTGCCCTTCCCGGCGTATGGTTCCTGCGTGGAATACTATGCAGTTCTCGGATTCGAGTTGCCTTGGGATAGTGACTTCCTTGCTCTTTTCATAGCTGCTTGGGTACCCCCCAGACGCTACCACGGTTGTGACTGCTGTATCAGTGCGTGCGGCTGCCACACCAGGCTGTAACTTGCCACCTTCTGCTACCGTGGCGATAAGATCTAGGAGCGAGTCCTGCATTAGGGGAAGGACTACTTGGGTTTCAGGATCGCCGAACCGACAGTTGAACTCAATCACCTGAAGACCGCTCTCCGTTTTTATTAGGCCGGCATAAAGAAGGCCCTGGAAAGGTGACCCGTCCTCCGCTAATGCCCGCAGCGTAGGTTGAATTATCTTGGAACCTACTTCGGCCATCAGCTCGGGTGTCGCGATGGAGACTGGGGCATAAGCTCCCATTCCGCCGGTGTTAGGTCCGGTATCACCTTCACCAACTCGCTTATGATCTTGAGATGGCTGAAGGATTACTGAGTGTTCACCGTCTGTGAGGGCGAACACCGACAATTCCTCACCTTCAAGGAACTCCTCGATCACAACTTCTCGGCCAGCTTCACCAAAAATGAAGTCTCCGAGCATTGATCTGACCGCACTGAGTGCCTCTTGTTCTGTAGTGCAGACTACAGCTCCTTTTCCAGCAGCAAGCCCTGAGGCCTTCACTACAATTGGTGCCCCCTGCCTTAGGATCCATGCTTCAGCCGTGGAGAGATCCGTGAATGTTCTATGTTCAGCTGTGGGGATGCCAGCAGTCCGCATCAGCTCTTTAGAGTATGCCTTACTCGATTCGATACGCGCCGCTTTAGCGTGTGGACCGAAGATTGGTAAGCCAACTTTCTCGAAATGGTCCACTATGCCTGCTGCCAAAGGTGCTTCAGGTCCGACGATGGTTAAGTCGATCTGATTGGATTTGGCCCAGCTAGACAGGTTGTCTACGTCAGCGGCTTCGATCTCCAGATGCTCACAATCAGAAACCATTCCTCCATTAGGTTGAGTTGCAAAAAAAGATGCAGCCGGTGCATCACGACGAAGCTTCCAGAGTAAGGCATGCTCTCGCCCACCATTTCCTACAATCAGGATACGCATAGGGCGGAGTGTACGATCACGAGGAAAAATGGAAAGGGGTGAGCGAGTACGGTTACTTCATCTATCTGCACAGGCTCCCCGCAGTCACTCTCCATCGGGGATTTGTCATTAGAACCCGATAAGGGGTATGTGACGCTCTGGGTTACTCCACCAGGTTTTTCTCTCCCTGCTATCCCAGTGCGCCGTCCAGATCCTGAATGAGGTCCGCCTCTTCTTCAATTCCTACAGAGAGCCTTACAAAGCCGGGGTTAATCCCCATTGCTGATCGACGTTCCTCAGGCACGGAGGCGTGTGTCATGAGTGCCGGAACGCTTATGAGCGACTCTACCCCGCCTAAGCTTTCAGCAAGTGCAAAAATACTGAGCTGTTCTGTGAGGGTCTTAGCTCGCTCTAGGGTCCCGAGGTCAATCGATACCATGCCTGTAAACCCCTCCATTTGCTCAGCAGCGAGTGCGTGCTGTGGATGAGATGGAAGGCCTGGATAATAGATCCCCTCCACAGCTGGATGATTTTCTAGATATCTGGCTACCGCTAGCCCGTTTGCGTTGTGCTGACGCATTCGCACATGAAGAGTCTTAATACCGCGGAGGGTTAGCCAACAATCCATTGGTCCTGGAACCGCACCGGACGTTTTTCGGATGAAGAGCAACTCCTCGGTTAATTCAGGATTGCGCACTGCAATCAGACCACCAATGACATCAGAATGACCATTGAGGTATTTCGTAGAGGAATGAACCGTGAAGTCAGCGCCAAGCTCCAGAGGACGCTGGTTGAACGGCGAAGCGAAAGTATTGTCTACCGAGAGCAGCGCATCAGCATCATGTGCAAGGCTCGCCAACTTTGGGATATCACTGATTCGCATCAGTGGGTTGGTCGGCGTTTCTAGGTGGATGAGCTTTGTCTCATCCCGTATCGCATTGGCCACTTCAGACGGATCACGCGTGTCAAGGAATGTGAACTTGAGGCCCAGCCGGCTCATGATTTTAGTGAAAAGTCTCGTCGTGCCACCGTATGTATTTTCCTCACTGATTACATGGTCACCTACTGAAAGCCTCTTCACGATCGCTTCAATCGCTGCTAGACCCGAGGAGAAGGCAATTCCAGAGGATCCATTCTCTAAAACCGCGATACTTGCTTCCAGTGCTTCCCGTGTTGGATTGGCAGTGCGACCATAGTCGTAGCTACCCTTCCTGGGCTCACCGACTCCTGTCTGAACATATGTAGCGGTTTGAAAAATCGGGGTCATGATAGCGCCGGTCACAGGTTCAGGAGACACACCGGCGTGCACTGCCTGAGTACCGAAACCGAGGCCTTCGCGAGCCTCTTTGCTCATATGATTCTTCCTCTAGTGAACGGATTTGGACCGCGCCCAATCTAGCCAGTAGATGGGCGATTGCTAGCCGGTCATACAATTGCATCCGTTGACGTTATCACGCTTTGTACGTCACCTTTTTAAGCTTGTTGTAGGGCACTTGCGTGCTTGTCTGCTAAGCCCATTTGAGAACCCAAATGCCGATTACTCTACCACCAAATCTCATGGTCAGCGTCTCGGGTGTGCGCGGGCGCGTAGGGGATCCGTTGACGCCAGAATTGATGAGTCAGATAGCTGCAGCATTCGGAACTTTCATGAGAACCGAGAGTGCCGGCGGTCCGATTTACATCGGGCGTGATTCGCGCGTCTCTGGCCCAATGTTCAGTAGAGCGGTGATCTCCGGCCTCCAGTCGGTTGGAGCCAAGGTGATCGATCTCGGTATGGTCCCTACGCCTACACTCTTATTGGCTGTTGAACAGGAGGAAGCGTCTGGTGGGATCGTGATTACTGCGAGTCATAACCCATCTGACTGGAATGCATTAAAACTAGTTACAGGCGAAGGGGTTTTTCTCGCGAAAGATCAATCAGAGCGTTTTTATCATTTTCTTACTCAGGAAGATCCACAGCGAGCCTCCTGGGACCTTATTGAGCCTGTAATTGAAGATCGTGAGGCTTGGCAGAGGCATCTGAGTGGGATTCTAGCCCTTCCTGAAGTCGATGTAGGAGCTATTAAACGCCGAGGTATCCGAGTCGCGCTTGATTGTGTTAATGGCGCGGGAGGCCCAGTCATGGCACAACTGCTCTCTGAGCTTGGGTGTACCGTAGAAGCCATCGGTATGAATCCTGATGGCAGATTCCCTAGAGACCCGGAGCCCACCGCAGCCAATCTCACTGAGCTCTGTAAACTTGTTCGTGACACGGGCTCGGAAGTGGGTTTTGCTGTTGACCCAGATGTTGACCGTCTCTCTCTGGTAGATGAGACCGGGAGGGCTATGGGAGAGGATCTGACTCTTGCATTTGCTGCTTCAGTAATACTTACGAGGAACCCTGGGCCCGTGGTTACAAACCTATCAACCAGTCAGGTGCTCGACGATGTAGCTGAGGCCTTCTCTGTGCCCTTAACACGAGCACCGGTCGGTGAAATCAACGTAGCGCAACGAATGATGATTGAGGGAGCAGTTGTGGGAGGTGAGGGTAATGGTGGGGTGATTTTACCAGCGCTTCATCACACGCGGGATGCTCCGCTAGCTGCTGCCTTGATCCTCCAACATCTGATCGATGTTGGAGGCCCTCCGTCAGTTGCTGTAGCCCATTGGCCCTCGTACTCCATTGTTAAGGAGAAGATTAGGTTCCCACGAGAGGCTCTGCCTCGTGCTTATGAGATGCTAGAGGGTGATCTAGATGATGCCACGATCGACCACTCAGACGGCCTGCGTTTGACTTGGAGAGATCGCTCAACGTGGCTTCATATGCGCCCGTCTGGAACGGAACCAGTAGTTCGTCTCATCGTAGAAGCTCCGGATGAAGAGCAGGCTAGAGCTCTACTTGATCATGTGGCAG
>Ga0066372_10000600_pt1 | contig 13690 bp, 10 predicted proteins | sample Knorr_S15_td_250_FD_77011 | JGI IMG/M metagenome (GOLD analysis project Ga0066372, IMG submission 77011) | Marine microbial communities from Southern Atlantic Ocean transect - Knorr_S15_td_250_ad_251m_LV_A | ecosystem: Environmental > Aquatic > Marine > Oceanic | place: Southern Atlantic ocean... | reverse complement strand
TAAGGTACTTGATCTCAAGTGGCTTCCAGCCAGGAGACAGAGTACCTCCACTAAACACCCTCACCGAAAAGCTAGGCTTGAGCATAAGCAAACTGCGTGAACAACTAGAAGTAGCACGCACGCTGGGACTTGTTGAGGTTAAACCACGTTCTGGTATACACTGCGCAGATTATGCCTTCTTCCCAGCCATAAAACAAACATTGTTGTTTGCCTTAGCTCTAGACAGTAGTTTGTTCAGTAAGTTTAGTGAATTACGCCACTACATTGAAGTGAGTTTTTTTGCAGAAGCTGTAGCAGAATTGACTGAAGTCGACAAGTCCCATTTGCAATCTTTGATTGTAGACGCGCAAAAAAAACTAGAAGGCTCACCCATCCGTATCCCTCACCAGGAACATCGAGATTTACACTTGGAAATATTTCGACGACTCGACAATCCCTTTGTACAGGGACTACTTGAAGCGTATTGGGAAGCTTATGAGGCAGTAGAGCTCAACGTATATACGGATATCAACTATCTTCATAGGCTGTGGAAGTACCATGCTCTTATCATTGATGGGATTATCAATGATGATATCGAATCTTCTCTTAAAGCTCTAGTTGAACACACTGAACTCCTAAATATCAGAGACACTTAATATCACTAATAGTATTATGAACCTTGATACAAACACTTGTTTTGTACTAACCAACAGGAGAGCACATCTTGGTTAATAACCTAAAAGTAAATGACATTAATGATATTGATGTTGATCAGAACATCAATATCATTAATGATTTTTCTATACAAGTAGCTACACCTAACGGCTCGGGCAGCCAGACTTCCAATTTAGTCCTATTAAGATCATTATTCAAGATGGGTATACCTAGTAGTGGGAAAAATCTGTTTCCTTCTAACATACAGGGAATGCCTACCTGGTATACGATACGTTGCAGCCAAGCAGGGTATGTAGCACGCCGAGACAGCATCCAAATCATGGTGCTAATGAATCCTGAAACCGCCCTACAAGACATAAACAACATTCAATCTGGTGGTGTTTGCTTATATCCTGAAAGCGCCAAATACAATTTTGATCGTGAAGACATCACATATTACCCAATGCCAGTAAAACGTCTAGCGAAAGAATCAGGGGTTTCATCTGCTCTACGTCCATATGTGTCCAACATGGTATATGTTGGAGTGCTGGCTTCTGTATTAAGTATTGACCTGTTGGAAATTGAAAGTGCTCTTAGTTGGCACTTTAAAGGTCGCCAAAAGCTGGTTGATACAAACATGCCTGTAATCCAAGCGGCCTTTGATTGGTCACGGGAAAACCTCACCAAGACCGACCGGTTCCAAGTTGAACGCACCAATTCAACAGATGGAACTATCATGGTAGATGGAAATTTCGCTGCAGCACTCGGTGCAATTTACGGAGGGGTAACAGTAATGGCGTGGTACCCTATCACACCTTCCACAAGCTTAGCAGACTCTCTAACCGAATATGCTAGGCTACTTCGCCACGATGCCGAAGGTCATGCTACTTATTCAATAATTCAAGCTGAAGACGAGCTTGCGGCAGCTGGCATGATAATGGGTGCAGGATGGGCAGGCGCACGTGCTATGACAGCAACCTCCGGACCAGGCATTAGCTTAATGTCCGAGTTTGCAGGATTCGGATACTATGCAGAGATACCAGCTGTTATATGGGATGTCCAACGTGTTGGACCAAGTACCGGTTTGCCTACACGTGTATCACAAGGTGATTTAACAGCATGCCACTGGTCAAGCCACGGTGACACAGAACACATATGCTTGCTTCCAGGAAATGTAGCTGAGTGTTTTGAGTTTGGCTGGCGTGCCTTTGATATTGCAGAACAGTACCAAACCCCAGTATTCGTACTAAGCGATCTAGACCTCGGAATGAACAATTGGATGACTAAGCCATTTAACTATCCAGATAAACCTATGAATCGAGGTAAAGTGCTCACTGCTGATCAAGTCAATGAAAATGGGTTTAAGCGCTATTTTGACCTAGATGGCGACGGTATACCATATCGAACTCTGCCTGGTACTGTTGCAAATGGAGCATCATACTTCACTCGTGGTAGCGGTCATGATGAATCAGCAAAATATAGCGAGGATCCACTAGACTATGCAACCAATATGTCACGATTACGACGTAAAATAGATTCGTCAAGAGAGACTCTACCAGCACCTATAGTCGAGCATAACAAAACTGCAAGCATAGGTTTTGTGGGATTTGGCTCTACTGATCCAGCCATCATTGAAGCTCGCGACCGTCTAGCTGTTATTGGAGTAGCATCAAGCTATTTGCGTATACGTGCTTTGCCTGCTAGTTTGACAGTCTCAGACTTTATCGCATCTCATGAGAGAGTGTACGTGGTCGAAATGAACATTGAAGGACAATTGCACAAGTTGATTCAAATCCAGTCTCCGGAGTTGGCTACTAAAGTGTTGTCGCTAGCTCACTGTGATGGATTACCGCTTACAGCAAGCTGCATTGTCAGCGAGATACTTGAACAAGAGAGAGGGCCCAATGGGAAAATCAAGGATTAATACGAACCTGATAGGTCTTGAAAAGCAAGATTACAAAGGCAGTCCAACGACATTGTGTGCTGGTTGCGGACACAACTCAATATCTTCTCAAATAATAACTGCTGCTTTTGAACTTGGCCTACAACCAGAGCAAGTAATAAAGATTAGCGGTATTGGTTGCTCTAGCAAAAGCCCAGCATACTTTATGAACAGGTCGTTTGCTTTTAATTCAGTTCATGGTCGTATGCCATCTGTAGCCAGTGGTGCCATGTTGGCTAATAGAGATTTAGTCACCATTGGTATTAGCGGGGATGGTGATACTGGTAGTATTGGCCTTGGTCAATTTAAACATGCCATGAGAAGAAACACTCCAATGATATATATTGTCGAAAACAACGGAGTATATGGATTAACAAAAGGACAATTCTCAGTCACAGCAGATGAAGGACAAAACCTCAAATATTATGGCAAAAACGACTTGCCTCCTCTAGACCTTTGTTTGGAAGCTATAGTAGCAGACTGCGGATTCGTAGCACGTTCATTTGCAGGAGACCCAAAACAGGTACGTCCCCTGCTAAAGGCTGCAATCAGTTATGATGGCGCTGCACTACTAGACATCATCAGTCCTTGCGTAGCATTCAACAACACTAGTGATTCTACGAAAGGCTATGACTGGGTAAAAGAGCATGATGATCCATTACATGACATTACCTACATACCAATTCAAGAAGAAGTCACAACACAATATAATCCTGGCGACACCAGCATGGTTACCCTGCATGACGGATCGCAAATCTTACTTCGTAAACTCGATGAATCATATGATCCTACGGATAAATTAGGTGCCATACAAGCACTACAAAGTGCCAATAACGAAGAAAGTCTATTAACTGGACTGATTTATTATGATCCAAATCGACCCAATCTGATCCAATCTGAGAATCTAGTGGAATCACCATTGGTCCAACTGACCACAGATGCTTTGCGCCCTAATGAAGAATCCCTAAGCCAGATTATGTCCAACCTATAAAAATGATAGCTCGCATCAGTACCAAATAATGATCACAACACCAGATACAGAACTGCATGAAGCTTATCAGCATGCACAAACTGGTTGTGTTATGGTTAAACGAGACGCTTTAGGCTATATATGGACACACGGTCGCGATCGTCTTGATCTCATGCACCGACTCTCCACAAATGACTTGCTAGACATGTCTGTACATGAAGTCAAGTCCACTGTACTCACAAATCCTATAGGTCGGACCGTAGACTATCTCATTATATTGAATCTTGACAATAAATCACTAATAATAACAAGCCCGGGGAAATCGGACGTGGTGTCTAAGTGGATTATGAAATACATTTTTTTTCAAGACGATGTAACCCTACAGGTTTCAGACGAACATCTAGTTCAAACTGGGTTGTACGGACCTAAATCTCATGAGGTAGTAAACAAAATAGCTCCTGGTTTTTCCACACTGTCGCACAATCAAGCAGTTACCATAAGTGATAGTACGTGGATTATACGAGTTCCTCCCCCAGGTGGAATAGGATATGAAATCGTATCTGACCCTACTACAACACAAGATTTGCTTGAAATGGCACAAACTGCAGGTGCAGTAAATTCTCCCTCCTCTTTATATGAATTACTAAGAATAGAGGCCGGATTACCTGGAGCAGGCCACGAAATTGATGCGTCTAATATTCCGTTAGAAATAGGGCTGCGCGATGCAATCAGTTTTACAAAAGGTTGTTACACAGGACAGGAAATAATTGCCCGGCTGGACTCCCGTAGAAAGCTCGCTAAAGCATTAGTTGGTTTACTTTCTTCTGATAAGATACCAATCGATGCAACACTCAAAGCACCTGACGGAAGCTCTGGTGTTGTCACCAGCAGCACATACTCCCCTAATTTGGGGTGGATAGGCTTGGGACTTGTTAAGCCAACTGTATGTGGTCCAGGAACCACTCTGTCTGTGACAAAAGATGGGTTTTTAGGTAGTGCGTCCGTATCAGCATTGCCATTCAAATCGCATTTACCTGTATAGATTAGGCCGGATTACCAACACAATACTAACCTCATACAGTCACACAAGGATATATAGTTTCACAAACTCATTGACTACATGATTCTGATATATACTGTGTATAATGTAATGTGCTCTAGGGCATATTTGTACTGTAACTATTACTGATTGATATTTGTAACACTTACATCGGAGGCAACTGTTGAACGCGGACAACGTTCAGAATCTTTCAGAAACCATAATGAGCTTCGTTGGATTACTAGCTGCTGGGCTCCTCACAGCTGCATTGCCCTTTGCTGTAGCCACAATAGCGTCCTGGCTGCGTGCTAGATCAAAAGAGCTATCGCAGCGTATGAACACACAACAGTTACAGATGGTTCAAACGGTTACTGAGCTAGTTGTACGAGCTGCTGAGCAAAATGGTAACAACGGAACCTTGGTTAGTAGTGCCGAAAAAAAGAAGTTTGCTATGAACCTAGCACGATCATACTTCAGAAGACTAGGCATTGACCTAGACTCTACGTCAATAGCAGGTTTGATTGAGTCCGAGGTATTACGACAATTCCACAACTCTAGTGGAAACGCAGAATCAGCTAAAGCACGCTCTGATTTACTGTCGCGAGCAGTCCAGTCATCAGTTTTGGCAGCAGAGCAAAGTGACATAAAACGCAAGGCACTAGAAACTGGCTTGAATCTCGCTGAAGAAAAGAAAACCTACGCAGTAAATCTAGCTACTGATTATTTGTCCCAACATGGCATTAACGTTCCACACGACCTAATCGATGGAATGATAGAAGCTCAGTTAATGAAGTTTCGAATAGAAGCTGCTCAGCGGCAACCCAACGACTAGTAGCGTACTAAGTCTAATCGCTAGTTCCACAAGCAATTAGTATTGATCAAATTTTTACGTTCTCGCCAATAGTGTATAGCAATACAATATTAGCCGATCGCATGTCCTCTATCGGTAGACCTGCAATAATAACTATTTTATCGCCTTCTTTCATGTTGGATGATTTAAGTAAAACATGCTCCGCAGATCTGGTAATCTCTTCAAGGTCCATTGCTCTTGGCACTACAAAAGGAACCACCCCTCTTAGAAGAGCCATCCGATTATAAGTCTCCGTTTCTGTGGTAAAAGCCACAACAGGAACTGGTGGCCGAGTTTTCGACACTAATGTAGCTGTGCTCCCGCTACGACTAAATACAGCCACGGCCGATGCATTTAGCGTTTCAGCTAACTCTCGTGCTGCCCTTGATAAGGCCAAAGCCTTCAATTTATCGCTATTGAGGCTCATATTTTCCACAAAATGGCCCCATTCATGTTCGTGTTTTTCAGCTTCACGCACTATCTCTGATATCATCGTAACAGCATCTGTCGGATTAGCCCCCACAGCTGTCTCAGCTGAAAGCATCACTGCGTCTGCTCCATCAAAAATTGCATTAGCTACATCAGACGCTTCAGCCCTAGTTGGTCTACGAGAATTTATCATGCTTTCAAGCATCTGAGTGGCTATTACGACAAATTTGCCTCTCAGATTAGCTAGCTCTATAATGTTTTTCTGTACCGAAGGTACCTTCTCAACACCAATCTCTACTCCCAAATCTCCTCGAGCAACCATAATTCCATCGCTCACACTAACTATTGAGTCTAGGTTATCGATCGCACCCGGACGCTCGAGCTTGGATATTATAGGTGTGTGAGATCTTTCTGGATTTAGGTCCAATATTGCCTTCCTCACAGCTATAATATCTTTATCGTTCTGTACAAATGAAACAGCTACGTAATCTACCTTTTGACTTAAGCCGAACTCCAAGTCGCTTAGATCTTTGCTGGTGATTCCACCCATATCAACCGAAAGTTTTGGAATATTTATCCCTTTCCTAGCTGGCAGGGATCCTCCTATGTTTACCTGGGTTACTATTTCGGTATTGGTTGTGGACTGCACTTGTAGTTCCAAAGCTCCATCGTTAAGCAATAATAAATCGCCATTATTAACCAATTTGGGTAACTTAATATAGTCTGTGCTAACTCTCTCTGAATTACCCTCCACAATATCTGTTGTAATAACAAACTTGTTCCCAGATTCTAGTTGAACTATAGTCCCATCTGCAAAATCACCAATCCGAATTCTAGGACCTTGTAAATCCTGCAATATTGCAACCGGCAATTCCATAGAAGCAGCAACTTTGCGTATACGCCTTATGACCTCAGCATGATACTCAATAGTGCCATGCGAAAAGTTTAGGCGCGCTACATTCATGCCTGCTGTAATCATTGCTGCTAATGTATCCTCTGAATCAGAGGCTGGTCCTATAGTACAGATAATGCTCGTTTTTAGAGATTCCTCAATCATATGCCATGTCCATGCCAATATTTTGTTGTGATTATACACCTTGGTAGATATGGAGTATTGAAGCTTTCCAACATTATTTAAGACTTGCCATCAATCCAATGTGTCAGTATAATGCCATTTCCTATTCTGCGTGATTTCTAAAGATATAAATGTTCCATAACATTAAGTTTGTGTGTCAAAAGGTTTGTGTATGACAGGTGTCAAAATCCTGTTAATTGAAACTAGAAAAGTCAACACTCGCTCCTATTCTGTTGACCTCCTAAAGAGCAACCATATAGTTCAAGTCGAGAACAGCACATCCAAAGCAGTGGACAAGATTCGGAAATTTGCGCCTGACATTATTGTCTTAGACGCAGCATCTATGCGCACAAGTGGCACACGGCTATCCCATCGTTTACATAAATCATACAAAAAATGTAAGCTTGTTTTGTTGGTGGGAGAAAATACCAAACTAACACACAAACCTTATATTGATATAGCTCTTGTAAAGCCATTTACCTCGCGCAAATTACTCAACGCAGTTAAGCGTCTTGCGCCACTCCCAGCCGGCACCTGGCGCGAACTAGGTCCTCTAAAGCTTAGTATTAAGCAACGAAGAGTTCAGTGTTGGGACAAAGAAAAGCGTCTTACTCCTAAAGAGGCAAAACTGCTGCAAGTTTTGGCAAATCGGGCAGGCAGCACGGTGTCTAGAAAACATTTAATAAAACAAGTATGGGAAACCGATTATCTTGGGGACACTCGAACGCTAGACGTACATATAAGTTGGTTAAGACGTGCAATAGAAAAAGACCCGTTGGACCCTCGCTTACTCAAAACTGTACGTGGCAAAGGTTATCGCCTAGATGTGTCTAACACAAATAACAAACATGGTGTTTAATTGCACTGACAGGTAGGTCTTGACCGACACTCATGATAGTTAAGCAAGACACACAATGTTGTTTAGGTGCTAAATCAAAAAACCCGCTTGTAATGACTCTAGCGGGTTATTGCCAAACATGGGAACAACAGTGCCTACATCACTCAGGCTGACTAATTTCAGCCAAACTCCTCATCAGCCTGCTCTTACGTCGAGCAGCATTGTTTCGATGTATTACACCCTTTTCAGCTGCTCTGTCCAGCTTGCTAACTGCACTCATTACTTCTTCTTTTGCTACCTCAAAATCGTTACCCAAAAGCGCTTCTCTAGCGTTACGTATAGACGTATTCAGGTCAGACTTCTTTGTACGGTTTCGTACTGCTTTTCTCGCATCCGATCTTATACGCTTCTTAGCCGACCTAATATTTGCCAATTTTGTGACCTCACATTATTTTACAATTTAATTCCGTTGATTAAATTCTACCTAAATCGACTGATTTTGTCTAGGTTTGAGCTGCCACATTAAAAATACCATATATATGTCACGAGTGCTAATCAACGGATGGTTCTTTCACAACCCTAACACTGGTTCCGGACAATATCTCCGTTTACTATTAAAGTATCTTAGCAATGCAGGTTCGGGTATGGACATTCATGTAATAGCGCCAATCTCAAAAAGATTGCCTGAATCTTGTACCCTTCACGTGCGTAATACTGTTGACAGACAAATCAACAAGTTATATTTTGAGCAAATCGTAGTACCTCAAACTGCTAAACAGATAGGGGCTGATGTACTACATATACCCTACTGGGCTCCACCCTTTAAGTCGCCTTGCCCTATGGTTGTGACTGTACATGACATTATTCCTCTACTTCTACCTGAGCACAGTCGTTCTTTGTTTCATCGTGTATACACTTCCCTAGCAGCCGCAGCAACACAAGGTGCATCCCACATCATTACAGATTCAAACAGATCCCACGATGACATAGTAGCTAATCTTCAAGTAAAAGAGACGCAAGTTCATACAGTACATTTAGGAGCTGACGATGTTTACAGTCCACAGCAAAATCCTGTTGCATCTAACAAGGTGCGCACAAACTATAATCTTCCGGATACCTACATCCTGTATTTAGGTGGTTTTCAACGACACAAGAATTTACGGCATTTGTTGGCAGCATGGACCTGGGCACAACCTATAGCCAGTGAGGACTGCCCCTTGGTAATAGCAGGTCGACTACCAAAAAACCCAGACGGCTATCTATATGATGATTTGCCAGACATTGCCAACAGTCTCGGAATAAGTGATACCGTAAGATTCATTGGAGAGGTAAAAGAGGAAGACAAAACTGCGCTATATCAACTAGCTTCCTGTTTTGTATTTCCTTCAAGCTACGAAGGCTTCGGGTTGCCTCCTCTAGAGGCTATGGCCTGTGGTGTACCAGTAGTAACAACAGGTTCAGGTGCACTGAAGGAAATTGTAGGAGATGCTGCTTATCTTATCTCAGACCCCGTGGATGCCCGCGAACTAGGGGCGGCTATGATAAGTTTAATTGTAGACGAAACCCTTGCTGCTGACCTACAAAACCGTGGCTTATTACAATCTGCTAAGTTTAGTTGGGAACAAACCGCTGTTGATACCTTGCAAATTTACCGGCAGGCTATATCATAATAATGTTCCGTTCAACGTAAAGTCGAATGTATAGAACGCATTAATATAGGGTCCACCTTTACTGTCGCACGATCATAAGTTATCAGACCAGTGGATTCTCTCTCTACATCAGCAATTTGCGAATAAATCGCGCCACTTAACCCTAAGTTTTGTCTCAAGACTCCAATTTGGTCGACGTATTTACGATACCATTCTATGAAATTGTTAGTATCTGTTACCGGTTGTACATAGCTTGGTTCTCCCCATCGCCAACTATCTTCTGTCCACAAATGTCCGCTCACTGGCAAACCCAGTCCTCCCCACTCTGCAAGAATCCGTGCTTCACCATTGCTGACTTCAGGAAAATATATCTGATTGTATGAATGATAACTTACTATATCGCCAGCACCTTCGTCAGCATATCCTGTAGCGCCAACTACCAATCGTGATGGGTCCAATGTTTTTGCATGCTCAGTAACTCCACTAACATCAAATTCTCCCCAACGCTCATTAAACAACACCCAAGCTACTACAGAGGGATGATTGTAAAGATTCAATATCATTTGTTTTAGTTCTTTGTTGTAAATGTGTTTTCCCCAGTCAGACCAGTTGTTTCCCATTGGCATATCCTGCCATACCAAAATCCCTTTGTGATCTGCCCAATAATACCAACGTTGAGGCTCAATTTTCATGTGTTTTCGTACAAGATTGTAACCAAACTGCTTGGCCATATCAATGTCGTATGCAAGTGCCTCATCCGTAGGTGCTGTGTATAAACCATCCGGCCAATAGCCTTGGTCAAGAACTCCTACATGAAACAGCGGACGTCCATTAAGGTGTATCCGTGGCACATTCCCAGTATATGATATCGAAATCTTTCGTAAACCAAAATAGCTAGTGATCTTATCAACAATCGTACCATTACTAACGATATATATTTCTATATCATAAAGATGAGGGTTATCTGGGGACCAGAGTACCGGATTTCTTATTGGAATGAAATAGTTTTGGTTTACTGGGACTGAATAACTCGAAACCAACTTGCCTTTAGAGCTTATCTTCAGATGTGCTATTACCGACGACAAATCTCCTACAACCCCTGTTTCCACTACAATCCCGCTGCGATCTACATCTGGTGTAATCCTCAAATAGTCCAGATGAGTTGCAGACACAGGCTCTAACCACACTGTTTGCCATATCCCTGTAGAGGCTGTGTACCATATATCTATAGGGTTGTGCACTTGTTTGCCGCGTGCCTGCTCTCCACTATCTGTTGGATCGAACACACCGACAACAATCTCTTGGGGTCCTGACTGATGGAGAAAACCTGTAACATCAAAACTGAAAGGGTCATACCCACCCTGATGAGTGCCTACATGGTGTCCATTTATATACACTGTAGCTTCCCAGTCCACTGCACCAAAGTGGAGTATTATTCTCTGATTGTTCCAGACTAATGGAATCTCAATCTCGCGTCTGTACCATGCGCGGTCTATATGACTCATTACTCCTGACAGCGCTGATTCAGGAGGAAAGGGGACTAATATATTATTGGAAAGTGTTTTATTAAAAGGTGGATACTCGTTCGCAACTGCACTCTGGAAGCCCCACATACCATTAAGATTCAACCATTGACTCCGCACCAATTGAGGTCTCGGATAGTCAGGTAGAGAGTTGTCTGGAGAAACCTGCGAAGCCCAGCGAGTAGACAACGACATGTGCCCCGGCCTGTAATGAACAAGGTTTCCATTATCATTGTTGTTTGTGTCTATACCCACAGCTGTATTAGCATACACACGTAAAATTTCATCTGGTGAAGCTGTACCTGCAAAAGGGTAACCAGCACTTGCGAGCTCCATTCGCATTTCATGCTCTGTTTTCCCCATAAACGCCAGGTTTTCCGAGTCACATCCGTTGATATCCCTAGCCGACACCCAGCCTTCAACTGCAGTATTACCTAAGAGTCGGTACCAACCGTCAACAAAATCCCCAACAACAACACCGTTTATAGCGCTCACCCTTGCTATTTCTTTAAACTCAGTTCCAGGAGATGACCGTACAGATACAGTTGGTGAGTTACCTTTACATCGCATTTGCTGCACAACAACACCTTGTAAACCAGTAGCACTCACTGTTAACACAGGTGATAAAAAACACGCAAGACCTATTAATGTAGCGCTCATTGCGAACGGATTACTAGGTTTGACTTTGAACATTGATTTACCCGTTAAATCTTGTTTCAAGAATAAAATTCCCCCATACAATAAGTGTTGATTTCATTACCCGATGTTTTCTGGGCACAAGACCCTGGCGGACTTGTTCACATTTTGTTTGGAGGATTACATAGCTTATGCAATAAATCTACATATGTCAAGGATATTTTTTCGGCCAACGATAATAACAAGAAGGTTATAATGTTTGTTGAAATGAGTACGAAAATATGACCAACAAACCTTTGCTAATAACTGGTAGTTCTGGGTTCTTCGGCGATATACTAAAAAAACAGCTGCTCACACAAGGATATACATGTGTGGGATTGGATCTTCACAACGATGATTACAGTCACCCCAACTTAGTTACAGTACAAGGTGATATCCGAGACCCGAAACTAGTAAAACGGTTGTTCAATGAACATAAGTTTGATGCTGTATTCCATTGTGCAGCTATGCTTGCTCACGATATCCCCGACAAAAGCTTGCTATGGGAATCAAATGTGGGAGGCACCCGTAACATTGCAAATGCATCTGTTGAATCAGGAACAGCCAAGTTGATTTTCACTTCCTCTAACTGTCTCTGGGGCCAAAGTTTTGATCGACCTGTACAAGAGAAAGACATTCCTAACCCAGTAGAAATCTATGGGCTATCGAAATTAGAGGCGGAAACCCTCTTACTGGATTATTCCAACAATTTAGATATCATAATACTCAGATGTCCCACTATCATCGACGAGGGGCGTCTAGGTCTCTTAGCTATACTATTCGAATTCATTGACGAAGGCCGTACTGTATGGACGGTTGGTACTGGACGAAATCGTTATCAGTTTGTTTATGCTCCTGATCTAGCCAAAGCATGCATACAAGCATTGTCATACGAAGGTTCACGGATCTTTAACGTCGGTTCTGACAATGTGCCCGACCTACGCACAGTTTACGAACACGTTATAGAGCATGCAGGAACCAAGTCTAAGGTTCGTTCACTCCCAAAAAACGCAACGTTACTTGCCATGAAGATAGCACACTGGTTACATCTTTCTCCGCTAGGACCGTACCAGTACAAAATGATAGCGGAAGATTTTCAATTTGATACTACTAGGATTAAGCATGAGCTAGGCTGGTATCCCACTCTTAACAACAGTGAAATGTTGTTACGTGCATATTCATACTACCACGAGAATCGTACAGACATTCTTCAAAGACATAATGAATCAGCTCATCGAAGACCAGCACATATGGGTATTATTAGATTGGTTAAATGGCTGTCTTGATTGGTCAGAACTTTTTCTGCGGTATTTCGACTAAACCAAGCCTTACTGACTCCTTGCCATTCTCTGTTAGTAACCGCATGCCAGTCTCTATACTATACATCCCAGCATGTAGTTCATATTCACCAGCCACAATATCAAATGGGAGCAACAAGGCGTGGGGACTATGTACTATTTCTCCAGCACTCCATGTTACCGTGGGTCGCAGATTATTGTATGGGCCAATATCATTGCCAGCAATCAATTTTCCTTCACTATCTAACAAGTGTAAGAATATCTGATACGCATCTAATCTCTTGGTCGGGGCGCCAAAAACCAACTCGACAGCAACTGCGTCCCCGGAGTTTCTCTTATATTCTACTGGCACCCAATTCATTTCAATACCATTAGTGAACCGAACGCTCCTGTCAACATTGCCTAGATTGTCGGGGTGTACGAAAGCACTTATGGAGGAATTTCCAAATGTGTGTGTGCCAGCTAGCGCATAATGTTCACGCATCCAAGCACCAGGCCAATTGCCATAACTAAAAGGTGTATTCTCATAGTCTAGCAACCAGAGTCTTTCTCTAGTTACAGCCATCGATGCAAGTGATTTGGTGTTTAGTCCAGCAACATAAAAATAGTCGAAATCGTCATTCGATTCTGTGTAGGCATGAATGTAACCTTGCATCCAGTCATAAGTATGAACTACCAGGTCCCCGGGACGATGTGCCTGAGCCAAGTAATCTACAAGCCCTCGCCAGTCCTCATCAACATCTCCCGGGTCTGTATAGTAGCTTGACAG
>Ga0066372_10000595_pt1 | contig 13720 bp, 11 predicted proteins | sample Knorr_S15_td_250_FD_77011 | JGI IMG/M metagenome (GOLD analysis project Ga0066372, IMG submission 77011) | Marine microbial communities from Southern Atlantic Ocean transect - Knorr_S15_td_250_ad_251m_LV_A | ecosystem: Environmental > Aquatic > Marine > Oceanic | place: Southern Atlantic ocean... | reverse complement strand
GACAAACCGCTTTCGGAGATTTCGTTCTGCTACCTTGGTGATGCGAGAAACAACATGGGGAACTCTCTGATGGTAGGAGGAGCACTTATGGGTATGGACGTAAGGTTGGCTGCTCCAGAATTATGTTGGCCAGAAAATAGTTTGATCGAACGTACAGCATCAATCAGATCGACTACTGGAGGCTCGTTGTGTATCACAGAAGATGTGGCTGAGGGGGTTAATAATGTAGACTTCCTCTACACTGATGTATGGGTTTCTATGGGTGAGCCAGATTCTGCCTGGTCAGAACGTATAGAGTTGTTAATGCCCTACCAGGTTAACAGCGAGGTTTTGGCTATGACGGGTGAGCCTACAGCTAAATTTCTACATTGCCTTCCGGCGTTTCATAATACGGATACGCTCATAGGAAAAAGAGTTTTTAAGGAATTTGGGTTGTCTAGTATGGAGGTTACTGAAGAAGTTTTCGAATCTGAATGTTCGATCGTTTTTGATCAAGCTGAAAATAGGATGCATACAATAAAGGCGATCATGGTAGCTACATTGGGTAAATAGCCTGGAAACCATTGAGATCTTTGATTCAGGTGTAGATTTCGTCTTGGTAAGCGAAGATCACTGGGAACCCTCCAGTGTGGAGAAAAATGAGAGCCCGATGACTGTGATCCGATCGTCTGGCAAGATCTAGAAACCCTGCAAAAGCTTTACCGGTATATACTGGATCGAGTAAGATTCCTTCTTCTCGGGCTCCTAGGAGGATGGCCTCTTTGGTCGTTTCCCCGAGCATTCCATAGGAAGAATCGAGGTGATCATCACTGAGGGAAATATCTTCTGCTGTTGCTGTTCCTGGGCACCCTAGGAGCATTTCAAGTCCTTGTAAGATCTGAGTCAATCTTTCTTCCTGGCGAGCTTTTTCTCTTCGAACACAGATGCCGTAAATGTCTATCTCAATGTCGTCGGATGCTTTCGCGCCCAGGATGAGACCAGCTTGTGTAGTTCCACTTCCACTAGCGACTACAATGGTAGCCTTCTGGATATTCATTTTCTTCAACTGTACAGTTATCTCTTCAGCTGCTTCTACGTACCCTAGTGACCCATATGGGGGATGATTAGATGACGATTGAATGATATGAGGCTTGTGCCCTTCCTCATTCAACTGGGCAGCTTTTTGCTTCATCGCCCGATAGATTTCTTCATCTGAAGTTTCTTTTGGATAGGTGTGGACAAGGGCGCCGAAAAGATTGTTCAGCAAAATATTACCTGATTTTTGATGTCTATCTCCAATCAGACCCGTTATATCACTTAGAAATACGTGGCAGCTGATTCCTAGTTTAGCAGCTGCGGCTGCAGTGCATCGTACCATGTTGGACTGCATGGCACCTGAGACCAAGACTGCTGTACATCCAGCTTCTATAGTTTGCCCCAACTGAAATTCTAATTGCCGAACTTTGTTGCCTCCAGTTGCTAGGCCCGTGCAATCGTCCCGCTTGATGTAGAGGTGCGGCCTTTCAGTATGTCGCGATAAATTAGCGAGTGGCTCCAACGGGGTAGGGGTATGTGCTATTTTGAACTTAGAAAATTGGTTGAGTGGGATCGTCATGGATGACTCATGTCAGATTATTGAGGACTGTGCTGTCCATTCCAGGATAGAGGACTTAAGATCATTCTTGATTGGAACACTGGCCAATGTAGAACTAGAACTTTGGCCCCTCAAGGGTCAACAATGGGGTAGGTTTGTTATTCGATCCTAAATTTAAGGGTGCACTATGTTACATAAGAAAGCCGACGAGGTTTTTGCTGAGGAAGTCGATGCAGGTTCGGATACCGAGCTACAAGTTCTGATTGGCCCTGATGAGGCACCGAATTTCTGCATGCGTCGTTTCATGATGAAGCCAGGTGGGGGTATGCCGGAGCACACGAATACTGTGGAGCATCAGCAGTATGTGCTTGGCGGTAGAGCTAGAATTGGAATTGGTGGTGAAGTGATCGAAGTATCCAGGGACGATGTCATTTTCATACCTGCGGGGGTAGCCCACTGGTATGAATCTCTTGGTCCAGAAAACTTTGAATTTATCTGTATGGTACCCAACAGTCCTGACAAGATCGAAATAATGGGGAATTGTTAGGGAATCCATTTTTGGTCCTAATATAAGTCCTGACTGCTGGATAGATGAAAGCTGGTTTATTTAAGTTTTAGTCTAGGAGACGACAGAAAATGGAAACGGTTGGCTGGTATTCAATTATTCCACCGATAGTGGCTATAGCTTTGGCAATAAAGACAAGGGAAGTTTATATATCCCTTGGACTATTCGTTTGGTTAGGATGGACCATCATCAGCGACTGGAATCCCGTTCTCGGTCTAGTGCACGGTGTAAATACTTTTTTGGACGCAGTGACTTCCCCTGGCAATGCCAGGACTCTTATTTTTTCAGCTTTGATAGGTGGAATCATAACTCTAACACAAGCCTCTGGTGGAATGGAAGGATTTGTCAAATGGGTTGAAAAGATGCGCTTGGGGCATAGTCGTAGGAGGGTTAGCATGTTCGGGATAGGGGTCAGCATGCTTCTTTTCTTGGAATCCAATTTTGGCCTTTTAGTATCTGGTTCAGTGACTAGGCCGTTGTTCGACAGAGCCAAGATTTCACGGGAGAAGCTCAGCTATATCTTGGACGCTACGTGTGCTCCAAAACAACTTCTGATTCCGATTAATGCCTGGGGGGCTTACATTGTCACCCTTTTGGTAGCTCAGGGTGTGCCAGAACCCAATAAAGTTTTGCTCTCTGCTCTCACTCTCAATTTCTATGCAATATTAGCACTTGGTCTGGTGTTATTTGTGGCTTTTACGGACTGGAACATAGGCCCCATGAAGGAAGCGGAACGTAGAGTCAGAGAAGAAGGGAAGGTCCTAGCTGATGGTGCCGAACCCATGGTTTCTTCGGATGTATCGATGCTAGAAGCTAAAGAGGGTGTGCCTCATCGATCAATAAATATGTTGGCTCCAATAGTTGCAATGGTTGGTACTGTCCCAGCCGTTTTATGGATCACTGGGGACGGATCGATATTGAATGGTAGTGGAGCAGATGCGGTATTGTGGGGTGTGATTTCAGGGATTTTGTTAGCAGCCGTGATGTACAAAATTCAAGGTATCATGGAGCTTAGGGAGGTTACGGCATATACCATTAAAGGAGTTCAGGGTCTTACTCCAGTGGTGATTGTTCTGGCGCTTGCATTTGCTATATCTGGAACACAGCAGGCATTGGGAACTGGAGTCTGGTTAGCCCAAGTCGCTCAGGCAACGGTAAACCCAGGTTTTATCCCTGCTATCATCTTCATACTTGCCTGTGTCATGGCATTCTCTACGGGTACGTCTTGGGGGACGTTTGCTATAATGATCCCCATTGTGGTTCCGATGGCTGAATTGTTGGGGTTGAATCTTGGGTTGACACTAGCAGCAGCTCTTGGAGGTGGAATTTTTGGGGATCACTGCTCACCTATTTCGGATAGCACCATTGTGTCTTCAATGGCGTCGGCGTCGGACCACATTGATCATGTCCGAACTCAACTTCCATACGCTATGATAGCGGCTTTCGGTGCTCTTATATTGTTTGTTGTGACGGGATTTATACTCTGATATGGCAGATTTGCAAATGGAATTCTACCTTCTGTAATAGAAGAGCAAGCCTCCGCTTAGATTGCCAGAAATAATATCCACGTTACCGTCTCCGTCAATGTCGACAATTGCTGGTGTAGAGTAATTGTTCAGTGATAGGGTGAAAGAGGAATCCTGCTCGAAAGAAACTTCACCGTCCAAAAAGGTTTTTCGATATAAAGAAATTTCACCGGTCTCACTGCCAATGAATAGTTCATGGGTTCCGTCGGCATCTAGATCAGCGAATGTTGGAAAACTTCGACGGCCCACATCAATGTCTGCAAAACGGTCACTAACCAGCTCAAAAGATGGCTGTTCAGCATCCCCTACATTTCGATAAAAATTTATCTCTCCAGACGATTCTCCCACAAAAAGATCTAAGTCTCCGTCATTATCTACATCGTGGAGCACTGGAGCACTGTTGCTACCCCTGGTTAAGGTGATGGAGTTGCTATCTTCAAGGACAAAGCTGGGGTTGGACTTGGTGCCTTGATTTCTGAAAAATCCGATCCCTTTATTCCATGTTCCGACCAACATATCCAAGTCACCATCACTATCTAAATCTCCTAGTGTTGGTGCGTAGTGATAATTCTCGAACAAAGGTATATTGGTGCGTTCTTTGAACTGGGGATTGTTTGGAGTCCCTGTGTTTTCAAAATGAAACAATTGGGAAGTTCCATTATCGTTGGGGTCAATCTTGTTCGCGACTAGCATGTCTAAATCCCCATCCGAATCTAGGTCAGCAAATGAAGGGATGCTTTCACTTCCGAAGTCTAGTGTATAGATGAATCTTCTGCTCTTTTCGATGAAGCCGTTGTCGGTATTTTCGTAGAAATGAAAGTTTTCTACAGCACTTAAATTGGGATTAAAGGCTCCACCTAAAACACCAACGAATAGGTCGAGGTCACCGTCAAAATCAATATCCTCTAGTATGGGGGCATTGTATCCACTAGTGGAAATGGGATTTTGAAGTGGGTTTATTGTAGAGGGTTCTCTTAGGAAGAGAGGGTTAGAGCATGATCCAGTATTTTCAATGTATAGAACTCCTGGTTCGAAGAAATCACCCCAGAACAAATCCAGATCCCCATCTTTATCTAAGTCGGAGAAAGACATTGAGTTTGCGCCATGTAGGCTCCCGAATTGTCCCAATATTTCGATTCCCTGAAAATTGTTCTCTACGAACTCAAATTGTGGAATGTGACCTTCTGAACCAGCAGGGACTTCGAATCTGGTTATAGTCCCCTCAACTCTTCCGAGGAAGAGGTCCCAATTTCCATCACAGTCAAGATCATTCACGCTAGGGATGTTTTGTCTGTCTGCGAAAACGGGTTCTCCCTGAATGTCACGGATTGAGTCATTAATTTGTGAGAAATCTGGTAGAGTCGCAGTTCCAGTGTTAACGAAATACCTCATATAACTGAAAGGTTCTTCTGCGAATAAATCCAAATCTCCATCACGGTCAAAATCAATAAAGCGGCTCCATTCACCAATCGATAAATTTTCGAATTGGTCAGTTTTCCAAACATAGTTTGGCTCAGTCGGGCTACCGACATTTTCAAAGAAGATTAACTCGTCAGTTCGTTCTTGTAGGAAAAGATCTAAGTCTCTATCGTCATCTATGTCTACAAACTGTGGTCTGGGGACGTTGAATCCTCCAGAGAACGGCGTATGGTATGGATTACCCTCTTTGTCTAGAATGAGAAAAGGATCAACGGATCGAACAAAATCATTGGTGCCGGACATATTCATTGATTGTTGGGATAGATCCTTTCTTTTAGCTGGAGCCTCTAGCGTAGCACATCCCAGATGGTGCACGGTCAGTGCCATGCATAGAAGTCTCCCTATTGAGATTCTCATGCTCGTGGTTGTTGGATAAGGTATCACGTAATCGGTTGTTGTTTTCTTAACAGGAATAGTCCTTCGCTTCCACTGGTCACTATAACTACACCACTTTCAAAAAACGGGTAGTTACTCCAGGAACCTCCCATTCCAGCAGAGTTGTCACCGTAAGGTACTGTGTCAAAGAATCCCGTTTCTATAGGATTTTCGGGATCAGTAATATCCAGTACTCTCAGACCACTCTGGTAATTTGATTGGTACATAGTGTTTCCACGGATGTATAAGTTGTGATCACTGGCCTCTTGCGTTCCAAAATGTTCCTTCACCAGTTGAGGGTCGTCTAAATCTGTAACATCCCAAATCAGTGTTCGTGTTTTGGGTTGTCCAGAAAGCTCATCAAGTTCATCATTCATGAAATAGTATGCTTGATCCTCAGTGAGCCATCCCTGATGCGCGTAAGCAACGTTAGGGTAGCTTGCACTGGATAGGGCTATTGGATCGGCAGGATCGGTAACGTCACCAATGCTGAGAGCTGTTTCATTTGCACTAAAGCAGATCTCCTTGTTTCTGTGATCTTCATCGGGTCCCCTGTATGTAACGCACTGGGCGTCGTGAGTGTATCCTGTACCAGTACGGCCAGTTTCAGAATCAGAAAAACATCCGGCAAATATCGGCTCGGTCGGTTCTCTGATGTCTAATATGTGCAATCCTCCACCACAGGTTTGGCCTCCAGAACTACTCCCTACACTGTATGCGAAACCAGATTCTTCATTGATGACTATGTTATGGGCGCTTGCTATTTGATCATAATGGGCTGTAGGCTCGAAAGTCTGGGGTTCTTTCACTTCGCGTAAGTTCGTTAGATCGAAGATTTGAATTCCATGTGGTCCAGCACCGTCTGCCACAATAAACGCGTGGTTTTTGTACACTTTAATATCTGTCCAGGTACTTGGATTAGAACCTTCGGTTCTCAGGAGTTCACCTAGGTATTTAGGTTGCGAGGGATCACTAATGTCAACAAAAGCCGATCCATCCCTTCGACCTACCAGAGCATATTCTTTTTTGGTTTCAGGATCGGTCCAACCCCAAACGTCGTTGACCGTTACTCCACGAGGCGCCATGTCGGCTATTGGCATAAACGACACCAGGTCGAAATCTCCACATTCAAACGTTGAAGCTTTACCACTGGAACATTCTATTTTCTCTCCGTTTACTGCAGTGAAACCTTCGACTTCACCCATAAGTAATCCTGTTTGTCTCCAGTTTTGGTCTACATATTCAAACACACTAACACTGCCAGTGCGATAGTCTGCACCTGGTGATCCAACTACTGCGATGTCTTTAGTGATAGCTAGTTTGGTGCCAAAACCGTCACCTGATTGGAGTTGGTTAGGCATTAGGCTTGTTACTGAGGACCATTCGTTTGTATCGCTACTGCCAAAGACGTATGCTATCCCTCTTCGGTTTTCTACGTTAGGTGATCCAACCCAAATCCCGTCGTTCGAGTTGACCAGGGAAATACCAAAACCGTTTAGATGTGATCCTTCAAATGGCAAGAGCCTATTGGTGATCATTGGAGTATTTTCATTGTCGAGTGCGAACAAAAACACTGATCCTTCCCCTACATTATACCCTGGAGAGGAGACGAGTAATTGGTTCTTTCTCCATATGACAGATCTCCCAAAGTTGTCATCGGGACTACCGTTAGGGAGTCTGAGTTCTCGGTTTTTTGCCCAGTCATCAGAGCTTTTAATGAATTCGTGTACAACCCCAGTGTTTTCTTCATAGGGTGCGCCAACAAAAATACTATTTCCTTCTATTGCAATGCTGGTTCCGAATCCGTCTCCTGCGTGGTGGCCAGACAATTGGGAAGTCTGAACCCAATTACCATCCTGCCTAGAAAAAATATAGACAGCGCCTATTTCAGTAGGTTGGGGATTACGGCGTGAAACTATTGGTCCTGGAGCGCCTATTGCCATAATGTCACCATCGACTGATATTGCCTGGCCGAAATTGGCGGATGGAGATAGGGCCTGAATTTTCAGCTGGTCGACTTCTTCCCATGTTCCAGGATCAGCTTTTTCGAAGATATAGACCGTATTGGTTTCCGAAGAGATAGAGCTTATTGCCATCGTTTCTTCAGTGGTTTCAATCGTGGTTCCGAACCCATCTCCTGGGAAAGCATCTGAAGCCCTTATTCGCATTGATTCTGTCCATCCCATCGTACTTTTCTGATAGATATAGACCGTTCCTGGAGTGATTCTGTTGTTTGGTTGGGCTACTAATATATTTCCTGAGGTTACGCCTACGGAACTACCGTAACCTTGGCTTGTAACAGGACTGGGAATGGCTAGGTTACTTACTACTACCAGTGCGGGGAACAAACTGAATAATTTCATATTCTCAATGACTCGTGTTATAGGTGTCTATGGATATTCTAGTAAATATCATAGAAGGGGTACTCAGGAGGGCAAGGGCTAAGATTTAGTGGGACAGATCGGGAATCATCAAATGAATGATAAAGGATATAGTAATATGACTTGTTCGATACCACTGGTTCGCACTGTCACTTCGATTTTGTTAACGGGAATGGTAATTGGTTGTAGTTCTGGATCAGACGAGGTTGAAACAGGAGAACTCCCTCTAAACCCTTTGCTTTATGTCAGTAGATTCAGGGAAGAATCTCCTGACTACTTCAAAGCGCGATTCATGACCACAAAGGGTGATTTTGTAGTGGAGGTTTTTTCGGATTGGGCGCCTTTAGGTTCGGCACGGTTTTTTAATTTAGTAAAACAAGGTTGGTATGATGGAGTTAGGTTCCACCGGGTTTTGGAAGACTTCACTGCTGGATGGGGTATTCATGATGATCCCTATGTGAATTTTATTTGGCAAAAGGAGCTACTACCAGATGACCCTCCTGTCGAATCTAACAAGAAGGGGAGATTGTCTTTTGCTCGCAGCGGTCCGAACAGCAGAACTACCCAAGTTTTTGTGAATTACAAGGATAACTTGAGCCTTGATGAATTGTTTGCTCCATTCGGTGAAATATTGGAGGGTATGGAAGTAGTGGAAAATTTGTATGCAGGCTATGGAGATGGACCTCCGAGGGGAGAAGGGGTTTATCAGGCTATGGCTATAGCTCGTGGAGGAGAGTATTTCGAAGAAGAATTTCCTGACCTCGATAAAATTGTAGAAGCAATCATAGTCGAGGAGGTCTCTTCTCAGAGAAACTAGGTCCGTTCTAAGGCACTGTGGCGTCTTCTATTGAGTTTTCAGACTTATGGTGGTACTGGTGAGTGATACTTTCAGTTGGGGTAATGTCTGAATTTGTCCAGTAAGAAAACACTACTCAATGAATGATGGAGATTTTTCGATGAGACGTTCCAGAGCCTTCGTAGTATTGATTGCGTGGACAACTTTAGCTTGCGGGTTATTTCTCTTGGCACCTGTACATGTCAGAGCTTTGCAGGCTCGGACGCAAGTAGTGATGCTGGGTACGGGTAATCCAAACCCGACTCCTGAGCAATCTGGACCTGCCACTGCGATCATTGTAGACCAACGTGTGTATTTGGTAGATGCAGGACCTGGAATTGTTCGCAGAGCGGAAGCAGCTCGGCTCAAGGGTGTCGAACCTTTGAGTTCAAGTAATCTTAATAGAGTTTTTCTTACCCATCTTCATTCAGATCATACGGTGGGGCTGCCAGACCTGATGTTTTCCCCTTGGGTTTTGGGTCGTACCGAACCGATATCGGTTTACGGGCCTCCAGGGACAAAGCGCATGACTGATCATCTCGAGGAAGCATGGTCCGAAGATATTTACATGCGTTTGTTTGGACTTGAGCCTCAGGCCTCTACAGAGGGTTATAAGGCTGCGACCCATGAGATTGAAGGACCAGGGCTTATTTATTCCGACGAACTAGTTCGAGTTTTTGCGATTCCAGTTCAGCATGGAAGCTGGCCTTCCGCTTACGGTTATAAATTTGAGACACCCGATCAGGTGATAGTTATATCTGGAGACGCTGGTCCCAGTCCAGCATTATTCGAAGCCTGCGACCGCTGTGACGTTCTGATTCACGAAGCATATTCTCCAGTAGGGCTGGAGAGCCGGCCTCCTGAATGGCAAGAATATCATCGGAGCTACCATACTTCTACTGTCGAGTTGGCACAAATGGCCCAAAATTCAAGACCTGAGTTGCTGGTCTTATACCATCAGCTATTGTGGGGCGTTCCAGATAATCTGGCAGACGAAATGCTGGCCGCGGGGTACCAGGGACGAGTGGTTTCCAGTCGAGACCTCGACGTTTTCTGAAGTGAAATCCTAAGAATTGTCTGCAGGAAACACCATCCCGTGGGCCAGTAAGGTACACCAGCCCACAGGATCAAGTTCTGCTAATTTGAACCCCAAGGATGCCCTCAGGAAGACCTACTTGAAAAGTATCACATCAAAAGGTGCTGTGATTTGGTGAATAGCAGAAAAATTTACCAATCAAGCTTTTAATTACCTGATGAAATCGTTAGTTAAGCTTTTCTAACGTTGTCCGCGGCGGGGCCTTTTTCTCCTTCTACCACGTCAAATTCTACTGTTTCACCTTCACTAAGTGACCTGAAGCCTTCGCTTTGGATAGCACTATGGTGAACGAAGAGGTCTCTGCTACCATCTTCTGGAGTGATAAATCCAAAACCTTTCTGGTCGTTGAACCACTTTACTGTTCCTTTACTCATTTCCTACTCCACTGTTTTGCTCCTGGCTTGGATGGTTTCTCTAAAGAATCCGTCCAACCAGTTGACTCTCGCGGTATCCACCCCCGCGCTGGGATACGTGGCATTCGCCACGATAAAAAAACGGGTAGCCTTGGAGGCCCCCCGTATCAATACTTTACTCTTGATACCTGTACTTGCCTACCTACTGTGGTAACCGTACTAAAACTATGTGTACAAAATGGAGGGTATTGACCAGAAGAGTCAAGCCCTCGGGCATTCTTTTATGTAATTACTTGGACGGTTGCAATTGTCAGAATATGTGTGCATTCAAGTTGGGTTGGTAGCAGCGGTGGGTATTTCTGGGGTTCCCTGATGGCTAACGCAGATCTTTTCCTAATGATTAAACCGCGAGATTGGTGGGTGACATTTTCTCACTGACGACTCCTATTTCAGCTTTGTAGACGGGGCCAAGTCCTATGACTACTATGTCAGTAGATGTTGGTTCTTCTGGAAGGAGTGATAGCCGTGGTAAGGTGGTCTGTTGGGTATTTTCAATCTTAAGCGGAAACGACACTGATGAGATTCATTGGAGATTTGAGAGTTTATGCGAGGTTCATTTGTATAGCTGCATTGGTCGGAGGTTGTTCCGATTCTCCGAAATCCGCCCCTCTAGAGAGTTCAATCACTGCGAGTGAGCTAAGTACCGATCTTCATTTTTTAGCTGGGGATCATATGGAGGGTAGATTGGTCGGTACCTCAGGAATAGAAAGAGCTGCAGATTTCATAGCCAATCGATTTGACAGTTTAGGGCTCGAGCCAGCTGGTTCGTCAGGGTCCTTCTACCAACCTTTTAATTTGGTTCGATTCACCTTGGGAGATGGCAATGCTTTTTCTGTGGAAAGTGAGGGGTCATCTGACACGTTTGACGAAGTAGGGGATGGTTTTTATCCTCTCAATTTCAGTGGGAACGCTAGGGTGCGGGGCGAGTTGATGTATGCAGGATTTGGAATTGTTGACTCCAAATTGGGTTATGATGATTACGCTCAGGTCTCTGTTGATGGAAGGGTGGTCATGGTTTTGGAAAGGGAACCTGGGGTAGAAGATTGGTCAAGCAAATTTGATGGGGTGGTAACTTCAAACGCTTCCACTGGTTGGAGAAAAGCTCTCAACGCACAGGAAAGGGGAGCGGTCGGAGTCTTGTTCGTAAGGGATCTCCACAACAGAGAAGCTACAGAAGATTTTGGGATGTCCGCGGGCAACTACTGGCCTGCAGAAGAACGTCGTATTGAAAGATTTTCACTTGAAGATTGGACTGATCAGATCCACATTCCAGTTGTTCAGATTTCGGCACAAATGGCTGCAAGATTGGTGAGTCGTTCTGGTTTCACTTTGGATGAACTTACTATGGCGTCGGAGACGTCCAGTGGGTTGGGAGCATTGGAGTTGCCAGGATTTTCAGTAACGTTGCAGTCAGCTGTGGATAGACATTTGGTGCCAGCTAGGAATGTGTTGGGACTTATTCGCGGCGGCGATCCAACTTTGGCGAACGAGGTCGTTCTAGTCACAGCTCATCACGATCATAATGGCTCTGATGGAGATGATGTTTTCAATGGAGCTGATGATGACGGCTCGGGTACAGTTGCTTTACTTGAAATTGCGGAAGCGTATGCTTCTGCTAAGAAAGACGGCCTCACACCCAGGAGGAGTATTTTGTTCGCTGCTTGGGATGCTGAAGAACGAGGTTTGCTGGGAGCTTGGCAATATGCGGAAAAACCTTTGATGGATCAAAATGACCTAGTGGCTGTGCTCAACATGGATATGATCGGGAGGAATGAAGAGGTTCCAGAGACAGATCCAGCAAATCCAGGACGATTCAGAGGCTTGGATGTCCAGTCAAGTCAGTCAAATAGTAACGCCATAAATATTTTGGGATACAGTTACAGTGGGGATATGAAAACGCATGTTGAAGATGCAAATCTGAGCTACGGTCTGGACCTCAGATTTAGGTATGATAATAATCGCTCCAATTTGTTGAGACGGAGTGATCATTGGCCTTTTCTTCAGGTAGGGGTTCCGTCTTTGTGGTTTCATACTGGCCTGCATCCAGACTATCACACTACTAACGATATTCCGGAGTTGATCGAATACGAAAAAATGGAAAAGATTGTGAGATTGGTGTATCAGGCTAGTTGGCAGATTGCTGATGCAAGTGAACGCCCTGTTTTCAGCCTTGATGAGAGGAATGACTTTTTGATGAATCAGGAGCCATAGGAAGTTTCCATGAGTGAAAACGATATTTCGGATGTGGTTGTATGTCCCCTGACACCAGGGATTGGTGCAGAAATTCAGAATATGGATCTCAGTAGGAGTTTGAATGAAACTGATTTCGAAATCTTAAAGAAGGCCCTACATCGTCATCAAGTGATTTTCTTTCGAGAACAAGATATTAGCGTAGAAGCCCAGAAAGACCTAGGGAGGCGTTTTGGGGAATTGGTTGCTCACCCCAATGATCCAGGTCTTGAGGGACATCCTGAAGTAATGATGATACACGCCGATGAATCTTCCAAGCGAGTTGCAGGTCAACGTTGGCATTCTGATGTTTCCTGTAGTGATGAACCACCTATGGGATCAATACTCAGGATCTTTCAGGTGCCACGGTACGGTGGCGACACTCTATTCTCTAGTATGTATGCGGCTTACGATGGGCTATCCGAGCCAATGAGAGATTTTCTAAATGGGTTGACTGCCATTCATGATGGAACCCCTTACTACACAAGTGTCAACCGCAAGATTGGTCGAGATGATGGAGGTAAAGGATATCCAAGATCAGAGCATCCTGTGATTCGCACTCATCCAGAAACGGGGAAGAAAGGTATTTTTGTGAACGAAATTTTCACTGATCATATTTTGGGACTGAAAAAGACCGAGAGTGACTTGCTCCTGAATTTCTTATTTGATCACGTTAAGAAACCTGAATATCAGTGTCGATTTCATTGGAAAAAGAATTCGATTGCGTTTTGGGATAACAGATGCACCCAACACTTAGCAATGTGGGACTACTGGCCTCAAGTGCGTTCGGGTTATAGGGTAACAGTAAAGGGTGACAGACCCTTCTGAAGAATCAGTTTCGTTTGGATCGAGTAAGCAATCGGGATATTTATGGACGAGAGTAATCAAAATGGATGCGAATTCAATGGGTCGCAGCAGCATTGTTCAACCGATGATAGTCATGGTTGTGACGCGCTGACTGGAATTTTGTTGAGTGATAAATATTCTCGTAGAGACTTTATCAAAGGGATCATTGCTTCTGGAGTAGCGGTTTCGGGGATCCCCTATATGGTCAGTGGTCAGGATCGTTTGGGATCACCTCCAGGGTCTGTCGAAAGATTGATTTCACTCAATGTGAACGGTCAAGCTCGCAGAGTGGATGTTCTTCCAAATGAAACCTTAGTCATGACGCTTCGTTACAAACTTGGCCTAACGGGGACGAAGCTAGGTTGTGATCGTGGTGAGTGCGGGGCCTGCACGGTGTTGATT
>Ga0066372_10000594_pt1 | contig 13721 bp, 10 predicted proteins | sample Knorr_S15_td_250_FD_77011 | JGI IMG/M metagenome (GOLD analysis project Ga0066372, IMG submission 77011) | Marine microbial communities from Southern Atlantic Ocean transect - Knorr_S15_td_250_ad_251m_LV_A | ecosystem: Environmental > Aquatic > Marine > Oceanic | place: Southern Atlantic ocean... | reverse complement strand
TTTGAAGTAGTCCACGGTCATCTGCAGCCCTTCTTCCAGGCCAATCTTCGGTGACCAGCCGAGCTCTTGTTTCGCTCTGGATGAGTCTAATGAAATTCGGTACACCTCACCAGCCCTGTTTGGGGCGTGAAGCGGGCCCCACTTATAACCTGTGATGCCTTGGAGCAACTCAAAGATTTGGTTAACGCTCGTTGCCTTTCCGGTCCCGATATTCATAGATGCGCCGTCGCCGCGGTTGATGGCGGACACGTTGGCGTCGACCACATCTGATACCGATACGAAATCTCTTTCCTGTGTGCCGTCACCGAATATCTGAGGCTGTTTACCTGCCAACATGGCCTGGGTAAAGATGCTGACAACCCCGGCTTCGCCGTGTGGGTCTTGCCGAGGTCCGTAAACGTTTCCGTACCGCAACGACGTGAAGTTCAGACGGTAAAGGCGATGGTAGAAACCTAAGTACTGCTCGGCAACCCATTTGGACATGCCGTAAGGAGACGCCGGCGCAATCGGTGTGTTTTCTGGGCTAGGGGTCGTTTCGGGGTCGCCGTATAGAGCTCCGCCAGTACAAGAATAAATGATTTTCTCAACGCCAACCCGGCGAGAGGCTTCAATGATTCGAAGCGTACCCAGCGCGTTGGCGTTGGCATCTTTGATTGGGTCTTTCGTAGACTGGGTTACACTGGTCTGCGCTGCCATGTGGAACACCAGATCAGGCTGCTCGCGCTGAATGATGTCGTCCATGGCCGGTTGAGTGATGTCTGCGTGGTGGAATACCGCCGCGGAGTCCATATTCTTGATCTTGCCTGTGCTGAGGTCGTCCATAACGACCACTTTGTATTCCAGTTCTAGCAAGCGGTCTACCATATGAGACCCGATAAAGCCGGCGCCGCCGGTTACCAATGCTTTTTTCCCGTCTGCCATCCGCGCCTCATAAAGGTTCTAAGGAATAGGGTTCGCAATCCCACGATAATCACGGTTGGAATATTGATTCCACCACTTCAAACATCATAAACCCAAGGAGATTGCAGTTCAACGCTGTGGTTTAGATTCTTACGCGCTCCCTACAGAGGTCGATTTATGGAGTGCCGACCAAATCTGTGTTACAGTTTTCGCGCCCACCCCCAGGCACCTTTTATGCAAGAACAAGATTGACCATCCCGTGGAGGTTAGCACATGGCCGAACAGATAGGATTCATCGGACTTGGAATCATGGGGAAACCCATGGCCCGCAACCTGCTCAACGCGGGCTACTCTCTGATCGTTTACGACATTGTGGGAAGCAATCAGGAAGAGGTAGTTACCGACGGAGCAACCGGAGCTTCGTCTAGTAAGGAGGTCGCTGCTGCCAGTGACACCATCATAACCATGCTGCCCGATTCTGCCGACTCTGAGAAGGTTATCTTGGGGCCGGACGGCGTCTTGGAAGGCGCCAAGAGTGGTTCGGTGATCATAGACATGAGTTCCATCGCCCCTTTGGTTTCTCAGCGTATCGCCGCGGCTTGTGCCGAGAAGGGCGTTGAGATGCTAGATGCTCCGGTTAGTGGTGGTGAGCCTGGCGCAGTGGCTGGGACCCTGGCTGTCATGGTTGGTGGTAAACAAGAAGTCTTCGACAAGAGCTTGGCACTCATGGAAGTCATGGGCGGCAACGTGGTGCTGACGGGCGACATCGGCGCTGGCGGAGTGACTAAATTGGCCAACCAGATCATCGTGGCCGCAAACATCGAGGCCTTAAGTGAAGCTCTTGTGCTCTCCCAGAAGGCTGGAGTGGACCCAGAGAAAGTCTTCAACGCCATTAGGGGCGGACTGGCCGGAAGCGCGGTGATGGAGGCCAAAGGCCCCATGATGCTCAACCGGAATTTCCAGGCGGGCTTTCGAATACGCTTGCACCAGAAAGACCTCAGGAACGTCCTCCAGACCGCGCAAGAGCTGAACATACCCTTGCCCGTAACATCATTATTGCAACAGGTGTTGGGAGCTCTGGTCAACGAAGGCGAATCGGAATCGGACCACTCAGCAATACTCAAGTTTGTGGAGAGTCTGGCTAAGGTTGAAGTCAAGTCCGGCGGATAAAGAAAAATCGGTCTCTTTTCAGCAGAAGCTTAGGCGGGAAGACATCAATCTATAGCTGGTTTGTCCGGTAGAGGCTGTGGTTCGGCCTCCTTTCGCGGTAAGGTACCATGAGAGTAACGTACGGACATTCCTAGGGAGATGTGGAACCTAGTCAAGCTCGGCGTTCAGCTTCTCCGGACGGGTCAGGGCTATATGTGATTTTGGGCCTTTTCGCTCACGGAGAATGCACTCATAGGACGAGGATTCTCCTTCGACATGGCCGCACCAGGGATGGGATTATCGGACGCCGGCCGGCAATGCGGTTGGCCCGGACGGCCAAATCTGTATCCGAGAAAGATCAGGGATTCAATGTGATGTTTATCCCCAAGATTACTATGGGTTCCTGCGGGCGGTTTGCGGCGATCGTGTCGGCCATCGATATCGTATCCGCCACCTGTTGACCTTGCGTTAGTCGGCCAAATATGGTGTGGAGACCGTTCAAATGAGGGGTCGGCACTGTGGTCACGAAGAATTGGCTGCCGTTGGTGTTAGGGCCTGAGTTGGCCATGGCCAATTTGCCTGGCTCGTTGAAGATCAAGCTTGCAGCGAGTTCGTCTTGGAACTTGTAGCCAGGGCCCCGCATGCCGGTTCCGGTCGGGTCTCCTCCTTGAATCATGAAATTCGGGATAACCCGGTGGAAGATCATATTGTCGTAGAATCCGTCATTGGCCAGGAAGATGAAATTATTTACGGTGATTGGCGACCGTTCTGCGAATAGCTCAAATTCCATATCCCCTTTGCTGGTTCGGATGACGGCCGAGTACTTGGCCATTGGGTCGATACTCACCGGAGGGGCTTTGGAATATTGGGTAATCAGGACACCTCCCACGTTAACCAATCCTTTGACTGGATCGGAACTGGCCGTTGGGTTGGAGACTGAGGTCGATGGAGGCGGCGATGTTGAGCTAGAACCCGCGGCCGATGGAGGCGGCGATGTTGAGCTGGAACCCGCGGCCGACGGAGGCGGCAATGTTGGGGCCACAACTGAAGTGGGCGACGCTACTGTGGGCGCGGGGCTGGGAGTCTGCAATACGCAGGCAACGAGGCTGATGGCCGTAAGGGAAGATGCGATGAGGAATTTCAGTTTCATGCTCAAAGGATAACATAGCCCTGGCGGCCGATTCACGTCTGCTCAACCAATATTTACCGTGCCCTATGAGTCGTCTTGACGCGAGTCTCTGGGTCGCATGTTCTTCCACATTATCTGACAGATAGCAGGCCACCGCCTCAACTGTGACGGGATAGTTCTAGCTGCTACAGCCGGTTATGCCCGAGTCGTGTATGGAGAATCCTCTGGCGACGGAGACCGCTGACTAGGTTGCCGCATTCATACTCCGGGGTATCTTCTTTGCAAATAGCCTGCATGGTCGACAACCACCCCCGAGTGTTGGTCGTTTTCCATAACGCTGCGGGTTATGTTGGGTCGCCTCCCTGAATAATCAGGACCGCCTTTCCTATCCGAAAATGTTGGATTTCGGAGATGTGAGCCAGTATTAGGACAACGGTCCGTTCATTAGGAGCAGGTACCTGGCGAATTTCAAACTCCGTGATTCCGCCTAAGGGTTTCATAACTGCCCGTGCACTTTTCGGAGCATCTGTGGCGATTCGCGTGTTAGTCTGTTTTGTGGCCAGACTAACGTTCTAGTAAGGCCGGTCGTCGTCCTCATCGCTCCATAAGTCCGGGTCTTCCCAGGATTGCAATCTTTCTTCTGTCTGGGAAGATGGACGAAACTTAGAGGCTATGAATTGGATGAACAGGGTTCCCAGCACCAGAATGACAAGCCCACCTAAAAGCCAACTATTGAAGAAAACGATAGCCGATGGGCCGTCATTCTGACTGGTTCGCTCCGGAGCTGATGGCGCTGGTGAATCTGAGACGGTTGACTGACCTGCCCATCGGGCATCCAAGCCATCTACGTCGAACCCGTACACGTCTACCAATGAGGCATCCACGGTGTTGCCGTTGCTTAACTGACCTATGAACAGCTGAAACCTGTCCTCCCCGAATTCATCGATCATAAACGCCACTACGCTCAACGACTTCTGATAGAAAGTACCGATGGTGTGAGGTGTGCCTGTCACGGTGTTCATGGCCCGGAGAGAATTGGTGTGGGAGCTTAAACTTCCTCCGCTCAAGATCTTAACTGATGGGTTCATGTAGCTAGCGAATCCCTCGTCCAACCATGAGGGAACCGGCAGGGCGGCGGTACCCATAGCCTGATTTAACAGCAGGTGAGCGGATTCGTGGACAATCAGTCCCCTGTCCATCCCAAGGCCCAAGAATAAGTTACGTTCTGGGAAGGCGAATCCCTGGAAGGTTTGCTGCTCAGTGGTGGTGTGACTCTGTTGCGGGAAAGCATCCAACGTATGTGAACGTCTACTGTAGATCACGCCCTTGATATCATCGGGCTGGTCGAGTTGCAGCAATCCTAGAAGGCGCGAGAAGTCTGATGCTAAGAGTTTGACCACCGCGCCGACCCGGGAATTGGATTGGTCATAGTAACGTAAGGTTAATGGACCTACCTTGGTCTCTGCCCAATCGAATCGGGTATCCTCATACTCCAACACTGTGGGTTTCGTGCGTACCACATTCCCCTGGGAGTCCGTGATCTCGTAGTAATACTCAACCTCAGTTCCAGGCGGCAGGTAGGTCGAGATTTCACCCGCGAGGTTCAGGCTGGCTGTAATCCGGTTGGCGGTTACAAAATCTGGATAGGCGTAGGCCCATACCCGGTTGCCGACGGCCCGGTAGAAGATCCGCACATCTACGATGTCAACACCCCCTTCAGCAGTCACCGAGAGATTGACGTTGCCGGGGAAAGCAACATCCTCGCTGGTGGTGACGATTTGGATTTCTTCGCCGGCTGCCGACACATTGGACGCCGATATCAAGACAATTAGCAGTGCGCCCAGAAGGGCACGAAGTATGGCCTGTTGGGCGGCGATTCTTGAGGAGAACAATCGTATGGCAGAGAGCGGCAAATCAGATTCGTCTCAGTGGATTCTATCGAGCCGGTTTTCAATCGTCTTAATAAATTATACGTTGGTTGCTCGCGTACGATTCTGGCAATGATTTTGTGAGGTTAATCGATCGACTGTTCCATCTCCAGCAGCGATTTCTTCCGCTCTATTCCCCACCTATATCCACCCAGGCCTCCGTCTTTACGCAGAACTCGGTGGCAGGGTATGACCAACGCCACTGGATTGGCCCCGCAGGCAGTGCCTACCGCACGAGTCGCATCGCCTTTGCCCAGCATCTGGGCCACCTGCTGGTAAGTGCGAGTCTCGCCGTAAGGGATGCTTCGGAGTATTTGCCATACCTGCTGCTGAAAAGCTGTGGCGCGGATGTCCACCGGCAGATCCAGCCCGGTCTTCTCTCCGTCCAGGTAGGATAGTATCTCCGCGGTCCAAATTGCCAGATGACCACCGACAGGTTGAGGACTGGCCGATGGGAATTTGGCCAGCAGGTTTTCTTCCAGTTCTGAGGTTGAGTTTCCCAATTTCACCGAGCAGATACCCTTATCGGTAGCTGCAACCAGCAGTCGCCCTATGGAACACGCGACCACTGTGTGATAGATATCCATATTCGTCCCTACTGTCTGTTGAAATGACTTGAGTTGACTAAGGCCAGCAGCTTGCCACCGTCAGTGGTTATCCGAGTGGTCACCACCACTAGAGTACGGCCTGGATGGACTACGGTACTTTCGGACCGAAGTGTGCCTTCTTTAATATTGCCTATGATCTGAGATGAGATGTTCACTGCCACCGGCATCTCTTCTAACGTCAACGATCGTTGCAATGCCGCCATTGCGGCAAAGGTGGCCGAAGTGTCAGCTAAGGACACCATGCTCCCGGCGTGGATATGTCCCGAAGGCGTTGTGAGGCCCGCATGGACCGGCAGCTCAACCACCGCCCGGTTTTTACTTACCTCGATAACCTGCATCCTCAGTAGACCCATCAAAGTGCCCTCGAAATGGCTTTCCACCCATTGGGCCAGCGCATCCGGACTTAGGTCTACGGGCCATTGCTCCATCTTGTTCCTCGGTCAGGCGATTTAAGGTTCCGCAACGTCACCAGAATACTCCAATCTTTTGGGCAGTTCTATCTGGTTACTGCTCTCAAAGTCTGATTTTGAACGCCTAGTTTTGGTTGATGACTTGCGGTTGTTGTTATGTCGTACAAATGTTCTATATAATCTGCCCTCAATCAGAAACCAACCTTAAACCATGACCATAACCAGGCACAAAATTAGAATAGAAAAGACCTATGACAGACCGTTCCATAGCTTGCATGTTAGTTACTCACCTCCCAGTTAAAGCCGAGGTACGCCGCTATACCCGATTGCGAGGAAAGCCCGTGATTATCACTGAGAGTTACGGCTCCAAAGACCTGGTGCTGGATAGCTCGGCGGAGGTCAAGGGAGTGATTGCTGGGATGCCCTTGGCGGAGGCAATGGCCAGATGCAAAGACGCCTCTCTGATCCAGGCCGACGCTCTTTACTACAACAATACCTTCGACAAGTTGATCAAAGCCTTGGAACTGCGGAGCCCTGCTGTGGAGAAAGGCGGACTTGGCTGCGCCTATGTGGACTTGGCAGGCCTGGAGATGATGTACGGGGGAGAGGCGCGGGTCATAGTGTCGCTGCTCCAGGCAGCCCCTGCGGAGTTCAACCCCCGGATTGGCGTTGCAGGAGGCAAATTCCCGGCCTACGTCGCTGCGGCCACCACCAAGGGTGGACGGGCCACTAGGGTTCCTCGCGACTCGGCCAGCATGTCGGATTTCTTGAATGGTCTCTCCATAGGACTGCTGCCTCTTTCATGGGCCAATAAGACTAGATTGCACCGCTTTGGTATCCATACGCTGGGCCAATTGTCGTCCCTGCCAGAGGGCGCGGTCCAAGCCCAGCTGGGGACTGAAGGGCGGAAAGCTTGGCTGATGGCCAGCGGAGTGGACAACAGCCCGTTGACCCCTCACCAGGCACAGCAGGTTGTGGAAGAGTCTCTGACTTTTCCGTCTCCAACAGTCACCTGGAGTCCCATCTTGACCGGCTTAGGCACATTGCTGGGGCGTGCTTTTGCCCGGCCGGAAGTCGGCGGCCGCTACGTCCGCACAGCCACTATAGAAAGCCACGTATACCGGCTGCCTCCATGGGTGAAAAGATTTGGGTTCAAAGAGGCGCTGGGCAGCAGAGACCGAGCCTTGTTCGCCCTGAAAAGTCGGTTGGACAGAGTCATTCTGCCCGGGCCGTTGGAAGACATGAAACTTACCTTGGCTGGTTTCACCGGCGAGTCGGGTATCCAGACCAACCTCTTTTCAGACGTGCGCAAACAGGAACAGTTGAAGGAGATGATGCGTCAGTTGGAGGCCTTGTTGGGTGGCAAACCGCCCATCTACCAGATGAAGGAGATAGAGCCGTGGTCGCGTATACCAGAAAGACGACAGGCGCTGGTTCCATTCGATCCGTAAAGCCTGAGTCCGTAAAACCCGGCGCCGTGAGCCGGGACATGCAGTTCCGATCGCTGAACATGCCGGTGCCTATAGAAGTTGTAGAAGATAGTGAGGGGAGACCTGTGGCCGTAGCCGTTGCGCTCACCATCAACAACCGCCCAGCCCACTCTCGCCGTCTGGTACAGCAGCAACCCACAACCTCAAAACTTGCTGCCCAAAAGATCACCGCCATCAACGACCTATGGCAGGTGAACGACGAATGGTGGCGCGAACACCCCATATCCCGCCGCTATTACCAGATAACGACGCAAAGCGATAGTCGCTTAACCGTCTTTCAAGACGACCTGAACGGGCATTGGTATTGGCAGAAAGTGGGGTGAGGAATGATTAGATACAAAAGCGAGTTGGAGGATATCAGCCGGCGTTTCTGTCCTGAAATATCTGAATGCGAGTGGCTGATATGGTCGCGGCTAAGTAAGAGACAGCATATTTTTACACCCCGGGCAGCCAAATTGGCCGTGAAAGTGTATGGCTTGCAGCATCAAGAACAATTCCACTCTGAGAATGACTTTCATCGCGATGAATAATTGAAGAACCAGAAGCTGCAAGTGCTCTGGTTTACTACCCGACAAATAGTGATGCCTCAGATGCAGTGATTTGTGTTGTGGTAGGAGTGCTGAAATTCCCCTAACCTCTCTTCGTAGGAGGTGTCACTTACTAGATAAATGGCAGCGATATATAAACATGACTTCCGAGTTTCTTGGGAAATACGTTACGAAAGCTAGTCGCTGATAGGTCACCACTCGAAAGGAATTCCACTCTTGCAACAGACCATTAGGGAAGCATAAACCATGCCCACAATATCCCAAAAAGCTGAAGGCTGTTAGTTTTGTACGCCGAACTCCATTGCCATAGCAACTACTCTTTCCAGGAAGGGGCCTCCTCCGTGGAAGACTTGTTGGTGCGCGCCCGGAGCCTGGGGCTGCAAGCGCTGGCCCTGACTGACCACGATAATCTTTGTGGGGCTATGCACTTCGCCCAAGCGGCCAAAGCTTTGGGCATCCAGCCCATTACTGGCGTGGAGATGACGATTAAAGGCAGAGGCGATGGTACAGACGGTTCTCACTTGACCTTGCTGGCTGAAAACCGGGATGGCTACAGCCAGTTGTCCAACCTGGTTTCCTACTCCTACGTTGCCAGTGACCGAAGGAATCCCGCTTTGGATTTCAAGTACCTGCCGGGGGACCTCAACGGCCTAATTCTGCTGACCGGGTGCCGCACTGGCCGGGTTCCCAGCCTTTTGACCGAAGGCAAGTTTGCCGAGGCAGAAACACAACTTAAGCAGTACCTGGACTGGTTTGGCGTGGACAATGTGTTCGTGGAGTTGCAACAGAACCTAGTGAAGGGTGACACTAGCCGAAACCGAAGGCTTATCGATCTTGCCAAGAAGCTGGGCGTTCCCACCGTGGCCACTAACAACGTTCACTACCATGTGCCCGAGCGCCACCGGCTACAGGACGCGCTGGTATCCATCAAGAATAATCTCAGCCTTGAAGAGACCCACAAAGAACGCCGGGCCAATAACCAGTTCTATCTCAAATCCCCGGAAGAGATGGCCGTCATGTTCTCTCGCTACCCAGATGCACTCAAGAACACCCTACGCATCGCTGAACGCTGTTCCTTCGACCTGACCAAGGACTTGACCTACAGGTTCCCTGATTACCCTGTCCCAGACGGAGCCACTCCTCAGAGCCATTTGGAAACCCTATGCCGCCAGGCCGCGGAGCGACGCTACGGTGGCATCAACCAGAGGGTGGAAGGCCGCTTGAAAGAAGAGCTGCGGTTAATCGGTAAACACGACTTGGCCGGGTTCTTCTTGATTTACTACGAGATCATCCAAATGGCCCGTGAGGTCATGATTGAGATGGGTTTGAGCGACGCCGAAATACCTTTGGAAGAACGGCCGCCAGGCCGTGGTAGAGGTTCGTCGGTGGCCATGCTAGTAGGCTACTTGATCGGCTTGTCCCACATCGACCCTCTGGAATACAACCTGTCCTTGGATCGGTTTCTATCCGACGACCTGGGCGCGGTGCCCGACATTGACCTGGATTTTCCTCGCAATATCCGGGAAGAGCTGATCGTCCGGGTGCACCGTAAGTGGGGTTGGGACCGGGCCGCTTTGACCGGGATGATCAGTACCTACCGGATGAAGGGAGCCATCCGGGACTTAGGGAAGGCACTGGGTCTCCCCGCCCAAGACATGGAAAAGTTGGCCAAACGAATCGACTCCCACGATGCTAAAGAACTGGAGCTAGAGATGCTCCAACTACCCGAGTTTCGGGACAAGGTAGACGGGCCAGGTTGGCGAGACCTGATTGAGATGGCTGCCCAGTTGGACGGCTTCCCCAAGTATCTGGCCCAACACCCCGGTGGCATGATCATTAGTTCGTCACCCCTTATTGATACTGTGCCGGTGCAGCAGGCAGCCATCGCCGACCGCTACATCTGCCACTGGGACAAAGACAGTATCGACCAGGCCGGGTTCGTGAAGATTGACTTCCTGGCCCTGGGTGCCCTCTCTCAGATGCAGGAATGTCTGCTTTTGATAGAGGAACGGCAGGGCGAGTACATCGACCTAAGCCGCATCGACTTCAACGACCGGGCCGTCTATGAGTCCATGCACCAGGCTGACACCATCGGTGTTTTCCAGGTGGAGTCGGCGGCCCAGATGCAGACCGTGCCCCGAATCAAACCTTGGAACCTGACTGACATGGCCTACGAGGTTGGCGCAGTTCGGCCTGGTGTGGGAGTGAACGACGGTGTTACCGAGTTCATCCGGCGTCGTTCTGAAGGCATTCCTTGGGACTACGACCACCCACTAGAGCAGAGGGCGCTGGAGCGTACCCTGGGCATTATTCTGTTCCAGGACCAGGTGAACCAGGTGGCAATCGATGTGGCTGGCTTTTCGTCTCTTGAGGCCGACCAACTGCGCCGGGCCTTTGGCAAGCGCAACAACGAAGCCATGCTGAATCACTACTGGGAGAGGTTCCGTGACGGAGCCGCCGAGTTTGGAGTTTCGAAGGGCGCCGCCCAGAGGATATTCAAGAAGTTCAACGGTCACTACATGTTCCCAGAGTCCCATGCCTTCGCCTTTGGAGCAACCGCATATCATATGGCCTGGCTCAAGTATTATTACCCGCTGGAGTTTTTCGTTGCCATCTTCAACCAGCAGCCCATGGGTTTCTACAACACCGAAACTCTGAAGGAAGATGCCAAGCGCCACGGTATCACCGTCTTGAACCCGGATATTAACCACAGCCGAGAAGGATGTACCATCAGGAACGAGTCCCTTTTACTGGGTCTGCGCTACGTCCGTGGGATGGGGGGCGCTGCAGCATCCCAGGCAGTGTCGCTTAGAGAACAGGGTGGCTCATTCAAGAGCTTGGCCGAAGCCATGGAACGCACCGGACTGCAGCGGGAGGCCATCGATAATCTGGTGATTGCTGGGGCATTTGATACGTTGGACGCCGGGGTCGCGGAGGCGGAAGAAAAAACCGGACGCCGGCAGGCGTTGTGGGAGGTGGGTCTGCGCTATCGGGCCATCAACACTCAGCAGCGCCTGCCTTTACCCATAGAACAGGACATGGCGAAACTGCCTGAGCAGAGTGAGTGGGAAACCATGGGCGAGGAATACCGCATCCTCGGCCTATACCCCGAAGGTCACCTCATGTCTATGGCCCGGCCTTATATGGGGCGGGGTATACTATCCAGCCGTGACCTTGAGGCCAAGGCCGATGGCGACATCGTCACAGTGGCCGGACTGGTCATACGCCGCCAGCGGCCTCTAGCCAAGGCAGTATTTCTCACTTTGGAGGACGAGTTTGGCCATATACCATTGGTGGTGTGGCCCGGAGAGCTTGCCAAGTACCGCCAGCTCATCAGGGAACCGCTGCTGATAATCCGAGGAGAAGTCTCGCGGCGGGACGGCACTATGAACATAGTGGCTAAACACGTGGAGCCTATGCCTGCCATGAACAACTTGCCTAAGGCGAAGAATTGGCAGTAGGACGGTCGTATAGCCGATGTCCTCTAATTCGGTTTTTAGTTTCTTACGCACCTTCCTATCGAAGATGGAACCGAAAAAGGCGATGACCAACAGCATGGGCTTCTTCAATGCGATAACCTTTCCCATGCTTCTTCTTTTCACCGAGGTTTTTCTAGGTCAAGCTGGCGACGGACTACGCAATGGCCACTAAATGATAACTTGACCGATATCACGAACCGATTGAATGTGCCGTTCAGCACGCGAGAACGATTTGAAACCGCGATCCACTTCTGGTGCTAGAATGTCCGCCAAACGCACACCTACTCGAGAAAGGGGGACCTCATGATAGACACAGTGATAAAAGGCGGCACGGTGGTCACGCCGGCCGGGGTCGGCAGTTGGGATATTGGTCTGGAGGGTGAAAAGATTGCTGCCGTGGCTATGCCTGGAGTGCTAACTACAGAAGGCGTCAGGCTCATCGACGTTACCGGCAAGATAGTTGTTCCTGGAGGAGTGGAGGCTCACGCCCACGCCGCAGCTAACGTCCAGGAGGGACTGCAAGAGTTAGTACCCGGGACGCCTAACGCCGGACCTGCCGTCCATTCCTTGGGCGCGATATGGGGCGGTACCACCACTGTAGTCGACTTTACCCCCGTCAACAACGATGGCGATCTGGCCCAAGGTGTTCATGATTTTATGTCGGTTTGGCAGGGGCAGGCTTACACCGACTACACGACCCACGTCATTTACCGCAACTCTAACACCCCTGACTCCATCGCTAGGTTCGGAGAATTGGTCTCGGCAGGTTTCCCTAGCGTCAAGATATTCACCACTGATATCCGCCCTCCCGGCACCGAAGGTCGTACTCTGACCCCCGGCGGTCGTTTGGAGACGGGCCGGCTATACGATCTGATGGAGCAGGTAGAGCGCCACGGAGGTATGCTGGCCGTCCACGGCGAAGACGATGAACTCGTGATGTACAACTACCTCATGGCCCAGCAGCGTGACCACTGGGATTGGTACAACGCCAACCTGATCCACTCGAAGGCCGTGGAGGACTTGGCATTCCGGCACGTCACACGCATGGCCGAACGCACCGGCGCCGGCATGTATTTCGTCCACGTGACAGCTAAAGACGGCGTCGACGTCATTGCCGAATGCCGCAGCAACGGTCAGCCAGTCTATGGAGAGGTCCTAACCCTGGCCCTGTCCTTCGATGCCAGTCGTTATCGAGAAGACGACGGTATGAAGTACCACACCTATCCGTCTCTCAAAGGCGAAGAAGACAACGTTAGCCTCTGGGACGGTATTATGAAGAGCGACCTTGCCTTCACTGCCACCGACAGCAGCTTCACGACCTATCTGGATAAGATCGCCGGAAGAAACGTGGAGAACATGCGCGGAGGCAACGTTGGCATTGAGATCCGCATGGGCGTGAACTACACGGAGGCTGTCGTCAAACGGGGGATGTCCCTAGAACGCTTCGTTGACGTGACTTCATCCAACGCTGCTAAAATTCTTGGCATGTATCCGCAGAAGGGCGCCGTTGCCGTGGGCAGTGACGCCGATTTCGCCATCATCGACCCGTCGGTTAAGAAAGCGCTAACTATGTCTGACCTACACGTTCGCGATTTCAGCCCTTGGGAGGGCTGGCAGGTAGAAGGTTGGCCCACCACTGTCATTCTGAGAGGCAAGATAATGATTGACAACGATCAGCTTCTGGGCGATGGCAACGACGGCCAGATGATTTTGCGTAAAGTGGATCAGAGTGTGCTACAACGGCCTATTGTTTAGGCCACCGGGCCTGGCTTAGACACAGGTTGCCTGGGAGGAATTCATAGGATTGCGCATTTCCCTTCCCTTAATTGCCAGCAACAATGGCCATAAGGGTGAGGAAAGGGTTTCCCCGGGCCGGTTCGACTATCTGCCGGGCCAGTCCTTGTCCGAATAAAGAAATCAAGTGCTATTTTTATAGGAAGGCGTTCTATCGGCCAAGATCGCTGCGTTCCAAGGTATATTTGGAACTTTCTAGCCGTGTGGTTGGTCGCCTTCGCTGTGGGGTAGTGGTCGGGAGATCAGGTCCTCGATCCGCGCTCTGGTTTCGCTTTGGTTAAATCCT
>Ga0066372_10000593_pt1 | contig 13724 bp, 11 predicted proteins | sample Knorr_S15_td_250_FD_77011 | JGI IMG/M metagenome (GOLD analysis project Ga0066372, IMG submission 77011) | Marine microbial communities from Southern Atlantic Ocean transect - Knorr_S15_td_250_ad_251m_LV_A | ecosystem: Environmental > Aquatic > Marine > Oceanic | place: Southern Atlantic ocean... | reverse complement strand
CGGTATTCGGTGATCTGGCAGGCGTAATGGACGCGGTTGGTGTCGAATGCATCTCCGGCTTCCTGTTCGACCTCGGGGTCTCCTCTCCGCAGTTAGACCACGCAGAGCGAGGCTTCAGCTATCGGGAGGCCGGCCCCCTAGATATGCGGATGGACAGGCGCCAGCGGCTCACCGCTGCTGAGGTTGTAAACGGGTATGAGGAAGCCGAGTTGGCTCGGATCCTCCACCGACATGCCGACGAACGTCATGCCCGTCGGATCGCCCGCACTGTGGTGGCCGCACGTCCGGTAGCCGACACGGCCCGGCTGGCCGAGTTGGTCCGCGAGGCCATTCCCGCTCCGGCCCGTCGTCGTGGTGGCCATCCCGCCAAACGGACCTTCCAGGCCATCCGGATCGAGGTCAATGGTGAACTGGACCAGTTGGCCGGCGCCCTTGACGAGGCGATTCGCCGATTGGTGCCCGGCGGTATGGGAGTGGTTCTCTCGTACCACTCCGGGGAGGACCGGATCGTGAAGGAACGGTTTGATCAAGCGGCCACCGGTGGTTGTGCCTGTCCGCCCCGTCTCCCCTGTGCCTGCGGCGCGACGCCAATGGCCACACTGGCCCGCCGGGCTGGCCGGACCCCGGGTGTCGACGAGGTCGCCGGCAATCCCCGGGCGGCCAGCGCTCGACTCCGCTCATTGGAGCGGATCGTTGGAACGGTAGGCCCTCGATGACTGCCGTCCTTCGCCCGGTCCGGATCACCCGACCCGTAGCGACAGGGCAGCAAACTCTGCCAACCACGCAACGGGCCACCTTTGGGATGCTTGGGCTCCTGGCGATGATCGCCTTTTTCGCAGGCCTACTGGTCCTCGCCAACTTCCACGTCGTGGTAATCGGAGAACAGTTCGAGTTTGATCGCCTCGAGCGTCGGTTTGAGGATGGCCTCGAGAGGGCCCAAGTCCTAAGGAACGAGGTCGCGAAACTTGAGAACCCTGACCGGATCCTGCGGGTGGCGGAGGGACGTCTCGGAATGGTGCCTCCGACTCAACGCCTTCAACTGGCCGTCGTCCTACCGGACGCCCTGAGAGGTGGCCTCTCGGCACCGGTTGGTGATCCGTTCGCCGGTGGGAACCAGTGAGTCGCCAGCCTGATGTCACGGCGGCCTCCGGGCGTGGTGTCACGCGTCAGGTTCCGCTCCGGGAGACGCAGGTTGTTCTTCGACGCCGTCTGGTAGCCATGGGGTGCCTGCTGGCCATGGCGGCGGGTCTATTGATCTGGCGGCTGGCGGTAGTCCAGTTGGCCGAACCCGACCGGTTCCTGGCCTATGGGGAGTCCCAGCGGATTCGTCCGGTGGAGTTGGCGGCTGTCCGTGGTGCCATCATCGACCGCAATGGCGTGGACCTCGCCCTCTCCCTCCCCCTACCGTCCCTCGTGGCCGACCCGAGGCTCGTGGGGGAACCTCGCCTAGCGGCACTTCGGCTGGCCGGGGTTCTCGATGTTGACGTGGGCTTCCTAGAACGGCGACTGTCCGGTGACAGTCAGTTCGCATATCTTGACCGGCAACTGGATCCAGCGGTCGCCGAGGAGGCTATGGATCTTGGCCTGATGGGTGTCAGGATCGAAGAGGAGCGGGCCCGCGTACGCCCGGGGAACCGTTCAGCGCTGGGGGTGCTTGGGCGCACCAACGTCGACTCGGTAGGCATCAGTGGACTCGAGTTGGTCTACGACGGACTCCTGTCTGGGGTCCCCGGCCTCAAGGTGATCGAGCGGGATCTGAGGGGAGCGTCGATCCCGGGTGGCGAGTATTCGGTCGAACCGCCAATTCATGGTCGGACCCTGATCCTGACCATTGACCGGTTACTACAGTTCGAGGCCGAACGACTCCTTGTGGACGGCGTGGAGCGGGCGGGTGGTCAGAGCGGCATCTTGGTGGCCATGGACCCGGCCTCGGGCCAGGTGCTGGTGTCGGCGACCGTGGTCCGTGGTGACGACGGTGTGATCCAAATCTCCGGTGAGCACCGAGCCGTCACTTGGACTTACGAACCAGGCTCCATAATCAAGCCCCTGACGGTCTCGGCGGTCTTGGACGCTGCAGTGGCCTCACCTGATACCGTTCGCGAGGTCCCGGGTCGGATCGAGGTCCACGATGCCACCTTTCGGGATACGCCACTACACGATCCGGTAGACCTCACGGTCTCCGACATACTGCGGCGGTCCTCCAACGTGGGCACGATCATGTGGGCTTCCGATCTGGGCCCGGACGCCCTGCACTCGAAGTTCCATGATTTCGGCCTAGGTCGGGTCTCGGCACTGGAGTTCCCCGGTGAATCTGGGGGAAGCCTCCTAGGCCTCTCCCGATGGTCTGGGACTTCGCTGCCCACCATCTCCATCGGACAGGGAGTGGCAACCACTCCGATGCAGATGGTCACCGCCTATGCGGCCTTAGCTAACAGGGGAGTTCGACCCGCGCCCACCTTGGTGCTTGGAACGCGAGACGATGGGGGAATGTTTGAACCACAGCGTGCCGGTCGCACCACGACCGTCGTACCCGCGACGGTGGCCACCGAGGTGGTGGCCATGATGGAGGGGGTCGTGGAGTCGGGAACGGGAACCCGCGCCGCGGTGCCGGGGTATCGGGTGGCTGGAAAGACGGGGACCGCCTGGAAGCCTCAACCGGGTGGGGGCTACGGCTCTGATGGGGATCGGGACTACGTAGCCAGCTTCGCGGGCTTCCTGCCGGCCGACCAGCCACAACTGGTCATCCTTGTAGTGGTTGACGAGCCGTCTTCGCCGCACTACTCGGGCGGGAGGGCTGCCGCTCCGATCTTCTCGGAGTTTGCCCAGTTCGCCGTTCGGCGTCTCCGGATCCCGTCCGAGGCCGAGCGTGCGGGGCTCGAGCAGGCAGGTCGGGTTCGGGCTATAACGCCGGCCCAACAGCGACTGCTCGACGAGGCGGTACTCGAGTTGGCCGCCCCGTTAACCGGGGGCTGAGATGCGGCTCGCCGCGCTGTTGGTCGCGGCAGGTCTAGACCGGCAGTCGTCTGTTTCATGGCCTGGGACGGGAACCGAGGACCCTGAGATAGTCCGGCTGTCTCACGATTCTCGGAGCGTGGCTTCCGGAGACTTGTTCTGCTGTATCGCTGGTGGAACACATGATGGGCACCGGTTCGCTGTCGATGCGGTGGCCGCTGGTGCAGGCGGGCTACTGGTCGAACGTCCGGTCATTGGCGTATCGGTTCCGGTCGTCCGGGTGCCGTCGGTCCGTCAGGCCATGGGGCTGCTGGCTGCCGCTCTCCATGGTTGGCCGTCTAGATCCCTGGATCTGGTGGGGGTGACGGGTACCAACGGCAAGACCAGCGTTGTTCATTTGCTCCGGTCTGTTCTCAAAGCGTCGGGTTGGCGGGCAGAGTCCTGGGGCACGTTGTCCGGGGAACGTACGACCCCCGAGGGGCCTGATCTCCAGGCGATGATCGCTGGTTGGGTCGCCGGCGGAGTTGATGTCGCGGCCCTCGAGGTGTCCTCCCACGCCTTGGCTCAGCATCGGGTGGACGGCACCACGTTCGCTGCCGTGGCATTCACGACCCTTGGTCGGGACCACCTCGACTTCCACGGCTCCATGGAGGATTACGAAGCGGCGAAAGCTCGACTCTTCGATGGGACCTTTTCAGATAGCGCAGTGATCTCAACAGCCGATCTGGCAGGCCGACGGATAGCTAGGAGGGCTGAGAGCGCGGGTATGTCGGTGGTCGCCATCGACCCCCATTCGGCCGACTCGACCGTGTCGGCTACTGGCTGCACCGTGGCCTGGCGGGGGAGGACCCTGGGGGTGACCACCGGCGGCCGGTTTACCGTGGCAAACGCGCTGGTAGCCGCTGAACTGGCCCTGATGCTCGGCTGCAGTGAGGACGACATCGTGGCTGGGTTGGAGGCTGCCGCTCCGGTTCCGGGACGTTTCCAACCGGTTTCCCTCGCCGGGGGGCCGACTGTGATTGTCGATTACGCCCACACTCCCGATGCGCTGGAAGCTGTGCTGGCTGCTGCTCGCGATGCCCTGAATATGTCGACTGGGGGGCCTGATCGGTCAACTGGTCGGAAGCCGGGTCGGTTGCTCGTGGTCTTCGGTTGTGGCGGTGATCGTGATGTCGGAAAGCGCCCGCTAATGGGTCGGGTAGCCGACGAATCAGCCGATCTGGTGGTCGTCACTTCAGACAATCCGAGGAGTGAACCACCGGAGGGGGTCATAGCGGACATCCTTGCGGGAATGGAGCGTCCGGATCCTGTTGTCGAACCCGACCGCCGCCGTGGCATCGCCGTGGCGTTGACCACCGCTACACCCGAGGATCTGGTCGTCGTTGCTGGACGGGGGCATGAGACGTCTCAGGAGTTCGCGGGGCGGTTCGTGCCATTCGACGACCGCAAGGTGATCGTCGAAGAATGGGAGCGACTGCGTTCCTCCATTGTGGGTACTGAAAGGCCTACCGAGGGTCCCACCAGGAGGTCAACCCGGTGATCCGCGTCCTTCTCGCCGCGGGCATTGCTATGGCGGTGTCCCTCATCGGGACCCGTCTACTGATTCTCTGGCTGACCCGTCTACGTCTTGGCCAGCCCATCCGAGACGATGGCCCCGAGGGTCACATGACCAAGGCCGGCACCCCGACGATGGGAGGCCTAGCCATCGTGGGTGGGGCGTTCCTTGGTTATGTCCTGAGTGACCTCTACCGGGGTATCTACACCAGGACGGGGATCTTCGTGATGCTGGCCATCGTCAGCGGCGGGGTTGTCGGGCTGATGGACGATTGGATCAAGGTGGTCCGGGAGCGCAATCTCGGCCTGAATAAGCGAGCCAAGATGCTCGGACTTCTAGCGGTAGCGGTGACCTTCGCTGTGTTGATGCTGGAATACGCACCGACCCACACCACACTTTCCTTCACACGCTTTGACCAACCGGGGATCGAGTTGGGTGCTGTGTTGTGGTCCATCTGGGCGGTGGCGCTGATCACCGGGTCAGCCAACGCTGTGAACCTGACAGATGGGCTAGACGGGCTGGCTGCTGGAGCGGGCACGTTCTGCTTCGGCGCCTACACGGCCATTGCCTTCTGGCAGTTTCGGTATCCAGACACCTACGACATAGCCCATGCCCTAGACCTCGCCGTGGTGGCCGCTGCTATGGCGGGTGGATGTCTGGGCTTTCTTTGGTGGAACGCTGCGCCGGCGAAGATCTTCATGGGGGACACGGGCTCATTGGCCATAGGTACCGGTCTGGCAACACTGGCTTTGGCTACAGGGACACACCTGCTGCTTCCCATCGTGGCCGGCCTGTTCGTGGCCGAGACCGTTTCGGTAATCGCGCAGATCACGAGTTTCCGTCTGTTAGGTGGCCGTCGGGTCTTCCGGATGGCCCCCGTCCACCACCACTTTGAGCTCTGCGGTTGGCCCGAGACCACCGTCATTATCCGTTTCTGGATTATGGCTGGCTTATGCACGGCAGCCGGCCTGGGTATCTTCTACGCCGAGTCATTGTCGGCCGGAGTGGCTGACGGGATCGGCGGATGACCGATTCCACGACCCTGGTTCTGGGCCTAGGCGTAGCCGGTCAGGCCGTCTTGGAGGCACTGGTCCATCGTGGGGTCAAGGCCTTGGCTGTGGACGACGCCCCAGGTGACGCCGCGCGCCAGTGTGCCGACCGACTAGGTGTTTCACTGGTGAAGGCCCCCGAGCCGACCGACTGGCCGCGACTCTTAGACGGGGTCACCGAGGTGGTCATGGGGCCGGGGGTACCCGACTCGCACCCGTGCCACGATGCGGCCCGGGTGGCCAGTGTGCCCGTGATTGACGAATCGGACCTTGCCGCCCGATGGGACGACCGCCTCCGCTGTGCCGTGACTGGGACCAATGGTAAGACGACGGTGGTGACCCTCGTAGTCGAAATGCTGGAGCGGTCTGGCGTCCGTGCACTCGCCGCCGGAAATACTGATACGCCACTTGTCAGGGCCATCGATGACGTGGAGGCGGCCATGTTCGTGGTCGAGGCCTCCTCCTTTCGACTAAGCCATGCGGGGACGTTCCGAGCCTCTCCGGCTGTCTGGTTGAACTTCGCGCCGGACCACCTCGACGTGCATGTCGATCTGGCGGCCTACGAGGCAGCCAAGGCAAGGGTCTTCGAAGGGGTGACCCGGCCGTCAGACGCAGTGGCCAACGCCGCTGACCCGGTAGTCATGGCACACACTCCTGACGGGGCCAGCCTGTTCGGCGGGGTCGCAACACCATCGCGGATCGACGTGGTCGGAGACGCTGCAGTGCTGATCATCGACGACGAACCCCTCCTGGAGGTTGCTGCGTTGGCCCGCTCACTACCTCACGATTTGGCCAACGCCCAGGCGGCGTGCTTGTTGGCCCTCCGGGCGGGAGCGGCCCGGGAGGCTTGTGCCGAGGCTCTTGTTGAATTCGCGGGACTGGCTCACCGGATGGCGTTGGTGGCTGAGGTGGACGGGGTTCGCTATGTAGACGACAGCAAGGCGACCACACCACACGCCACTCTGACTGCCATGGCTGGACTACCAGGAGCGGTCCTGATAGCGGGTGGGCGTAGTAAGGGCGTGGACCTCTCGGTGCTGGGGGCAGCCCGGCCCCGCGCCGTGGTGGCCATCGGCGAAGCCTCCGACGAGGTGGCTGATGCGTTTGCCGGCCTCTGTCCGGTCCACTCTGCGACCTCCATGGATGAGGCGGTGGCGTTGGCGCAGCGTGCCGTCGGATCGGCGGGTTCCGTGCTGCTGTCACCCGGCTGCTCCTCGTTCGACTGGTATGGGTCTTACGTTGAGCGTGGTCTCGACTTCGTGCGGATCGTGCACGGACTACTCAACTCGGGGCCTCGGTCGGGGGAGTGAGTACGGTGACGGCCGAGGCTCGGTCAAGCGGGAGATCGGTGCTGACGGGTCGTACGAGTCGGCGACCGGCCCGGTTTGTGGCATTGGCCGTTCTGGTCATGTTGATGGTGCTACTGGGGATTGTGATGGTGCTTTCGGCTGCCTCAGTCCAAGATCTTCGGATTCACGGCAACGCCTGGCACCACCAGCGGCGACAGCTGATTTGGGTGGTGGTGGGGCTGGCCGGGCTGGTGACCACGACTCGGTTGGACTACCGGAGGCTCCGACCTATGGCGATCTGGCTGTTAGCGGCATCACTGATCCTGCTGGTAGCGGTCTTCATACCGGGGATTGGGGTCCGGGCTAATGGGTCTTCACGATGGATTAGGGCCGGTGCCGCAACCTTCCAACCTTCAGAGCTAGCCAAGTTGGCGGTGATCCTCTACGGATCGGTATTGCTCTCGAGCCATCCGGCGAACGACCTTCGTCGGACCCTGTTGCCACTGGCTGCCGTGTTAGGCGGGGTGGGTGCGCTCATCTATGCCGAGCCCGACCTTGGTACGGCGTTGATCCTGGGCGCCATCGCCGCCTCGTTGCTCTTCTTTGCCGGGTTGCGGTGGGCAGTCATGGGGGCCACTGCAACCTTGGGCGTTGCAACGATGGGCGCCCTGACCATGACGGCCGGTTATAGACGTGAACGCCTCCTGTCAGTGTTCGATCCATGGAGCGACCCGCTGATCACTGGGTGGCAGTCCATCCAGGCGGGTGTCGCCATGTCCAACGGTGGCCTTTGGGGACTGGGGCTGGGCGCGAGTAGAGCCAAGTGGGGGTTCCTCCCGTATGCCCAGACCGACTTCATCTTCGCCATCGTGGCTGAGGAACTTGGATTCGTGGCGGTGATCGGAGTGATTCTCGTCTACTTGTTCATAGGGCTGGTCGGGTTGAACACGGCTCTCCGTGCCCCCGACCGCTTCGGACAACTCTTGGCGGCCGGGATCACCACATGGATCATGATTCAGGCCTACGTGAACATCGGAGCCGTGATTGGCGTGCTACCCATCACCGGTGTGCCCCTTCCCTTCGTGTCCTATGGCGGCAGCTCGATGGTCCTGACCCTCTGCGCGTATGGCGTGCTGTTGAACGTGGCCCGGCAGACGCCGTGAGCGCGTCGATACTCCGGGGCGTGTTGATTGCCGGTGGAGGGACGGCCGGCCACGTGCTACCGGGGCTAGCCATTGCGGAGGCGATGGTGGATAGCGGCATGGTGGAGAACCAGTCCAGCGTGTATTTGGTGGGTAGCCGACGAGGGATCGAGGTTGACCTCGTGCCACCGACGGGGTTCGACCTGACGGTGTTGCACGGCCGTGGTATCCAGCGACGGTTGACTCTGGCCAACCTGGTGGCCGGGATCGGTCTGCTTTGTGGTTTCGTGCGGGCCTTCATCTTGGTGGTTCGTCGCCGACCGACCGTCGTCGTGTCCCTCGGTGGCTACGCCAGCATCCCGTGTGTCTTGGCCGCTGTAGTGCTGCGGGTACCGGTGGTGGTGGCTGAGCAGAACGCCGTACCTGGTGCGGCCAATCGCCTGGCCGGCCGGTTCGCCCGGGCGTGCGCCGTGTCGTTCGCCGGAACGGACCTACCGCGTTCCACGGTGACCGGAAATCCGGTCCGACAGGCGGTGCGCGAAGTGGCTGAGTCCGGGGACCGGATCCGTGACCGGTCCGAAGCGCGTACGGCCCTGGGTATCAGCGACTGCCCCTTCGTGGTGGTTTTCGGTGGGTCCCTCGGTGCTCGTCGCATCAACCAGGCCTTGGTCCGGGCGGTGGAAGACTGGGCAGGTGGTCCGGTGGTCGTCGAGCACGTGGTGGGGCCACGCGGCTGGGTGCAGGGGCTTGCCGGTGAGGTATCGGCCGGTGATGCACCCGAGCGTACGGTCGCAGCGGCGCCCGGCGTCGAGTATCGGGCGGTCAAGTACGAGACGGACATGCCGACCGTGCTTCGTGCTGCCGACCTCGTGGTTTGTCGTGCGGGGGCGACGAGCGTCGCCGAACTATCAGCTCTCGGTGTGCCGTCGATTCTGGTTCCGCTTCCTGGGGCACCAGGCGACCACCAGACGGCCAACGCTCGCTACCTTGAGGATGCAGGTGGAGCGCTGCTGGTTCCCGACCCAGAGTTGGACGGTGATCGGTTGGGGGTGGAGATGGCAGCCCTCCTGGCCGATGCCGGGAGGTTGGCAGCGATGGCCAGCGGAGCCCGATCCGTCGGTAGGCCGGATGCTGCGGACCGGGTGGTCGCCCTGATCGCGTCGGTGGTCGGCGACGACTCCGGGCCCCAACTGTCGTGAACGTCATCAGGGGAGACGATACGGGGGGTGATCTCGTCGGATCCCCCGACCTGTCCGTTCCGACCCAAGTTCACGTGATCGGTATCGGAGGCGCGGGGATGAGTGCAATCGCTGAGGTCCTCAACACCATGGGTCATGGGATCTCGGGCTCCGACCTCAAGGCCTCGGCAGGCTTGGAGCGTCTCCGGGCCCTAGGGGTGGAGGTGCACGTCGGCCATGATGCCGCCCAGGTGGGCAGCGCCGAGTACGTGACCCGATCGACAGCCGTCCCCGACAGCAACCCAGAGTGCCTTAGAGCCCTAGAGGAGGGGCGGCCGCTGCTGAGTCGTGCCCAGATGCTGGGTGCGATCACGCGGCTTCGCCGGACGGTGGCCGTCGCTGGAACGCATGGCAAAACCACTACAGCGTCGATGTTGGCCCTTGCTCTCCGTGGAGCAGACCTCAGACCGTCGTTTGTGATCGGTGGCGATGTGAACGAGATTGGGACGGGTGCAGCATGGGACGATGGCGACCTCTTCGTGGTGGAGGCCGACGAGAGCGACGGTTCGTTTCTCGAGTTGGCGCCCCGGCTAGCCGTGGTCACCAACGTGGATCCCGATCACCTCGAGCACCACGGAAGTTTCGAAGCTCTGCGGGCGTCCTTTGACCGTTTCGCCGGTGGTGTGGATGGTCCGGTGGTCATCGGCATCGACGACGCCGAGGGAGCGGCCCTGGCTGATCGAGCCCGTCGTGCTGGCGTCGACGTCAGGACGGTAGGAACTGCGGTTGACGCCGACTGGTCGATCGAGGAACTCAGGGAATCATGGGAGGGGGTCGGCTTCGTCCTGACGGGACCTACCATCGCATCGGACCCCGGATTATCCGTCACCTTGCCTGTACCGGGGCTTCATAACGCGAGAAATGCAGCGTCGGCTGCTGTCCTGGCTCTCCTAGTTGGTGCGGATCCGGATTCGGTTACCGAGGCGCTGGCCCGCTTCGGTGGGGTCGCCCGTCGTTTTGAGCACCGCGGTCGAGCGGCAGGGGTGGTCTTGGTCGATGACTATGCGCATCTACCGGCGGAGGTGGTAGCAACCGTGCGGGCGGCGATGAGTGGAAACTTCGACCGTCTAGTGGCCGTCTTCCAGCCTCACCGTTTCAGCCGAACCGAGACCCTTTGGTCTTCGTTCGGATCGTCCTTTGAAGGGGTTGACGTCCTGTTCGTGACCGACGTCTATCCGTCGGGCGAGGCCCCTCGTCCGGGCGTCAGCGGGCACCTCGTAGTGGAGGCGGTCCAGCGCGACCTTCCGTACTTGGACGTCCGTTACGTGGCTCGCCGTGACAAACTCATGGATGCATTGATGGATGAATTGCGGCCCGGCGACCTCTGCTTGACCATGGGTGCCGGCGACCTCACGTCGGTTCCCACTGATCTTCGGACTCGACTGTCCGATGAGGAGGTTCGTAAAGGGGCCGAGGATGCCTGAATCCGGATTGGCTACGCTTGACGACGCGCTTCGAGATGTCGATCTGGTCGACGGCGTCCAGGTCGACTACCCGGTTGGTGGTTTGACGACCTACCGGGTGGGCGGCCCGGCGGCCCGCTTTGTCCGTCCAGTGGACATTGCTGAACTGGAACGGGTGGCTCTAGCCGCCGCCACAGTGGTTGATGTGGGAGGGGTCCTACCGGTGCTGGTCGTTGGCAGGGGATCGAACCTGCTGGTGGCTGACCGGGGCTTCGGCGGCTTGGTCATCCAACTCGGAATGGGCTTTGAGGAGATTGCTATCGATGGTGATGTGGTGCTGGCCGGTGGCGCGGTCAGCCTCCCTGTGGCGGCTCGCTTCACGGTAGCCGGGGGTCTGGAGGGGTTCGAGTGGGCGGTCGGCGTCCCCGGGTCGATCGGTGGTGCCGTTCGGATGAACGCCGGTGGTCACGGATCGGACATGGCGGCCGTGCTCGTGTCGGCCACCACCGTCGATCTCCAGACCGGAGCAACCGGCACCCGAAGCCTCGACGATCTAGCGTTGGGTTACCGGAGGTCAGCGGTGACCTCAGCCGAGGTAGTCGTTGCGGCCGAACTCCGACTGGTCGTGGGCGAACGGAGCCGGGGTGAGGAAAAGTTGGCCGAGGTGGTCCGCTGGCGCCGGGCCAACCAGCCGGGTGGACACAACGCCGGTTCTGTGTTCGCCAATCCGCCCGGCGATTCTGCAGGACGACTTGTGGACACGGCCGGTGGCCGCGGGTTGCGGATCGGGTCCGCTGAGGTGTCGGTCAGGCACGCGAACTTCATCCAGTCAGACGAAGGTGGGTCGGCTGAGGACGTGGCCCGTCTCATGACTGAGGTCGTCCGCCTAGTGGAGGAGGTCCACGGGGTTCGATTGGAGCCAGAGACAGTACTCGTGGGCTTTTGATGGAAGTCGACCCGGAGGAGGTCGACTCAGGGAAAGCTGGGTCGGAGGGGACCGGACGGGAGCCTCGGTTTCGACGCCGTGGATTGGTGCTGGCTTGGATTGCGTTCGGCCTTGTCGTCGTGGGCGTGGGGGCCTTTTCCGCTACCCGTAGCGAGTTGCTGGACGTCGACGAGGTTCGCTTGGTCGGGGTCTCTTCAGATCTTGGCCAGAAGATGGTCTTGGAGGCCCTGTCAGTCCCCGAGGGATCACCCATGACCGGCATCGATCTGGACGCAGCCAGTCGCCGGGTGGCGGCCCTGCCGCTCGTGGCTGGTGTCGAGTTGGAGCGTGATTGGCCGAGTTCGGTGGTGGTGTGGGTCGTGGAGCGTGTCCCCGTGGTCAATGCGTCAGCACCTGACGGACGTCTGGCGCTACTTGATACCGACGGGATGGTGATCGATCACATCTCCGTTCCTGAACCGGACCTTCCGACCATCAGGGTGGACGACGTCGGGAGACCTGGTGTCCGACTGTCCGGCCTCCGGCCGTTACTGGACGCCGCCGACGCCGTTACCGACGACCTGGCCGCGTGGATCGTGGCTCTTGTGCCTACGGGCGCAGGTGTACGGGCTGAGCTCGTCGGTGGGGTGGAGGTGGACCTGGGGATGGGAAACAGTTACCGAGATGAGATGCGGGCGTTGGCGACCATCCTGCACCGGGTTGAGCTCTCGTGCATCGTGGGTATCGATGTGTCGGTCCACGACATTCCCGTAGTCCGTCGAGACGACCTGCGTTGTTCCTAGGGCTGAGCTATTGGAGGGTGGGACTTGGGTAGGGCGGTTGCTGGGCGCTTGAGTGCCTTTTCTAGTTGACGTTTGGTTACCACGCGCCGTAGTCTCACGACCACTATTCGGGGTCAAGGGATCCAAACCCTCAATCACTACTTGAGGGTTAGCTGTAGGCGTCGATGACGTTCCGGTCGCTCCGAATAGATCGTTCACCACTCGTCAGGGTCGGTGTCGGAATAGTCGAGATCTAGAAGAACTACAAAAGGAACAGGAAAAACCGATGGTGGGAAGCCCCCAGAACTACTTGGCCGTGATCAAGGTGGTGGGCGTCGGCGGTGCTGGCGTCAACGCCGTGAACAGGATGATCGACGCTGGCCTGAAGGGCGTTGAGTTCATTGCCGTGAACACCGACGCTCAGGCCCTGCTCATGAGCGATGCTGACGTCAAGTTGGACATCGGCCGGGATCTGACTCGTGGCCTCGGAGCCGGTAGCGATCCCGAGATCGGTCGCCAGGCGGCGGAGGACCACCGAACCGAGATCGAGGAAGCGCTCGAGGGTTCCGACATGGTGTTTATTACCGCAGGTGAAGGTGGTGGGACTGGTACCGGCGGTGCGCCGATCATCGCCGAGGCTGCTCGGGCTGCCGGAGCGCTGACCATCGGCGTAGTCACCCGACCGTTCACGTTCGAGGGTCGTCGTCGGTCGGTTCAGGCCGAGCAGGGGATCGTCCAACTCAAGGAGAAGGTGGACACCCAGATCGTCATTCCCAATGACCGACTGCTGGATGTCTCCGACGAGAACACCGCTCTTCTGAACGCTTTCGACACCGCTGACGAGGTCCTCCTCCAGGGAGTGCAAGGGATCACCACGCTGATTACGACCCCGGGCCTCATCAACACCGACTTCGCTGACGTGCGGACCGTTATGGCCGATGCTGGTTCGGCACTGATGGGCGTGGGTCAGGCCACCGGTGACGGCCGGGCCCTAAACGCGGCCCGCAAGGCCATTTCGAGCCCGATGCTGGAGGCCTCCATTGAGGGTGCTCGAGGAGTCCTGTTGAACATCTCAGGCCCCCGCGATCTGGGCCTTTTCGAGGTCAATGAGGCTGCAGAGGTGGTCCATGGCGTAGCCCATCCGGAGGCCAACATCATCTTCGGCACTGTGGTCGATGATGAGATGGGCGACGACGTGCGGGTGACGGTCATCGCCGCTGGCTTCGACCGCTGGGACGGCGACCGTCCCTCGGTAGCTCCCAGAGCGCCGTTCACCGGCGAGGACGCCATCGCCGACGTGTTCGCCGATGGCGACGATCTCGACGTGCCGAGCTTCCTCAGGTAGGGGCCGATGGCCCGGGAACTGGCTCGACGGAGTCTCCCGTCGGG
>Ga0066372_10000590_pt1 | contig 13753 bp, 18 predicted proteins | sample Knorr_S15_td_250_FD_77011 | JGI IMG/M metagenome (GOLD analysis project Ga0066372, IMG submission 77011) | Marine microbial communities from Southern Atlantic Ocean transect - Knorr_S15_td_250_ad_251m_LV_A | ecosystem: Environmental > Aquatic > Marine > Oceanic | place: Southern Atlantic ocean... | reverse complement strand
GCAATACTGGCTGGAGCAAAAAATAATGAAATTAAAAATTTTGGATTATTAGGACGCTCTCTTGGAATAGCTTTTCAAATTCAAGATGACATCTTAGATTATAAATCATTCAAACTAAATACTGGTAAACCTGTTTTAAAAGATTTTAAAGAAGGAAAAATAACATTTCCATTATTCTACGCAATCCAAAATGCCACTCTTAAAGATAAAAAATTTCTTCTTGATAATCTAGGAAAAAAAAATATTGCTTTATCTAAACAAAAGAAAATATATGACTTAGTAATATCCAAACCTTCAATAAAAGAGACACAAGCTTTACTTGAACAATACCTCTGTGAGACAAAAAAATATTTATCAAAATTAAATAATCATCCTTCTTATGATGAAATGTTAAACTTAATTAACTTTTCTAAAAAAAGAAGGAAATGACATTTAAGCCCGCCTCAAGTTATAACAAGAAAGACCTTGTAGCCTGTAGCAATGGGGAGCTATTTGGACCCGGAAATGGAAGACTTCCAGCTGATGAAATGTTGATGTTTGATTCAATTGATCAGATTGACAAAATCTCAGGAAAATACTCCAAAGGAAAAATTATTGCTAATTTAAATATTAATGAGAGTCTTTGGTTTTTTAATGTGCACTTTAAAAGTGATCCCGTGATGCCTGGATGTTTAGGGCTAGATGCAATGTGGCAATTGCTTGGTTTTTATTTGTGTTGGTTAAAACTCCCAGGCTATGGTCGAGCTCTTGGCTCAGATAAAGTTAAGTTCTTTGGTCAGGTTACTCCAAATGCTAAAAAGGTTAAGTATGAAATTGATATCAAGAGAGTTATAAATAGAGGTGCGGTAGTAGGTTTTGCAGATGGAGATATGTTTGTAGATGATCGGCATGTCTATTCTGCTAAAAATCTAAGAGTTGGATTGTTTAAAGACACCAGTGAATTCTAATGAATAATGTTGTTGTCACAGGCATGGGCATTGTCTCATGTATCGGCAATGGTCTTAATGAAGTGCTTGAAAGTCTTAAAATTGGTAAATCTGGTATTACTACTAATTCGATATATAAAGAAATGGGTTTTAGAAGCCATGTATCTGGCTCAATTGACATAAAGCTTAAAGAATTAATTGAGAGGAAAACTTTAAGATTTATGAGTGAAGCCGCGGGATATGCATACATAGCTACCCAAGAGGCACTTACACATGCTGGAATAGATCTTGAATCCATAAATACCTCAAAAATTGGAATAGTTGCGGGTTCAGGCGGAGCCTCTCCTGCTGCACAAATTGAAGCATCTGATATTGCTAGAGATCGTGGACCTAAACGAATAGGGCCCTATGCTGTAACAAAAACTATGGGCAGTACCGTCTCAGCAATTCTTGGAACTACACTCAAACTAAAAGGTGTTAATTATTCAATTTCATCAGCGTGTTCTACTAGCGCTCACTGTGTGGGTCATGCTGCAGAACTAATTCAACTAGGTAAACAGGATATTATTATTGCTGGCGGTGCAGAACAAGAGCATTGGACCTCATCATCTATGTTTGATGCAATGGGTGCCTTATCCTCTCAATACAATGATCAACCAGAAAAAGCCTCTCGTGCTTTTGATATTAATAGAGATGGATTTGTAATTGCAGGAGGCTCTGGAATATTGATTCTTGAAGCTGAAGAGCATGCACTGAACAGGAATGCAACGATTCTAGCAAAGCTTGAGGGGTATTGTGCTAACTCTGATGGATACGATATGGTCTCCCCTTCTGGTGAGGGGGCAACAAGATGTATGAGAGATGCAATTGAAATTTTTGACAAAGACATTGACTATATAAATGCTCATGGAACCAGCACACCTGTCGGTGATATAGCAGAACTTAATGCAATTAAAACAGTCTTTGGGAATAAAAGCCCCATTATTGGTTCAACCAAATCAATGACTGGGCATTCTTTGGGTGCAGCTGGAGCGCAAGAAGCTATATATTCTATTCTAATGATGCAAAATAATTTTATTGCCCCATCTATCAATATAGATGAATTAGTTGAAGAGGCTGAAGGTCTTAATATTGCTCAGACTATGATTGAAAAAGAAATCAAATCAGTTATGAGCAACTCATTTGGTTTTGGGGGAACTAATGCCAGTTTGATTTTTACCAAATGAGAAAATCTCTAGTTCCACTAAGCTAATCGTGAACCATTTGCTGTCTTTTTATCTGGAACAGCAAGAATTATACTGCCATCAGGCTGAATAAATCCTGTAACAAGGCACTCTGACATTAAAGGTCCTATCTGTTTTTTTGGAAAATTAATCACTGCTGCAACCTGCTTACCAATTAATGTCTGAGGATCATAATAGTCTGTAATTTGCGCAGATGATTTTTTAATGCCTAACTCCTCTCCAAAATCTATTTGCATTTTAATGGCAGGCTTGATTGCTTCCTTAAACATTTCTGCAAAAACAATTGTTCCAACCCTCAAGTCAACTCTTTCAAATTCATCCCAAGTTAAATCGTTCATTCTTCCCACCAAGGAAAAAATTTAGGCATGTCACTTGAAACACGATTTTTAAATTCAGCAGGACGTTTCTCTAAAAAAGAATTAACGCCCTCTTTCGCATCTTCAGATGCTCCTCTCGAATCAATTGCTTTGCTTTCTATAACATGCGCCTCATATGGTTCTGATTTTCCTAAAGACCTCCATAACATCTGCCTTGTCAGCGCAATGGAAACTGGGGCTGATTTACTTACCAGCTCATGTGCAATACCAATAGCATCATCAATTAAATTTTTTGATTCATGAATGCTTGAAATTAATGAGCAATCTAATGCTTCTTGTGCATCTATAATACGACCTGAATAGGTTAAATCTAAAGCCTTAGAAATACCAACAATCCTAGGAAGAAACCAACTACTGCAAGCATCAGGAACAATTCCTCTATTATTAAAAACAAATCCAAATTTAGAATCTCGAGAAGCAATTCTAATATCTCCAGGAAGTTGCATAGATGCTCCAACTCCAACAGCTGGACCGTTGCATGCTACAACTATTGGTTTTAAAAATTTATACATTCTAAGTGTAAGAATTCCGCCAGAATCTTTCCTGAAATCACCCTCTTTAACAGCAAAATCATCAAATGAAGGATTAAAAGTATTTTCTCCAGAGCTTAAATCTGCTCCAGCACAAAAAGCTCGCCCTTTTCCAGATAGTACAACGGCTTTGATCTCATCTTCGCTCTCAATTTTATCTAAAGCACTAATAATGTCTTCCATCATTGGGATGGTAAAAGCATTTAATTTATTCGGTCTATTTAAAAAAAGAATTGCGATATTATCTCGTAATTCTAAAATAATATTTTTAAAATCCACGGGGTTTTAAAACGGGATATCTTCCTCAGAAATATTTGATTCTGCGGGTTGTGCTGGCTTTTCAGGAGGAGGAGATTGATCATGTGCATCAGATCCGCTAGATGCTTGCCTACCACCAAGCATATTCATTTCATTACCAAGAATTTCCGTGGTATATCGATCGTTACCTTCTTTGTCCTGCCACTTTCTCGTTTGCAGCTTACCTTCAACATAAAGCTGAGAGCCCTTATCTAAATACTGCTCGGCAATTTCAGCCAACTTACCAAAAAAAACTACTCTATGCCATTCAGTTTTTTCTCTTTGTTCGCCGGATTCTTTATCTTTCCAAGATTCAGAAGTTGCAATTGATAATGTTGCCACTGCTGTATTAGTTTGGGTGTAACGCATCTCAGGCTTTTGACCTAAATTGCCTACTAAAATTACTTTATTTACTCCTCTTGCCATAATTACCTCTTATAATTGTTTAAGTTTAACTCGAAACAAATCAACTGTATAAAAATTCTGCAAATAAATGGATAAAATTTCTATAAAAGGAGCCCGGACCCATAATCTTAAGAATATTTCATTAGAAATACCTAGAGAAAAGTTAGTGGTAATAACAGGATTGTCTGGTTCAGGAAAATCATCATTAGCTTTTGATACTGTCTATGCTGAAGGTCAAAGACGATATGTAGAATCTCTGTCTACCTATGCTCGACAATTTTTATCAATGATGGAAAAACCTGATGTTGATCAAATTGATGGTCTATCTCCAGCTATTTCTATTCAACAAAAATCAACCTCACATAATCCCCGTTCTACTGTTGGGACTGTAACAGAAATATATGATTACCTTAGGCTGTTGTTTGCACGAATCGGAACACCAATCTGCCCTGATCATAGTGAAGAACTTTCAGCAAAAACAATCAGTGAGATATGTGATGAAATTTATTCGTTAGGTTATGGTGAAAAAATTATGGTTATGGCCCCAGTAATCAGAGGCAAGAAAGGAGAACATTTAGGTGTATATGGAAATTTAAAAGCTGAAGGCTTTGTTAGAGTTAAAATTAATAACACAGTCTATCCATTAGAAGAGTTTCCTACTCTAAACAAAAATCAAAAACATGATATTGCTGCAATTGTTGACAGATTAAAACTAGAAAATAAAGAAGATAATAGGTCTAGACTGTCTGAGTCAATTGAAACTGCTTTAAGTCTCTCAGAAGGTTTGGTTGAAATAGAGCTAATAGATAAAAATAATAAAATTCTTTTATTTTCATCTAACTTTTCTTGTTCAAAATGTGGTTACTCTGTTTCTGAGTTAGAACCACGAATGTTTTCTTTTAATAACCCTTTTGGAGCTTGTGAAAAATGTGATGGTTTGGGAGTAATTCAGTATTTTGATGAAAAAAAATTGATTGCTGATGAGGGATTAACAATTAACGGAGGCGCCATCAAGGGTTGGAATAGAAGAAATAGGTTTTATTTTCATCAATTGAAATGTCTTGCAAAACACTATAAATTTCATCTTGATACTCCTTGGGAAGACTATTCAGAAGAAATCCAAAAAATAATACTATGGGGCTCAAAGGACAAAGTAGATTTTTCAAAAAGCTTTAGAAGTGGTAGCAAATTTGTTAGAAAACACAAATTTGAAGGAATCATCCCAAATACTGAAAGAAGATTTAAAGAAACTGATTCAGAATTCATTGGAAATAAATTAGCAAAATTACTATCTGAAAGTCATTGTGATTCATGCGAAGGTTCAAGGTTAAAAAAAGAATCAAGAAATATATTTATTAATCAAACACCTATTCAAGATATTACGAAAGAAAAAATAACCGATGCATTGAATTTTTTTAAAAAGATAAAGCTCAAAGGCTCCAAAGCAACAATTGCAGAAAAAATTCTTAAAGAAATAAAAAAGCGACTAACATTCCTACAAGACGTAGGGTTAAATTATCTTACTTTAGACAGAAGTGCTGGAACTTTATCAGGTGGTGAAGCCCAAAGAATTAGGCTTGCCAGCCAAATAGGCTCTGGTTTAGTGGGGGTAACCTATGTTCTTGATGAACCTTCTATAGGTTTACATCAAAGAGATAATAAAAAATTAATTAAAACACTCAACCACCTCAAAACCCTTGGTAATACAGTAATAGTAGTTGAGCATGATGAAGAATTTATTAGATGTGCTGATCATATTATTGATATTGGACCTGGGGCAGGAAAACACGGTGGTGAAATATGTGTCCAAGGAACTCTCAATGAAATTTTAAAAAGTAAAATATCAATGACTGCAAAATATTTGTCAGGCCAAAGATCTATAAATTTTCCAAAAAAATCAGTAAAACCTAAGAATTTTATTGAGATAGAAGGAGCATATAAAAATAACTTGCAAAATATTACTGTAAAAATTCCAGTTGGGGTTTTTACATGTGTAACAGGTGTTTCGGGCTCTGGTAAATCATCTTTAATTAATCAAACATTAATGCCAATGAGTAGTTTTATATTAAATAAAGCAAATCTAAATAAAGATGTTAAATGTAAAAAAATAAATGGTTTGGAATATCTAGACAAAGTAATTGGAATTGACCAGTCTCCTATTGGAAGAACTCCTCGATCTAATCCAGCAACTTACACGGGTCTATTTTCATATATACGTGATTTATTCTCGAGGTCAGAAGAGGCTAGAAGCCGAGGATATAAACCAGGTAGGTTTAGCTTCAATGTAAAAGGTGGAAGATGTGAAGCATGTCAAGGAGATGGAATGATTAAAGTTGAAATGCACTTTTTACCAGATGTTTATGTTAATTGTGATGTTTGTCAAAGTAAAAGGTACAACGAACAAACTTTAGAAGTTAAATATAAAGGCAAAAATATTGCTGAAATACTAAATATGACTGTTGAAGAAGCATTAGAATTCTTCCATGCCATTCCATCTATCAAGAATAAATTACAGACACTCTCTGATGTTGGTTTAACATATATAACTTTAGGCCAATCAGCTACTACTTTATCAGGCGGTGAAGCACAAAGAATAAAGCTTGCTAAGGAGCTATCAAAGAGAAGTACAGGAAAAACTCTATTTGTACTAGATGAGCCAACAACAGGTCTACATTTTTATGACATTGGGTTGTTATTGAGTGTATTAAAAAGATTAGCTGAACAAGGCAATACAATTGTAGTCATTGAACATAATTTAGATGTGATTAAATCAAGTGATTGGGTGATAGATCTTGGTCCAGAAGGAGGTAGTGACGGAGGGTTAATTGTTGCCGAAGGTCCGCCAGAAAAGGTTGCCTTATCAAAGAAATCCTACACTGGGCAATACTTAAAGAAAGCTCTGAATATCTAAGCTACTGAATCTTCTTTTAATTCTGGTTCTGAGATATTAGTAACTCCATCTAGATCACGATCTACCCATTCAACATAGGCCATATCAGCCTTATCACCAGATCTAAAACCTGCTTTAATAATCCTTAAATATCCACCAGATCGATCTTTTGATTTGACTGCGATTTCAGTAAATAATTTCTCAACTGTTGAATCAGATCTTAATTTATTAAAAATTCTACGCCTATTAGCAACAGAATCTTCTTTAGCAGTAGTAATTAATGGCTCAATAAAACCTCTTAATTCTTTTGCCTTGGGAACGGTTGTTTTAACTAATTCTCTCTCAATAAAAGCAATAGCCAAATTTTTCATCAAAGCTTTACGATGAGAAGAATTTCTATTTAGTTTTCTACCTGATTTCTTATGTCTCATTTTTCTTTAACCCATTGGTGGCCAATTCTCCAGGGTTGTACCCAAAGAAAAACCTTTAGATGCTAAAACATCTTTTATTTCATTTAAAGATTTCTTACCTAAATTTGGAGTTTTTAAAAGATCAAATTCTGTTCTCTGAAGCAAATCACCAATTAAGAAAATGCTTTCAGCTTTTAAACAATTTGTTGATCGAACAGTTAACTCTAACTCCTCAATAGATCTCATTAAGAATGGGTCAAAATCACTTTGTTCTTTCTTGGCTTCTTGTTCAGCAATTGCGTCAAGATCTACAAAAGAGCTAAGTTGCTGTTGGAAGATAGTAGCAGCGTGTTCAATTGCTTTCTTTGAATCAAGAGTTCCATCAGTTTCAAGCTCTATAATCAATTTATCTAAATCTGTTCTTTTTTCAAATCTAGCATTTTCAACAGAGTAAGCTACCCTCCTAACTGGACTAAAAGATGCGTCGACACTTAGAGCACCCACTGTAATTTCCTCATCATTCCTTGTATCAGCAGGTTCATAACCTCTTCCTGTCTGGATAGTAGCTGATAATGAAAGCTTAACTTTATCAACCAATGAGGCAACGTGATGCTCTTCATCCGGAAGTTCCACATTTCCGGGTGCCTCAAATGAACTAGCAGTTACCTCACACGGACCAGATACATCTAACTTAATCACCGCTGAAGTGCCCTCAATTAAACTCACTGGCATGTCTTTAAGATTTAATAAGATATCTATTACATCTTCTCTAACGCCTTCAATAGTTGAATATTCATGAGATATGCCATCTATAGTTACATCTGTGATGGCTGCCCCAGGCATAGATGAAAGAAGTATCCTTCTAAGAGCATTTCCTAATGTATGACCAAAACCTCTTTCTAATGGTTCTAGAGTAACTTTTGATATATTGTCGTTAATATCATCAACTTGGATTTCAGTTGGGACTAAAAGATCTATTACTGATGTTTGCATAATTTCCTTCCGTTTAATTATTATTTTGAATAAAGCTCAACAATGAGATTTTCATTAATTTCAGCACTTAAATCTGTTCTATCTGGAACAGATTTAAATACACCCTTAAGAGTTTTAGAGTCTACTTCAAGCCACTCACATGCTTCTCTATCACTGGCTGAATCTAAAGCATCTTTAATTCTGAGTTGTGATTTAGCTTTTTCTCTTACTTCAATCTCATCCCCAGCTTGGACTTGATACGAAGGTATGTTAACAATAGAGCCATTAAGATGGAATGCTTTATGAGATACAAGTTGTCGAGCTTCAGCTCTAGTTGAAGCAAAACCCATTCTATACACTACATTATCCAGTCTTTGTTCTAGATAAGATAAAAGATTTTCGCCTGTATTTCCTTTTGATTTTGAAGCTTTCTTATAATAATTTCTAAATTGCTTCTCAAGCACCCCGTACATTCTTCTTACCTTTTGTTTCTCACGTAATTGAACACCGTAATCTGAAAGACGACCTCTTCTTAAACCATGCATTCCTGGAGCAGTTTCCATATTGCATTTTGACTCAACTGACCTTTTTCCACTTTTCAGAAAAAGGTCTGTGCCCTCTCGTCTAGACAACCTTAATGATGGACCTCTATACCTTGCCATATAATCTCCCTTATACCCTTCGTTTTTTTGGTGGACGACATCCATTATGAGGTAATGGTGTTACGTCAGTAATACTTTTAATCTTTAATCCACATGAATTTAGAGATCTAATAGCTGATTCGCGACCAGCGCCAGGTCCCCTTACTTTTACATCTAAATTTATCATTCCAAACTCTTTTGCCGCATTACCGGCTTTCTCTGCAGCTATCTGCGCTGCAAATGGTGTGCTTTTCCTTGAACCCCGAAAACCCGATCCTCCAGAAGTAGCCCAACATATAACATTTCCCTGTTTATCTGTAATTGTTACAATCGTATTATTAAAAGATGAATGAATATGAGCAATTCCATCTGAAATAACTTTTTTAACTTTTTTAACTTTTTTACCAGCTACCATTAATTAAGCCCTCATTGGTTTTTTAGGTCCCTTTCGAGTCCTTGCATTTGTTTTAGTCCTTTGACCATGAACCGGGAGCTTTCTTCTATGCCTAATACCCCTATAGCATCCTAAATCCAATAGTCGCTTAATATTTGTACTAACGGCCCTCCGAAGATCGCCTTCAACAGTATATTTTGCAACAGCGGTTCTAACAGATTCGATCTGTTCTTCAGAAAGATCAGATACTTTTTGAGAGTAATCTAATTTAACACTTATACAAATATCTTGAGCTGTTCTTTTGCCTATACCAAATATATGAGTAAGTGCGATATCAAGATGTTTGTTCTCTGGTATGTTTACACCTGCTATTCTTGCCATACTTTTATCCTTGTTTTTGTTTATGCTTTGGGTCGGTTTTGCATATTACATACAAAACTCCCTTGCGCCTAACTGTTTTACAATCTCGACAAATCTTCTTAACTGATGTTCTAACTTTCATATTTATCTTTTATAGTTTTTTAGATTAGCTTTTTTAAGTAGTGATGAATATTGACTAGACATCATATGTGATTGCACTTGTGCCATAAAATCCATCAAAACTACCACAATAATTAGCACAGATGTTCCACCTAAATAAAATGATACACCTGCAAAATTTATTAGTGCTAATGGAAGCAAGCATATTAATGTTAGGTATATACTTCCAAATACTGTTAATCTCGCCAGCACATTATCAATATAATTTGCAGTTTGATCACCCGGTCTTATTCCTGGAACGAACGCACCAGATTTCTTAAGATTATCGGTAACTTCTTTGGTATCGAAAGTCAATGCAAGCCAAATAAAGCAAAATGAAATAATTAAGATTGAAAATGTGAGAATGTATAAAGGCTGGCCAGGATTCAGCGCAAGAGAAATAGTTTGTAAAAATCCGAAAGATTCTGCTTGGCCAAACCATGTTGAAAGTGATGCAGGAAACAATAGAAATGTGCTTGCAAAAATAGCAGGGATCACGCCTGCCATATTCACTTTAAATGGCAAATGACTTGCTTGAGCTTGCAACAATTTCCTTCCTTGCTGTCTTTGAGCATAATTCACTGTTATTCTTCTTTGACCACGCTCTATAAAGACCACGACCGCTATAACCGATATAGCTACAACACCTATACCAAGAAGTAAAAGAAAATTTAAATCACCTTGTCTAGCTTGCTCTAGCGCCTGGCCAATAGCCCCAGGTATACCAGTTATGATACTGGTAGCAATAATTAATGAAATTCCATTACCAATTCCTCTTTCAGTAATTTGTTCTCCTAGCCACATTAAAAAAACCGTTCCAGCTACAACACTAAAAACAGCTGAAATAAAAAATGAAGTCCCTGGCTGATAGGCAAGACCACTTGCTCCTAGAGTTACTGCTAATGCTGAAGCTTGGACGAAAGCAAGTATTACTGTGCCATATCGAGTGTATTGAGTAAGCTGATTCCTACCTGCTTGACCATCTTTTTTTAATTCTTGCAAATAAGGAATGGAATTTTGAAAAAGCTGCATAATAATAGCAGATGAAATGTAGGGGACTACATTTAAGGCAAAGATACTCATTCTCTCCAATGCCCCACCAGAAAATAAATTAAACATCTCAAGAATAGTGCCCTGATTTTGTTCAAACAAAGCAGCCAATCTTGCAGGATCTATTCCAGGGATAGGAATATGTGTACCTATTCGATATATAATAATTGCCAAAAAGACAAATCTTAGTCTTCTCCACAAATCGCCCCTACCTTTATTAGCATTAGCCATGGTAATTAATTAGACCTCCCATCCTCAATTCCCTTTTTTGAGCTTTTGTTTTTTTTAGCAGAAGTTTTTTTAAGATTCTCCTTAATCGGCCTTTCACTGACAACATCAACAGTACCTCCAGCTTTCTCAATGGACTCTTTTGCACCATGAGTAACTTTTAGACCCTTTACATGCATGGGTTGAGAAACTTCAAAAACTCCGAAGATCTTAACTTTTTTAACTGATTTAGAAATAATTCTATTTTGTTTTAAAGTTTCAAGAGTAACTTCAGGCATTGTTGCAATATTCTTTAAATTAACCTCTTTAAGAGATCTGTTCGTTCTTGAAGAAAAGCCAAATTTTGGTATACGTTGCTGAAGCGGCATTTGACCACCCTCAAAACCCCTAGCAATTGATCCACCAGATCTAGATTTTTGACCTTTATGACCTCTTCCAGCTGTTTTACCAGACCCAGAACCAATACCTCTTCCAACCCGCTTTCTGTTTTTAGAATTACCAGTACTTGTAAGAGTATTAAGACCTAAAACATTTTTTGATTTAACGTTTTCCATGATTAACTCTTTATAACCTCAAGCATATCTCTAATTTTATTCATCATCCCTCTGTTACTTAAAGTATCTTCTACAGAAATAACTTGATTCAAACGCCTAAAACCTAGTCCTTTTACACATTTCTTGTGATTAGGCAGTCTACCAATGCTGCTCTTAATTAATTTAATTTCTATAAAATTCTTACTCATGATATATCTGCTATTTTAATGCCTCTTCTTGTAATGACCTGCTCGGGTGATTCCATGCCACGTAAGGCATTAATAGTTGCTCTAACAACATTCACTGGATTAGTTGAACCATAGCATTTTGCTAAAACATCTCGAACACCAACAAGTTCTAGTACAGCTCTCATAGCACCCCCAGCAATAATTCCAGTTCCCTCTGCAGCAGGTTGCATGTAAACCTTAGCCCCACCATGCTTTGCCTTTATTGGATACCATAGAGTCGAAGCATTTAAACTGACATCAACCATATTTCTTCTAGCTTTTTCCATAGCTTTTTGAATTGCAATGGGCACCTCTTTAGCTTTACCTCTCCCAAAACCAACTTTTCCTTTGCCATCACCCACCACACATAAGGCTGTGAAACCAAAAATACGACCTCCTTTAACAACTTTAGCTACCCTATTTACCTGAACAAGTTTTTCTTCGAGGGCATCTTGTTGTTGTAAAGTATTGTTTTGTTGATTCATATCTTAGAACTCCAATCCAGCTTCACGGGCTGATTCTGCAATTGCTTTAATTCGACCATGATATTTATAACCTGATCTATCAAAAACCACTTTTTTAATTCCAGCTTCGATAGCTCTTTCAGCAATTTTTTGTCCAACCAATTTTGCTGATTTAATATTATTTGATTTTATTTTCTCCGTTTTTTCATTTGTAGAGGCTGAAGCAATAACCCTTGATCCTTTTGAATCAAAAACTTGGGCATACATATTTTTTGAAGATTTAAAGATAGATAGTCTTGGCTTATCTTGCTGAGAAATTCGTATACGCGTCTTTCCAGCTCTTCTTAATCTTGAATCTGATTTAAAACTCATTGCTTATGCTCCCGCTCCTGTTCCCGTTCCTGCTCCTATTCCTACGGCAGATTTCTTAGCCTCTTTTCTTCGTATAGTCTCATCTGCATATTTAACACCCTTTCCTTTATATGGCTCTGGTGGTCTAAATGCTCGAATTTCAGCCGCAACCTGTCCTAGTATTTGTTTATCAAAACTTTTTAAAACAAGCTCTGTTTGAGAGGGGGTCTCCACTTCAACCTCTTCAGGAAGTTCATAATGAACCGGGTGAGAAAAACCTAGCGTTAACTCTAATTTTTTACCACTAGCCTTAGCTCTATAACCCACCCCAACTAAAAGCAAAGTCTTTTGAAAACCCTCTGAAACTCCAATTACCATGTTATTAATCAAAGATCTGGTTGTGCCAGCTAAAGATGTAGATTCAGGAAAAGATTTATCATAAGTAATAGTGATTACATCATCTGCAAAATTTGCAGCTACTGAATCAGGAATCAGAAATTCCATTTTACCTTTAGAGCCTGAAACCTCTATAGAGTTTCCTGTAAGATTAATCTTTACATTAGAAGGCACGGATATTGGATTTTTTGCAACTCTAGACATAATTAAAAAACCTCACAAATTACTTCTCCACCAATATTCTGAGATTTGGCTTCCTTGTCACTCATTAGTCCTTTGCTTGTAGAAAGAACATAAAGACCCAAGCCACTTTTAACTGGCTCAAGATCTGAAGCAGATGAATATTTCCTTAAACTTGGTTTCGAAACCCTCTTTAATTCTCTAATTGCTGGAGCTTCATCTACATACTTCAAAGATATACTAATAACATCTTTTCCATTTATTGAAATTTTTTCACATGAATTTAAATATCCTTCTTTTACAAGAAGGGAAATCAATTCATGTTTAAACTTTGAAAAAGGAGTATTCACACCTTTTTTCCCCCGCATGAGGCCATTTCTTATTCTAGTTAGACAATCTGATGTGGGATCTTGAAAACTCATAATATTACCAACTTGATTTAACTAATCCTGGGATGTCACCACGCATCGCGGCTTCGCGTAACTTAATTCTACTGAGACCAAATTTTCTATATACAGCATGAGGCCTTCCTGTCAATGAACAACGTCTTGTCATCCTTGATGGGCTTGCATTTCTTGGTAACTTTTGAAGCTTTACAAAAGCAGCCATTTTTTCTTCGTATGAATTTTTTGGATTCTTAAATGCTGCCTTCAAAGCCAATCTTTTTACTGCATATTTATCAACCATTTTTTTTCTCTTGGCGTCTCTTGCTACTACTG
>Ga0066372_10000589_pt1 | contig 13754 bp, 11 predicted proteins | sample Knorr_S15_td_250_FD_77011 | JGI IMG/M metagenome (GOLD analysis project Ga0066372, IMG submission 77011) | Marine microbial communities from Southern Atlantic Ocean transect - Knorr_S15_td_250_ad_251m_LV_A | ecosystem: Environmental > Aquatic > Marine > Oceanic | place: Southern Atlantic ocean... | reverse complement strand
TTGACCTAAACCACTTCCTGCTCCCGTAACAAGAGCTGTTTTCCCTTCTAAATTAAATAAATTATCTAGGCTCATTAAAAACTCCTATCGCCGCAGCGGTCATTGCTGACACGCCTGTTTTAAGGGTTGGTTCTGGATCTGGTGCAAATAAGGGAGAATGATTCCCTGGTATAGATATTTCACCTTTTTCTGATTTTTCCCAATCTAAAAGTGATGGTCCACCTATCCAAAAAAGAAAGGTTGGTATTTTTGGTTCAACTCTTCCAAATCTTCCAAAATCTTCTCCACCCATTACTGGAGGAACTTCAAAAACATTATTTTCACCGATAGAATCCTTAATATGTTTAATCACAATATCTACAAACTCAGGTGTATTATAAAGGGCTGGGGTGTATTCATCTCTTAATTTTAATGTTGGCATTTTGTCTTCAGAAATACCCATTGAAATTGCTTCGCCTCTGATAATTCTTTTAATTTTTGAAATAATTTTTTCTCTAACTTCATCTGTATACGATCTGAGTGTAAGTTGAAGTTTTACCTCATCAGATATTATATTATGCTTAAAACCCCCATGAATTGAGCCAACTGTTACAACAGCAGGATTTAAAGGATCTATCTCTCTACTAACTATTGTCTGAAGTGCTAGAACTATTTTTGATGCAAGAACTATTGGGTCTTTAGCGGTATGGGGGTAAGCCCCATGGCCCCCCACACCGAAAATAGTTATATCAGCCATATCTACATTAGCCATGGCGTAACCCTTATGATAAGCAACAGTTCCAGCAGGTAATGTGCTTCCTACATGAAGTGCAAGATTATAATCGGGACGTGGAAATTTTTCAAACAAGCCTTCTTCAAGCATTCTTGCAGATCCCTGTCCTCGTTCTTCAGCAGGTTGAAAAATCACCATCAAAGTTCCAGCCCATTTATTTTTGTTTCTAAGTAATTCTTTTGCAGTTCCAATTGCTACAGCCATATGAACATCATGCCCACATGCATGCATTACATAAACTTCGCTTTTATCAGTATAAAGCGATCTAACCTTTGATGCGTATTTCAATCCTGTTTTTTCTTGTACGGGGAGACCATCCATGTCTGCTCTTATCATCAGCACTGGTCCTTTTCCGTTTTTATAGATTGAAACTACACCTGTTTTAGCAAAACCTTTCGTAACCGAAAAACCTAACTCTTCCATTTTTTCAGCTAACAAATCTGAAGTTTTATATTCTTGCCAAGATAATTCAGGATTTGCATGTAGGTGCTTATAAAGATCTAGAATCTCATCCCCTAATACAGTTAGAGAAAAAATTGGCACTATAAATATTGCAATAATTATTTTTTTAAGAGTCTTCATCTTTTATTATTAATAATTTTTAATTTTATCTTCAACAGCATAGCCCTCAAAAGGTATAAGTATTTGCCTCTTGAATGTGCAAATTACTTTTCCATCTTGGTTAACTCCTGTAGTTTTGATAGTAACAATACCTTGTCCCTTTCTTGATGAACTTTCTCTCTTTTCGAGTACTTCGGATGATCCATATATGGTATCACCATGAAAAACGGGTGCAGTAAATTTTACTTCGTCCATTCCGAGATTTGCTATTGCTTTTTGGCTACAGTCCGACACACTCATGCCTATAAGTAAGGATAAAGTGTAAGGGGAAACGACTAAGTTTTGTCCAAATTCCGTTTCTTTTCCGTATTCTGAATCAAAATGAATAGGGTGTGTATTTAAAGTCATTAAAGTAAAAAAATGGTTGTCATATTCGGTAATAGTTTTTCCTGGTCTATGCTCATAAATATCACCAATTTCAAAATCTTCGTAATATCTACCGAATTTTTCTCTATAATGGTTAGGTCCAATTTCTTTAGTATTTTTAATCATTCAAATATTTCCCTTTGCATTATTTAAGCTTCAAAGTTAAGCATTTTTTTTTAATGAACACTACTCCTTCTTCCCGTTTTATTGGGTTCTTTTAGTTATTATTTTGCTGATAAGTGTTTTTTTAAATTAAATATAAGAATCTCTTCTATTTCCTTTTTTTTCTTTTTTGAGAAAAGGCGCATATCTCTCCAGAAAGCGAATGACAGAATTTGAAATATAGCTTCTTGCTCTCTTCGGTCTTTGTTTTCAATTTCAGGAAGAGTTTTTAAAATATTCTTTCTGTGTAGTTTGTACATATTAAGAGCATTTTTATAAACTTGCTCTGATTGAACTACGTTTATAGCAGTCCAATAATATAGATTTTTATTCTTAGAATACATGTCGTAAAGAAAGGAAATTAACGTTTTCATTCTTTTTTCTAAAGATTCATTTTCAGATTTCTTTGGAAAATTATTAACGATGCTTTCACTTACTTTTTTGTTTAAAGCCACAAGCAGAGCGTCTTTGTCTTCAAAATGTCTAAAAATTGTTCTTGTACCTAATTTAGCTTCTTTAGCAATGACATCAAAATTTATGTCTTGATTTCCTTCTCTCGCAAGTCTAATTATCGTCGATAAAATATGATCTGACGTGTTTTGGCTTCTTAATTTTCTTCCATCTTTAATTTTTTTTATCATATATATAATTTGACAGTATAGCTGTCATAATATATTGACAGTATAACTGTCATATAATATATTTATAAAAATTACAAGTTATATTGCGAGAAGGGAGACTAAAATGAAGTTATCGATACCATGGTGGCTTACACTAATTATTGTTATCATTTTATTTACCTCAAGCCTTTACGCGGGCAGTAGCCACGAAGTTAATAATTCAGAGATAAAATCTGGAGTATTAAGAACTCCAGATAGTAGATTTGAGAATCTAATAGATTATCCTTTTGAGCCGAACTATATGATTATTGATGGTTTAAGGGTTCATTATCTTGATGAAGGTCCAAAAGATGCTGATCCAATTATCTTGTTTCATGGAGAACCTACTTGGAGTTATTTATTCAGAAAAATGATTCCCGTTTTAACTAAATCAGGGCATAGAGTAATTGTTCCCGATATGATTGGATTTGGAAAATCTGATAAATTTATATCTAAATATGATTACAGCTACAAACACCATATCGATGTAATGAAGGAGCTTGTAATAAGGTTAGACTTAAAAGAAGCTACACATTTTGGTCAAGATTGGGGTGGATTGGTAGGTTTAAGGGTAGTGGCTGAACTACCTGATCGTTTTGCTAGAGTTGTGGTATCAAATACTGGAATGGTGGCAAGGGATGGTTTTAGGGGTTGGCTTTTTGAAAACTTAGTTAAGATTGTTGTTTGGTGGCATGGCCCTATAACTTTTGAAGAATTAAAAGCTGCATCAAACGAAACTCTAACAACTGAGAATCCTACTCCCTCACAAGGTGTGATAATGTTTTCTAAATGGATAGCTCATTCTTATTATGCAGAAGATATGGATATTGTTGGAATAATCGAAAATTTTGGAAGAATTGATCTTTCAGATGAGGAGGAAAGGGCTTATGAGGCGCCTTATCCAACAGGAAAATATAAAGCAGGCGCTCATGTATGGCCTTATCTTATACCAACTCAACTTTCGGAAAATGAAGAATATTGGGTGAATGTTTACGAGAAATGGGATAAGCCTTTTTTAGTAGCTTTTGGCGGTGAAGAAAGGGTCACTATTAGAATGAAAGATGACTTCTTGAATCGAATACCCAACCCAACTGTAGTAACATTAGAAGGAGCTGGTCATTTTGTTCAGGAAGAAGTAGGCCCTGAACTCGCAGATTTAATAGATGACTTTATGTCTGGTAAACCGGTAAGAGGATTTAGTAGAAAAAGATAAAATTATAGTATAATGCTTTTGATTCTTTTTGATCATCCTATTTTTAAAAATGTTAAATAAAAATCTTAAAATTTTGATTATTTCTATAAGCTTAATAGCTACTGGTTGTGCTTCAAACAAGAATCAATCATTAAAGGAATTACCTGAACTTCCCTCAGATTGGGCTACGCCTTATGATGGAAAAAATGAAGTTCGGGGTTGGATAGAGTCCTTTAACGATGAAACTCTTCCTAAATTAATAAATGAGGCCCTATTAAATAATAGAGATCTGAGATTGGCTGCAGCAAATGTAAAAATAGCAAAAGCAAATGCTGGGGCCTCTTTAGCCCCTATCCTACCATCAATATCCATTGGGGCTTCTAAAAACCAAATCTCGTCAATTTCAGACATAAATGGAAATGTGGATAGGAATTTTACCTATAGGGAAAGCTTGGTAGCTCAACTTAATTGGGAAATTGACGTTTGGGGACGCCTTTCGACTAGATCTAAAGCCGCTTATGTCAATGTTAAATCAGTTTTTGCAGATTATGATGCAGCTCGATTATCAATAGCTGGTCTTACAGCACAAACCTGGTATTTGTTTTCCGAAGCAAAATTGCAAACCGATTTAGCAGAAAGAAATTTGCAAACACGGATAAGCACCTTGAAGAAAGTTGAAAGTAGGTATCAAAAGGGAATTGCTCAAAGCAGAGATTTGAGGCTTGCCCGTTCCGAAGCTGAGTCTAGAAGGGCTGACTTGATATTAAGGCAACAAACCCTTAAGGAATCAGCTAGAAATCTAGAAATTATTATTGGAAGATATCCAAGTGCAAATATATTACCTAACGATCTTCCAAATTTACCTCCCAAACCAGCGATCGGCACACCCAACAATGTTCTCTCAAACCGCCCGGATATTATTAGCGCTGAGGCTCAACTTGAAGCAGCAGGACTCGAGGTGACCGCAACACGTTTGGCATTTTTACCGAGTCTATCTCTGACCGCACAATGGAGTACTCTAGAAAGAAATTGGTCTGATGCTTTGGATCCAGACAGACTTGCAGGATCAATTATTGGATCATTAACACAGTCAATATTCCAAGGGGGAAGAAGAATAGCGCAAACTCAGATTTCTGAACAGCAAATGAAAATTATTCTAGAAAATTATGCTAAAACTCTACTAAACGCAGCTAAAGAAGTTGAGGATTCTTTGTATTCTGAAGAAATCTTGTTTGAAAGAGAGAAAGCCTTATCAAACGCCTTCAACGAAGCAAAGGCAGCAGAAAAATTAACCTTTGATCAATACAATAAGGGAATAGCAACAATTTTTGAGCTTCTTGATGCACAATCAAGAAGATTAAATTCTGAAAGCCTTTTGATTAATTCTCGACTTTTAAGGATAACTAATCGTATAAAGTTGCATCTGGCAATATCTTCGCCATTATTTCAAGAGAGTCATTAATGAGATTTCTGCTAAGAATTATCTTCAACTCACGTTATGCTCCCTTACTAATAATTTTGTTAGGGGTGTTAATTTCTTATCTAATTTCTTCTTTGAGTCCGAAACCTAAAAAAGGAATTGAAGTCCCTAAACCTACTCCTGTATTTTTTGAAAGAGTTAACCAACAAGACTTTAACCTAAAAGTTCTGACTAACGGGGAAGTAAGGTCGGTAACAGAAATAAATGTTATTCCTCAGGTAAACGGACAAATCATTCTTGTAGCAGATGAATTTATTGACGGGGGAAATTTTAAGAAGGGGCAACCTCTTGTCTGGATTGATGACCGTGATTACAAATTAGGGGTTATTTCCTCGGAATCACGAGTAGCACAAGCAAAAAAAATGCTTGAAAGAGAAATTGCTGAAAGCGAATTAGCCGAAAAAGATTGGGAGGAACTTGGGCAAGGAGAAGCTAGCCCACTAACCTTAAGAATTCCTCAACTTGAAGAAGCCAAAGCAACTTTGAACGGTGCAGAAGCGGATTTAGAGAGAGCAAAACTTAATTTAGAAAGAACAGTTATTTCTCTACCTTTTAACGGTATAATAAAAAGGAAAAATGCCGGAATAGGGCAATATGTAAATGCTGGTTCAGTGTTAGCTTCAGCATTTTCTACCGAAAAAGTTCTTATCCCCTTGCCTCTTACAGATACCGAATTGTCCTATCTCGGTCTGCCTCTAGGATATGAGGCAAAAAGTTTCTTTTTGGGTCCAAAAGTCATCTTTAGATCTTTTGTTTCCGGCAAAAATATTGAGTGGGAAGGAAGAATCACTCGAACGTCTGGATCCATAGATAGTCAAACAAGACTCGTTTATGGTTATGCTGAAGTCTTATATCCTTATGAAGAAGATCCTCCCCTGGCAATAGGGACATATGTGGATGCCGAGATTGAAGGAAAAAAAATTAAGGAAGGATTTATTCTTCCCAATTCATCTTTAAAAAATGACAACAAGATTTATGTCATTGATGCAAATGACAGATTGAAAATTAAAAAAATAGAGGTTGTCGGAACAGATGGGGATAATATTATAGTAAAAGGAGAAATAAACCTTAACGAGAGGATTATTATTTCTACCTTGAATTCGGGATATGAGGGAATGCAACTTACCCCAATGATGCTAGAAAAAAATGAGAAAGAATAAATCTTATGTATAAAATGATTTCCTGGTGGGCAAGGAACCCCAAAGCAGCAAATCTGTTGATGGTTAGTATTATTATTGTTGGAATTGCAACCTTTGCAAGAGTCGAACAAGAAGTTTTTCCAAAAATTAGCCCCCCTGTTGTATCCATTCACTATACCTGGCCAGGAGCATCGCCTAGAGAAATCGAAGATCAAATTTTGGTTAGAGTTGAAGAATCTTTAAGAGATATAGAGGGAGTCGATAAAATCAGTGGTTTTGCCCGAGAAAACTTTGGAGGAATTTATGTACAAGCATTTACGGGTAACAATCTTGATTATCTATTACAGGAAGTGAAGAGAGAGGTTGATGCTATCGTCTCACTGCCTAACGATGTAGAGCCTCCAGTGGTCAGTGATGCATCATTTGATTTTCCGCTTGTGATGGTAGCAATTTACGGGGATGTTCCAGAAAAATTATTAACAAGAACCGCTCAATCTTTACGTGATGAAGCTTCCCTTCTTGAGCATGTTGATGTCGTTAATGTTCTTGGTAATAGGAAAGAGGAAATTTCTATTGAATTATCTGAAACTGCCATGCGCAGATATGGATTAACTTTTGATCAAGTAGCCATCGCTATCAGGAAGTCCTCAATCAATTTTTCTTCTGGCAACATTAAAGGGGAAAATGGAACCCTCCAACTAAGCACTAGAAATCTTGGAGATAATTTAGAGGATTTTAACGAAATTATAATTCGTCAAACAGCAGATGGAGGAAAAATAAGAATATCGGATGTTGCAACAGTTATTGATGGCTTTGAGGATAAAGACAGAAAAGATTACTACATAGACGTTGAAACAGGAATAAGTGTTCCAGTTCATGGAATAATGGTTATGTCCACAGACAATATGAACGTCGTTAAAACATCAAAAGCTATAAGGGATTGGATACCAGGAGCACAATCAAGATTACCTGAGGGAATTAACTTACTTTTGTGGACAGACATGTCTGACTTATACAAAGGAAGGATGTCTCTAATATTGAAGGCAGCTTATGGTGGTCTTATTCTAGTTTTTTTCATTCTTGTGGCTTTTCTAAGACCGCAAGTAGCTCTTTGGTGCTCGGTGGGAATCGGAACAGCCTTTACAGGCGCATTAATATTTATGCCAGCTTTTGATATTTCCTTAAACGTAATTTCCCTTTTTGCCTTTTTGTTAGTTATTGGAATCATTGTCGATGACGCCGTAATAGTGGGAGAGAATATACATCTAGAGTATGAGAGAGGACGAAGAGGAACGGATGCTGCAATCACAGGTGCCTATCTAGTTGCAAAACCTGTCTTTTTTGCCGTTATCACAACTATGATAGCATTTCTTCCTTGGTTATTTCTTACTGGATGGCAAGTACAATTCGTTAGGAATATCTCACTCATTGTCTTGTTTGCTCTTTCCTTTTCTTTAATCGAGGCGTTTTTTATTTTACCCGCACATCTTTCAAACCTAAAACCCTACAAGGCAAAGAACCGATTTTCAAAATTACAAAAAAAATTAGCAGACGGCATAGTAAATTTTGGAAAAAAAAGATATATGCCTGTCTTAATATCAGCGCTCGAAAGAAGATATGTGGCCGCGGCTTGCTTTTTCGCCCTGTTTATAATTGTTAACACATTAGCTTCTTCTGGCTTCATAAGCAGAACCCTCCTTCCCAATGTAGAAGATGATGAAATGAGAATCTCTATTGCTTTGCCTTCCGGTTCACCCTTTAGCAGAACCGAGCAAGTAGCCGAGCAGGTGAAACAAGCGGGTTACGAAACGATAGAATTCTACAAAGGCAAAGATAATGCTATAAAAGGTATTATTGTAATCTTAGAAGAAAATACTCTAACCGCATTTATTAATCTTCATGACCCCGCAATAAGGGAAGCCTCAACAAAAGATGTTGCTGCAGTTTATCGAAAGAATATTGGGCAAATTCCGGATGCGGAAAGTTTTTCTATTGGGACACAAATTGGACGTGACAGTTCGGAGCCAGATATGTCATTTAACATTACGACAAGCAGTTCCGACCAGCTCTTAGTTGCCGTAGAAGATTTTATGGGAAAACTTAGATCTTATGATGCCATTTATGATGTCTCCAGCAGCATTAACAGCGCAATAACTGAAATGCAAATTTCTCTGAAACCTAATGCCGAAAAACTGGGGCTTACTTTGGCAGAAGTCTCTCGTCAGCTTCGACAGGCCTATTACGGCGAAGAAGTCCAAAGACTGCCTCGTGATGGAGAAGACGTTCGAGTAATGGTCCATTACCCAAAGAAATTAAGACGATCAATAAACAGTCTAACTAAATTTAGGATACGAACACCGGATGGAAGAGAAGTTCCTTTTATGTCTTTAGCAAGTGTATCGCAATCACCTGGTATTACAAAAGTCGAAAGAGTAGACGGCAGAAAAAGTGCAACAATTAGTGCTTACGCTTTAGAAGATGGAAAATCACAAGTATTAACCGATTTAAATACAAATTACTTACCTTCTTGGAATGAAAAATATCCTGAAGTTTATTGGGAATTTTCTGGTGAATTAGAAGGACAGGATGATTTTTTTGCCGAGATTGGTTTCTTATCATTAGTAGCAGTTTTGACTATGTTCGCCCTCTTAACGATAGCATTCCGATCTTACTTTTTACCTATCTTGATTTTGTCTGCCCTACCATTTGGTTTCTGTGGAGCTATCATAGGGCATATTGTGTTTGGAAAAGGACTCTCAATGATTTCTTACTGGGGAATAGGTGCAGCATGCGGTGTAGTAATTAATGATAACCTTGTCTTGGTTGATTACATCAACAGGATCAGAAAAGGTGGTAAGCATGTTCTTGAATCAGTAATTGAGGCTGGCGTCGTAAGATTTAGGCCAATAATAATTACATCGATGACTACGTTTATTGGTTTAATGCCAATTATGTTCGAACCCTCAGTACAGGCGAACTTCCTTAAACCTGCGGTCATTTCCCTATCCTTCGGTGTTGTACTGTGTGCTCCAGTAACATTAATATTAGTCCCTTGCTTAATGCTGATTGGAGAGGACATTAAACAAAATTTAAACAATGCTAAAGAGGCAATAAAGTTAAGGATAAACAAAGAAATAACGCCAATTTAATTTATTGTATTTTTTTTCTTTGAAAAGAGTTTTTGTAGTTAATTTCTACTAGTTTTCTATATCTGCCATATTTTCGGCAAACTTACCTTGCATTATAAGTTTACGTTGGTTTATCGAGATTTTTTTCCTAATAAATTGATGGCTATCTGAGTTTCTCAATGGAGCTCAAATTAAAAAATATTTTAAAACAAAAAAAAGGAGGAAAAATCAATTGAATCCAATAACTCGTACATACAGATACACTATAGACTGGATTAACTCTAAAGGTGAGCTAATGCAAAATATTATTCCCGCAGCAACAATGCAAGATGCAATGAAAAAGCTTCAACTCTTTCAGGGTGAGATCTTCAGTAGTAGTGGGTCGGGGAAACCTAGGTTTGTTAGTATCGTTGAATCATCAAATGGAAATAGCTAAATAATTGAGTTCCCTATCATGAACAAACATGATTATAGAAAAATAGCTTATGCAGAAACCTACACAAATGAAAAAAAGTTGCACTCAATATTCTCTGCGATGCGCCGGGATGACCCTGTAACTTGGATTGAACCTGAAAATTTTAGACCTTTTTGGGCATTAGCTAAGCATGATGACATTACTGAAATTGAAAAGCTAAACGATGTCTTTATTAACGATCCACGTACAACTCTAGCGAATATTCCGACTGAACAAGCAATTAAGGATTTCACAGGAGGAAGTCATATATTGGTAAGAACACTGGTTCATATGGATAACCCTGATCACAGGATTTATCGTGCGCTAACACAAAAATGGTTCTCTCCGCCAAACCTAGTAACATTAAAAGAAAAAATAAGGAATATCGCAAAAAATTATGTAAACCAAATGATAGAAATGGGCAATGAATGCGACTTTGTAAAAGATATAGCGATTTTTTATCCTTTGAGAGTAATCATGTCAATTCTAGGTGTCCCTGAAGAAGATGAGCATAAAATGCTGCGCCTCACTCAGGAATTATTTGGGGGAGAAGACGAAGAAATGATGAGACAAAAAGATGAGCCGGGCTTTGACTCGAATTCAAATGTTATCTCAGATCTCTTTGAATATTTTACAGCTTTAACAGAAGAGAGAAGAAAGAATCCAACAGATGATGTTGCCAGTATTATAGCTAATGCAAAAATAGATGACCAACCAATAAATCATCTTGAAGCTTTGTCCTATTACGTTCTTATCGCTACCGCTGGCCATGATACAACATCCTCAGCAACTGCTGGGGGTTTACTTGCATTGATAGAAAATAATGACGAATTTATTAAATTGAGATCCGATCCCTCCTTGATGCCTTTGGCTGTAGAAGAAATGATAAGGTGGGTAACGCCTGTAAAAAATTTCTTCAGAACAGCAAAAGAAGACTACAAATTAAGAGATCAAAATATTAGAAAAAACGATTCAGTTTTACTTTGCTATCCATCTGGAAATAGAGATGAAGAAATTTTTGATGATCCTTTTAATTTTAAAGTGGACCGAAATCCAAATAAACACCTTGCGTTTGGGCATGGAGCTCATCTATGTTTAGGTAAACATTTAGCAAAAATGGAAATGGAAATTTTTTACGAAGAATTATTTAAAGTATTAAAAGATATTGAGATAAACGGAAAGCCTCAATGGGTGAAAGCTAGTTTTGTGTCGGGATTGAAGTCTTTACCAATAACCTATTCATACTAAATTAAGAGAGATAATAAATGACTAAGACTATAAAAGAAATGTTGGAAGAGGCAAATACAGTTGTTCCTGTTATAAGTCCTCAGGATGCTTTCGACCTCCAAAAACAGGGGGCATTAATAATTGATACGAGAGAAATTGAAGAAGTTAAAAAATCAGGCAAGGTAAAAGGGGCTTATCATATTCCTAGAGGTTTAATTGAATTTCAAAATAAAATTACTAACCCGAATGGAATTGAAGATTTCTCTCCTGAAAACACAATCATTCTTTATTGCGCAGCCGGAGGAAGAGCTGCCCTAGCAGGAAAGGCATTAAACGATCTAGGTTTTAATTCAGTCTTCAATCTTGGAGGTTTTAACGATTGGACTTCGGCAAACCTGCCAATTGAGAAGGAAGATTAACTTATAGTTTACAAGCTATTTTATTAGGTTTATAAAAAATTCATAACCTTTAAGGGGGATTTTAGGTATGTCTGAGCAAACTACAAAAGTTGATTTGTCTCCAAAAGAAGAAATTAGGGGATTAGTTGAACGCTCCAGAGCGGCACAAAAGGAAATAGAAGACTATACTCAAGAGCAAGTTGATGAACTGATTCGAGCCATGGTTTGGTCCGTTGCACGACCCGGTGTTGCAGAGGAAATTGCACAATTTACTCTTGATGAAACCCAGCTAGGCAATTACGAAGGTAAATTCCTAAAAATTCAAAGGAAAACTCGAGCGACATTGATGGATATTATCGATGACAAGTCTGTTGGCATACTTGAAGAAGATCCTGAAAGAGCAATTGTCAAAATTGCCAAGCCTATGGGGGTTATAGGCGCCCTTGCTCCGTCGACAAATCCCGAAGCTACTCCTGTAATTAAAGCCATTCATGCCATAAAAGGTAGAAATTCTATTATCGTAGCCCCTCATCCAAGAGCAAAACTCACAAACAAGAAAATATGTGATTTGATGAGAAATGCTCTTGTGACCTATGGTGCACCAGCTGATCTGGTGATTGGAATTGAAACACCAACTCTAGAACTTACTAACGAATTGATGAATCAATGTGACAGGGTTCTTGCAACAGGTGGGGGAGCAATGGTAAATGCTGCTTACTCGAGTGGGACCCCTGCTCTTGGAGTGGGTGTAGGAAATGCAGTGATTACAGTAGATGAAACAGCGGATTTAGAGGATGCATCAAATAAAATAAAATTATCTAAAACACTTGATCTTGCTGCTTCCTGCTCTGCTGACAATTCAGTTATTCTTGTCAATAAGATTTATGATGAGATGATATCGAAGTTTCAAGAAAAAGGTGGGTATCTTGTTAGTGAAGAAGAAAAGGAAAAACTGAAAAATACCTTATGGGACGATGAAGGCCATTTAAATACTGCAATTGTAGCACAACCGGCAGATAAAATAGCGGAAATGGCAGACGTTAGTATTCCCGAAGGAACCGAATTCTATATAGTTCCTGAAACCGGATGGGGGCCTGATCACCCGTTCTCTGGAGAAAAATTGTCAGTAGTTATGGCACTTTACAAAGCTGATAACATTGATCACGCTATAGAATTAACAAACAATATCCAATCATATCAAGGTCAAGGACACTCTTGTGGAATATACTCAAATAGTGATGAGAACATTATGAAACTAGCAAACGTTACGAAGACTTCTAGAGTCATGGTTAACCAACCTCAAGCAGCCTCAAATAGTGGTAATTTATGGAACGGAATGAGACAAACATTCTCACTCGGTTGTGGGTCTTGGGGAGGAAATGGAACAAATAATAATATTTCATGGCGAGATTTAATTAACGAGACGTGGGTGTCTAAGCCATTAACAGAAACAAAGGATCTTAGATCTGACGAAGAGCTCTTTGGTGATGTCATGGATAAAATAAAATAAACGGACAGCCAATTTTTTCGCCACATTGATACATAAAATATGAAATTATCTGAAGAACAAAATGCTTTTTATAATGTCGCAAAGGAATTTGCGATTGAAAAAATGGAGCCTAATGCGGAAAAATGGGATGAAGATAAAATTTTTCCTATCGATACCCTCAAAGAACTAGCAAGTCTTGGTTTTGCTGGAATTTACATCTCTCCTTCGCTTGGAGGATCAGGCTTAACAAGACTAGACTCTACGCTGATATTTGAAGCACTTAGCCACGGTTGCACTTCAACAGCTGCATTTTTATCAATACACAATATGGCAACCTGGATGATAGATTCATTTGGTGATGAAAAATTAAAAGAGAGGTTTGTTCCTGATCTTTGTAGCTTTAATAAAATAAGTTCATATTGCCTCACTGAGCCGGGAGCCGGTTCAGACGCTGCTAGCCTCAAAACAAAAGCTGTAAGGGATGGGAAATATTATATCGTTAATGGAACAAAGTCTTTCATATCGGGAGGTGGAACTTCGGATATCTATGTAACTATGGTTAAAACAGATGACAGCTCTATTTCTACGTTAGTTGTAGAAAAAGATTCCGAAGGGCTCTCGTACGGAGGACATGAGAGAAAAATGGGATGGAATTCCCAACCAACCA
>Ga0066372_10000587_pt1 | contig 13759 bp, 12 predicted proteins | sample Knorr_S15_td_250_FD_77011 | JGI IMG/M metagenome (GOLD analysis project Ga0066372, IMG submission 77011) | Marine microbial communities from Southern Atlantic Ocean transect - Knorr_S15_td_250_ad_251m_LV_A | ecosystem: Environmental > Aquatic > Marine > Oceanic | place: Southern Atlantic ocean... | reverse complement strand
TCAACAGAAAGACTAAAAATGGCTTCTAATCTTGGTGCGTGGAAAACAGTCAACGCAAGTTCTGGAGACGCTCCCGAACAAATTAAGGAACTTACTAATGGAAATGGAGCTGACTCAACGCTGGAAGCAGCAGGACTTTCAGTAACAAGAATTGCAGCAGTCGAATCTACTAGGGTATTTGGAAAAACATGTCTTGTTGGCGAAGGAGGAGAAGTAACATACGAACCTACTCCACACATTATTCATAGACATTTGACTATGTTAGGTTCATGGACATTCTCTACTTTTGGATTGTCCGAAGCTGCTAGGTTTACTGCTGAACGAAAAGTTGCACTAGATTCAATTATTACCTCTCGTTCAAATATTGAAGATGCACCACAGGCTTACAAAGAATTTTCTAAAGGTGCCCCTGGGAAATTTGTTATCAATTGGGACTAAATTTTTTAAATCACAAAATGAAAACAAAAGTTTCTATAGCAGGAGGATAAATTTATTACTAAATCTAAACTCGTACAAAACTTTGGACGCAATTTACGTTTCAAGCCATCACATGCTTACTCTCCAATCAATAAAGATGAGTTGATTGATATTCTTGAAAATCATAAAAATGGCAAAATTCGAGTTGTTGCTTCAAAGCACTCATGGAGTAGCGTGATTGAAACAGAAGATGTCCTAATAGATATGAGTCATTTCGACTATGTCAAAATCCAGGAAAAGAATCATGAAATTAGTGTTACTGTAGGCGCTGGTTGTAAAGTTAAAAAATTGTTAGTAGAACTAAACCGAAAAGGACTGACCATACCCTCAGTCGGTTTAATTGATCAGCAAACGATTGCTGGTGCAACTGCTACAGGCACTCATGGTTCTGGAAAACATAGTCTTTCACACTATATCGAATCAGTACAAGTAGCTTGTTTCGACGAGAATGGTAAATATGCGAAGATTGTAGATATTACTGAAGGTACAGCACTTCAGGCGGCAAGATGTTCTCTTGGGTGTCTTGGGGTCGTTGTTGAGATGACACTCCCTTGTATTCCTCAATATTATGTTCAAGAAAAAGCCACATTTCGTGACACAATCAAAGAGGTGCTTGCATTGGAGAAGGAATCGCCCTTGCAACAGTTTTTTTTGATGCCACACTCTTGGAAATTTTTTATCCAAAAGCGCCTTGTTTCTCTTGAATTACGACGTCGAGGGCTCGCTGCTATTTATCGTATATATTGGTTTCTTGTTATCGATCTCGGTATGCATTTGATGATGAAGATGATTGTATCAATTCTGCGAAGCAGACGATTAATTCGGTTCTTCTTTCGTTCTATTGTGCCCTCTCTTGTATTTCAAAATTGGGTAGTGACTGATAGAAGTGACCGGGCACTTGTTATGAAGCATGAATTGTTTCGGCATTTAGAACTTGAAGCTTTTGTCGTTCGATCTCGTGTACTTGAAGCAGCTAGTTTTGTTAAGGATATTTTGCAATACGCAGATAATAGTAATCATCAGCTGTCAGAATTAACCAATGAGAGTCTACAAAAAGCACAACTGTTGGACTCACTATCTTCAATTAAAGGACGCTTTACTCATCACTACCCAATTTGCTTTCGTAGGATAATGCCGGATGACACATTAATTTCTATGGCATCAGGTGTATCTGAAGATTGGTACGCAATTAGCTTTATAACTTACCAAGAACCAAGAGATGAATTTTATGCATTGGCAACTTTTTTATCAAATAGTATGTTTGAGCTATTTCAAGCGAGAATACATTGGGGCAAGTGGTTCCCACAAACCAGTGAGCATTTGAATCAACTTTATCCTAAGATTGATACATTTCGAGATGTATGTTCTAGATATGATCCAAATGGTGTTTTTCGTAATAGTTTTGTTGAGGATAAATTAGGTCCCTGGACTCAATAAACAAACAATTAATGCAAAATTGACGTTCTAATTATTTTATTCTTTGCAACATTAATTTTTGGATAAATTTGAACGAAAGATTCTATGGCACCAAATTCTTTGTATAAAGTTAAAAACATTTCTGACAGATCTTGAGCATCTTTTTGACTTTTATACAGCTTCAAAGCTGAAATTTTTTTTCTAGATTCCAATGTTATATCTATATTATGAGTGACCGATTTTTCAATCTCACTTAAAATCATATTAAATCTTTTTACGAAGTCTTCGTTTGCTGCCAAATAAAAAAGTTTCCTATTCTTATTTTCTTTTTTATAAAGATTGAATGCAGACGTAGCAGCTTTATGAGTTTCAATGTGATCGGTATGATCCGAAAAACCTGTGGGTCCAAATGTGATTACAATATCTGGAGTTACTTTCTTGTAAACATTATAAATCTGTTCAGATAAAACGCCAGGGGCCATTTTTGTTAATTCTTGATCTCCATGACCTAATTGAAAAAGTGCATTGGCTCCCAAATACTCTAATACTTTCTTTTGTTCAGTTTCTCTAAATTTCCCAAGTTCTTTCCTATGTATTTTTAAATCACCTGTTCCTAAATCTCCCTTGTCGCCATTCGTAGTAGTACATACGTCAACACTATGTCCGAGTTTAGAATATTTAATTATTATCCCTCCACAAGCACTTGTTTCATCATCTGGGTGAGCAAAAACAAGTAGTAATTTAAATTTTTTATCAATCATGCTGTTCTTCCAAGTCTATTAAGAATTTTTTCTTATCAATTCCCCCTCCGTATCCAGATAAGTTTCCGTTAGACCCAACAACTCTGTGGCAAGGAATAATTATAGAAATTGGGTTAGAATTATTAGCATTTCCTACTGCCCTATAAGCATTTGGGCGTTTAACATTTCTTGCAATATCAGCATAAGATGCTAAAGAACCATATTCTATATCTATCAAAGATTTCCAAACTGTTTGTTGGAAAGTTGTTCCTGAAGAAATATCTAAAGGTATATCAAATTTTTTTCTTTCTTTTCTGAAATATTCCTGTATTTGTTTTTCTACATTTTGAAGAACTATATTTTTTTTTCTTAAAATTTTTGGCATAGAGATTTTTTTTTCGAAAGATTGAAATGAATCAGAAAATTTCAACATTTTTAGACTTTTATTATCTGCCAATATAGAAAGGCTACCTATAGGTGTTTCTATAATCGAATAGTTATAATGCATTCTATCTCCCGTACATAAAACAATTGAAACAAATTTTTTCAACATCCATTTGATAAAATGAGTCAGATCTTTTTGGATATTTATAATCTCTCATTTTGCGATATTTCAAACATATTATACATTTCTTATGACTAAAATTATTAACATAAATTTCCATTTATAAATAATAATTTCTTTGAAAAATAAATTCTAATCGTATGTCTATTAGTATGTGGCTCTACCGCCACTCAAATCAAAAACGGCACCAGTAGAATATGAACACTCTTCACTTGCCAACCATGATACTAGAGATGCTACTTCTTCGTGTTTGATAAATCTTTTCCTAGGTATTTTAGAAAGCATATATCCTATATGTTCTTCAGTCATTTGATCAAAAATTCTTGTTTTTCCAGCGGACGGAGTCACACAATTAACTGAGATATTATAATCTGCTAATTCTTTACCTAATGATTTTGTTAATGCAATGACTCCAGATTTTGCAGAACTGTAGGCGACTGCATTTGGATTCCCTTCTTTGCCAGCAATAGAAGCTATATTTACTAGTCTTCCATAATTGTTTTTAATCATATGTGGAACAATATATTTGCAACAATAAAATACACCATTTAAATCTAAGTCAATGACTTTTTTCCAATCGTCTATTTCATAATCCCATGTCTCGATATTTGGTCCTGTAATACCTGCATTATTAACGAAAATATCAATTTTTTTGAAATCTTCAATTGACTCTTGTGTTGCATTTTTTACTTGATTTGAATCTGTTACATCAACAATGTTAATAAAACAGTTTTTGGGATTATTGATTTCTTTATAGGACTTATGAAGATATTCTTCATCAATGTCCCACATGATAACTTTTGCTCCAGATTTTAAATATCGTTTAGTAATAGCAAGCCCAAAACCTTGTGCAGCTCCAGTAACAATAGCTGTTCTTTCTTTAAGATTTATTTCATTCATATGAGTTTTCCTTTATTTTTAACCCAATTTCCCTGCTATTTTTAACCAATAATTCTATTTGGTTTTGGGTCATCAAAGTACTTAATGCTCCTGCATTTTTAACTTGCAGCAAAATACCGTTATTACGCATATAAGAAAATAAAATTTTTGTCATTTCAGTATTATTTTTAATAAAAGACCTATAGTCTCTAATGGTATTTTTATTAAAATTTATTCCAAATAGAGAACCATATCCTGTAACTTGAACTTTTAAGTCTATTTCATCAAATACTGATTTTAGTTGTTTGCGTAATTGCTCCCCTAAAAGATTCATTTGAGTATATTTTTCATCAGTAAGTGCATTCATTACTGACGCTCCTGCTTCCATGGTCAAAGGATTACCATTAAAAGTTCCTGCATGTGCAATATCATAGTTTGGGCTACTAGGATTAAACAAATCCATAATATCTTCTTTTCCACCAAAGGCACCTATAGGAAGTCCACCTCCTATAATTTTTCCCAATGTAGTGATGTCCGGAACGACATCAAATACTTCTTGAGCGCCTCCTTTTGCAACTCGAAAACTTTGAATTTCATCAAAAATTAAAACAATTCCTAATTCATAAGTAATTTCTCTTATAAATTTCAAAAATTGTAAATCTAAAGGTAAATATCCAAAATTAGAAATTATGGGTTCCATTATTATGCACGCAAGATCATCTTTATATTCATGAATTAGTTTCTTACATTTTTCGACATCATTATATGGCAAAACTATTACATCATCTAAAATACTTTTGGGTTGATAACTATATTCTGGTACGCCGGGATTAGTTTCAGAATTCAAATCTGACTCTTTGGGATAAACACTAACCGAAACGTGTTCATGAGTTCCATGATAACCTCCTTCAAATTTGGCTATCTTAGTTTTTTTTGTATAAGATCTTGCTGCCATTAATGACATCATAGTTGCTTCAGTTCCTGAGTTAGTAAATCTAATTTTTTGTATAGAAGGTATTCTATTCACTAAAATTTCGGCAAGTTTCGCTTGTCCATCTGTAGGTGCACTATATACAGTTCCTAATTTTATTTGTCTGGTAAGAGTACTAACTATTTCAGGTGGAGCATGACCTAAGATTAGAGTCGTTGCATTTAACATAAAATCAAGATATTCATTACCATCTAAGTCTTTAATATGTAAGCCATTGGCATTATCAACATAAAAAGGATAAGGATCCATCCATTGAGTGGTTCGGGTGTTTCCACCGGGCATAAAATTTTCTGAAGCCTTATGCTTTTCAAAAGATTTTTTTGTATTTTCCAAATATTTCTGGTTTTCTGATTCAAGTAACGTGTTTAATTTATCTGTCATATGAGAAAAATACTTCCAATTATTATTTTAATTTGTAGAACATTATATGATAAAAAAAAGATAATATAGAAAGTCTGATTGATGATATTAATAAAATCATGAATTTATTAATAGAATTTCCAATTTTATATTAAACGAATTAATTGAATATTATGTACCGAATAAATAATGAAGTAAATTATTTGGTGCTATTACCTCCTAATTATTTTCTCTAGCAATAAAGAAACTGCAAAATAGGAAATAATAGCTACTTATAATTATAACGTACTGTAATGAATTTTTTTGATAAGATTTACAAATCTTATCGTTATTTTTTCTTTTCTGTCCAAAATGAATATATCTCTGACTTTTGCATTCTAAACCTTACTCTAACGGGTTTTCTATTGTTTAAAAGTGATAATCCTTTCCAAGTAACCAAAGTATCTATACTGTCAGATCTTATAGGATCACAATTTGAGAAAGAAAGGTTAGGTAATGGTTCTAACGTATTTGCATCTATAATCTCTACATCTAATTGCCCTTTTGATGAGTTCACATTAATTTTTAGTGTTTCATTAGTTACATTAAATGGCTTAGTTAGAAATTCGCCTTTATTTTTTGCAGTCAGTGAAACAAAGCCATCTAGTCTGAGTTTAGCCAATTCTAATGCTCCCATATCTCTGAAATATGGACGAAATTTTTCAGGATAACTTTCTTTAACACCTCTAAATCTTGCTCCTTCGTAATAAATCCATATTTCATTATTTCTTACTATGGGTGATCCACAAACTGCTACTTGACATGTATCGTAATTTTTTCCATCCCAAGGATCAATTCCCAAAAATATTGACCGATCAGCTACTCTTTTCCATTGATATAAGTCTCGAGACATGGCCAATTCAGTTTGATTTAGACCACAGTGATTCATTTGTGGTAAGTCGGGACCAGCTGGATTGAACAATAATGGAAAACCTACATATATCCCCTCATAAGTCATCAAAGGCATCATATAAAGCTGTGCAATATAGTCTGCTTCTGAATCTATTGTAGGAGGAGAAAGATAATCAGGATCTTCAACTGCTTTTTTTATTCTTTCTTTTCGGTTTATCTGGTCAATCTCATCTGTATGGAGGACTAATTGAGGATCTGTCCATTCTAAAAAGTCCTTACTTGTTGAAAGCCATAAAGATCGGCCCCATTCAGTTCTTTTTTTTACTGTAGCGACATATTGATTTTGTATGTTGTCGAAAATCATTTGAGAAGTGTCTTCACTATAAATCCCATCAACATATGGAAACAACCATTTGAAACCATCAGGAGAGAAAGCTGGGTATCTTCTTTGGTTGTCAGAATTACTGAATAATGCTTTGTACCGACGGTTTTCATCTGGATCATTTTGATCTCTTACAATGTGATGAAAACGTCTTTCTTCAATACCTGGTGGATTTTTTTCACCTCTTCTTCTTATGAAGTCAAGTCTGGAGTGATATGCAAGATTATTTTCCCAAGATCCTCTCCATTCATAAAGACCAAGTGTTGGATATTCCCAGTTTATTCCATCAATAGAAGTGGTATAGTGATACTCTCCCCATACTGGATCAACTGGCCCTTGAACAGGTGCTTCATCATAAAATCCAGCATACCACCATTCCCATCGATTAATATCAGGGTTCCAATTTGGAGAAGAAGAACTCTGTACCAGAGTTTGTTCTTTTGATCGGTCTGGGGCTATAATCGTTCCACATTTCTTAGGTTGATGCAAAACCTTAACTAATCCATCAAGGTTTTCAATCGCATAATCATCAAGAAAAAGCTGCTTATTACTAAGAGGGTCTATAATTGTTGTTCGATGTTTTGACAATAAATTTCCTATAAAAAAAGAAGTTTATGTTTTGTTTCATATAAAAACAAATCTTCTAATGATTATTTTATTTGTAGAACATTATATGATAAAAAAAAACATAAAATATATAAAAGTGGAGATATATATGCCTTACGGAGGAAATGATTGGCTTGAATTAACTAAAGAGGAAGCTATTGAACCAGAAATCCCCATATGTGATCCTCATCATCATTTTTGGGATTATAAAAATGAACGTCTACCCTACCAAAGATATCTACTTCAAGAACTTATAAACGATATAAATACTCACAATGTTCAATCTACAGTTTTTATAGAAGCAAGGGCAATGTATAACGAGAATGCATCTGAAAATTTCAAACCTGTTGGAGAAGTGGAGTTTGTACAAGGGCTAGCGGCAGCAAGTGCCAGTGGGTTGTATGGGAAAAGTAGAGCTGCTTCCTCAATAATTGGACATGCTAATTTGAACTTAGGATCAAAAGTAGAACCAGTTTTGGAAGCATTAATTGCAGCAAGTCCAAATAGATTTAATGGAATAAGACATATTGTGGCTTGGGATAAAAATAAAGAAGTTGCAACTACTCGTGTCTATAACCTTGAACAACAAATGTCTACAAAAAAATTTATTGAAGGAGCTAAAGTTCTAAACAAAATGGGTTTAACATTTGATTCTTGGATGTATTTTCACCAATTACCACAACTATTAAATTTAGCAAAACAAATTCCTGAGCTTCCCATAATTGTTGATCATATAGGAGGATTGCTTCAAGTTGGTCCTTACGCAGAAAGAAAAGAAGAAGTGATTGAAACATGGAAAAAAAACATTTCAGATTTGTCAGAATGTCCAAATGTGTCAATAAAATTAGGAGGGTTAGGAATGCCAATTACGGGGCATGATTGGCACCTAAGAGAAAAACCAGTCGATTCAGACGAATTATCAGGACAAATGAAACCTTATCTAGATTATTGTATTGAAAAGTTTGGACCTAATCGAGGAATGTTTGAAAGCAATTTTCCAGTAGATAAAGTGTCTTTTTCATATAGTGTTCTATATAACGCTTTTAAAAAATATTCCAGAGATTTCTCTAAATCAGAAAGATCAGCCATGTTTCATGATACTGCTGCAAAAATTTATAACATAAAATAAATTGAGGTGAAAATTATGGAATACAATAAAATTCTTAGTCAAATAAAATCAGGAAAAACCGCCGTAGGACTTAACATACCTATAAATTCTCCTCATTTGGTTGAATTTTTTGGATCAATGGGTTTTGATTGGGTTTTTATAGACTGCGAACATGGCTCAATGACTGATTCTGAAGCAGAAAATATGATAAGAGCTGCAGATTTATATGGAATTGCTCCTGTTGTAAGAGTACCAGCAAATGAACCATATCTGATTTTAAAAATGTTGGATGCTGGAGCAAAGGGTATAGTAGTTCCACACATTGATAATGTTGAAGATGCAATCAAGGCAAGAGATGCAGCTAAATACCCTCCTTTAGGAAAAAGAGGATCTAACTATGGAACAGGACGAAATAATAAGTACGGATCTTTAATAAAAAAAACTGAAGAATATTATAAATTTGCTAATGATAATACAATTCTATTTGCTTTAATTGAATCACAAGAAGCTGTTGGAAATATTGATGAAATTTTATCAGTTGATGGCATTGATGCAACATGGCTAGGACCATCGGATATGGCTTTGTCTATGGGGCTCCCAGAAAAAGAAGAAATAGACGTAAATCTTGAATTAGTAGTCAAAAGAACTATAGATAAAGGGAAAATTTCTGCAGCAACCCATTCAGGACCTAAACTTTTTGAAGAATATGAACATTTCCATAGATTGGGATCAAGAGTATTATCAATAACTGCTCTTTCTCTATTACAAGAGTCTGCACTCGAATGGCAAAGCAAGATTAGAAAAATCAAATAAATATGACTTCAAAAGAAATTATTCGAGTCAAAAAACTAATAAAAAAATATGACGACTTTATTGCTGTAAATGGAATAGATTTTAGCGTTAATGAAGGTGAAATATTTGGATTGTTGGGTCCTAATGGTGCAGGAAAAACAACTACTGTAGAAATATTGGAGGGCATAAGAACTCAGACTTCTGGAGAAGCTTTGATAAACGGTATCAATGTTGCAAAAGAGACAAAAAAAGTCAAAGAAATCATAGGAGTTCAACTTCAGCAAGCTGCATTTTTCGACAAGTTAACTTTAGTGGAAATTATTGAGATGTTTGGAGTTTTCTATTCGGTAAAAATTGATTCAAAGTCTATTTTAGAAAAAGTCGGACTTCAGGATAAATTTGGATCATTTTATAAGCCACTCTCAGGAGGTCAAAAACAAAGATTGTCTATTGCAGTCGCCCTAGTCAATGATCCAAAAGTACTTTTTTTAGATGAACCAACAACAGGTTTGGATCCTCAAGCTAGAAGGAACATGTGGGAATTAATAAAAAATATAAGATCAGAAGGGAAGACAATGATTTTAACAACACATTATATGGAAGAAGCAGAAGAATTGTGTGACAGAGTAGCAATTATCGATGCTGGAAAGATAATTTCTATTAATACTCCAAATAATTTGATATTGGAACTTTTAAATTCAGGATTTAAAGGGGAACACAAAATAAAAGAAGCAAACTTAGAAGATGTTTTTCTTAGCCTTACAGGTAAAAATTTGAGGGAAAATTAATGAAAATCTCTTTTGCAATTGCGATAGCAACTATGAAAATGTATTTTAGACGATCACAATCATTATTTTGGTCTCTGTTTTTTCCTGTTGTATTGATGATTGGGTTAGGATTCTATGGATTTGGAGAATTTTCACCTTCTAAATTAGGAGTAATTGATAATGCAAAAAATCAATATTCCAAAGAATTAATAAAAGCAGTGTCAGAAAAAAAATATATTGAAATTGAAATAAATACTAGAGAAAAGTTAGATAAAAAAGTTTTAGAAGGAAAAATTGACAGTGTATTAGTTATACATGATAACTATAATCACAACAATAAAGAAAAGATAACCCTTGAATTTGAAGAATCAAAAGAAATTATTGCCCATGCATTTCAAGATACTATAAACTCGGTTATAGAAATAATTGATTCGAAAAAAACAAACAATAATACTCAAAATCTCTCTACAAAAATAAAAAATAATAGCAATCAAGGGTACAAAGGATTTTTAGTTCCAGGAATAGTCTCATTAGCCATAATGCAAAGTGGGATTTTAGGAGTAGTATTTACCTTGATAAGCTATAAAACTCAGGGTGTATTAAGACGCTTACAAGCTACTCCAATATCTTCAGCTCATTTTTTAATAGGTCAATTAGCTAGCAGATTAGTAATTATAACAATTCAAACTATTTTATTATTTATTATTGGGATACTAGTACTAAAAATCAATATAGGGCAAGGTAGTATTTTAGCCTGGGTTAATATTCTAATATTCTCTTTACTTGGATCAATTCTTTTTTTGATGATAGGGCTAGCAATATCTGGAGCATCACCCAATGAAGATTACGCTGCTCCTATTGCAAATTTAATTACTTTTCCAATGATGTTTTTATCAGGAGTATTTTTTGAAAATGATGTTTTACCTTCTTGGATTAAAATCATTGGACAAAACCTACCATTGTCCCCTCTAGTTACAGGAATGCGTGAATCTTCACTTTATGGAACAAACACACTAGATTTGTTACCAGAATTAGGGCTTATAATCCTATGGATAATAATTTGTTTTATTATTGGAATAAAGACTTTCAAATGGGAATGAACCAATTAGGAAAAAAAACTCCTAGGGTTATCTATCATAATTTTTTTTATTGATTTTTCACTCACTCCCATTGATTGCAAGAGAGGTATAAATTGGTTTTTTATAAATAAAAAACCTTCAGGATTTGCGGACAGTCTCTCTTGCTCACTTAAATTTGAAATTAAGGATTTATAATTCCAGTCATGACCAAGCATTATTTTATCTTCTAAGCCCCTGTTAATTAGTTGAAAAGTAACATCTGCTCTCTCCTTCCAATCAGGGTTTCTTCCCGGTAATCTATCTAATCCAAGCCAGGCACCATGTTGTATAATATCTTCCAAATAATCAACATCCGTTGAATCATTACTATGACCTATATAAACTTTATTTATATCTACATTTTCAGAATTGAAAATATGTATTTGTTCAAGCCCAACTTTATTTCTAGCATACGAATGAGTTGATATTGGAACTCCAGTTTGCTTACAAGTTATTGCAGCTGCTTTCAAAATAATTTCACCTTCTTCAGTTATTCCTTCAGAATCATTTGCTACCTTAATTATTCCTGCTTTTATTTGCGTTTGATCAATACCTTTATTTATTTCATCGATATATAATTCTGCGATTTGGGATGGCCGTAAATACCAAAAAGATCGAGGGATATCTCTCCAAGTTCCAGTAGCACAAATTATATTGACATGAGAATTTATAGACACTTCCCTTAATATTTCAACATCTCTACCAAGATCCATAGTAGTCACATCGATAATTGAATCTATCCCTGATGATTTCAGCTTAATAAATTCTTTAGTGGCTCGAGAAATTAAATCATTTTTATCAATTAATTTAGGGTAAGAAATTCCTAATCCAGCTGATGCTGTTAATACATGTTCATGTGAAAGCGTAAATCCTAAAGTATTTATATCTATAGGACCTAATACTGAATTGATAAATTTAGATTTTTCTGTCTCTTGCATCTGAATTTATTTTACCTGATATATCCCCATTTGCATCTATCTTTATTGCATGAGGATATTTTGGAGTTACTGTACACGCATGCCCTGGTTCTGCCAAAACATAATCACCAATATTTAAGGTTTCACCATTCAATTTAATTACACCGTGCTCTTCATTTTGGTGAACCAGAATTGCATTGGGTTTATCTATTAATTTTAGTCTTTTTTCTGTGGGAGGATCACAAGAAATGGCTTTCGCACCTATATCGATAGTTGCAGTTCCTTCGAGTTCATCATTATCAACTACTTGACCTAACACTACTCCAGCAATTTGAAAATCTAATTCTTTTTGTTCCGCATTTGTTGCATCCCAATAGATCCACGTTCCTGGTGAAAGTTTAATATCTTTTTGGTCAAGATAAAAATGAAAAGACCAAGATCCTCCAACTATAATATCGTAGGTTTCGAATTTATAAGCTGAATAGATCTTTTCTTGTAATTGTCTTATATCTCTCAATGTTTGAGCGGCAAGATTTGATCTTTCTTTGTCATTATTAACTGCATGCATATGCCCATCATAAGCATGAATTCCTCGCAAATCTAAATTACTTTTACTCATAATAAAATCAAGTAAATCATCTAGTTCATTTATAGAAATCCCTGTTCTATGCATCCCCGTATCTAAATCGATATATACTCCGTGGATTCCTTCTAAATCATTCAGTAATTCAACGTGATAAATGGATGAAACTATTGAAGAATAATTTGTTTTGGAAAATTTATTTATTATCTTTTGAAGTCTTTGGGCTTTGATTTTTGAGGCAATTGGATAAGATAAAATCAACTCTTGAGGTTCACATTCTCCTAAAATTTCTAGTTCATTTATAGTTGAAGTTTTATGTCTAGTAATTCCTCGATCAATTAAATGATTCAACATCTCTTTAGACTTATGCGTCTTTGCATGAGGCACTAATCTATTAACATCTTGAACCATAGAGATTAATGTTGAAATGTTGTGATTGACTTTTGACTCAAAAATCAGGTGCTCAGGTGTTTCAAAGTTTTCGATATTATTGATTTTGTAATTTGTGAACATTTTTTTAGCCTTTCAATATTAATGATTATTTAAATCTGCTTCGCTTAGATGTGGCTTGATTAACTCTACCACTTTATTTAATGTTTCTTCAGGAGTATCTACTGTTGTATCAACTTCAACCTTAGGACCAATATTACTTTTATCTACAAAATGTTTATATTCAGCCATAACTGCAGCGATATCTTCTTTATTCAGGGGGCTATTAGAATGTTCAGGGTTTCTTTTTAATGAGTCCATTCTTTTTTCAATAATTGACGCTTCTGCTTTCATATGAACAGTTATAATCGGATCAGATGTGATTTGCTTAATCCTGTTTTCAATTCTATCAAAAACTACATTTTCTCTATCGAAAGTTTCACCATCTAAGCCATAAGCATAATATCTTCTAGCTAATACAGCTTCCTCGATATGAAAACCCACAGTTAAGTCATCTCTTTGAAAATAATGATGCAAATGATAATACATATGATATCTGTGATACATTTCTTTTAGCTTTGGTGACAAGTTTAAAATCTGTTGTTGTTCTTCTGAAGTTGTATCATCCGGATGTCCTGATGTATGTGGAATTTTCATATGATCATGTAGATTATTATCATAAAACGGAGTTCCAGTAGTTTTAACTTTCCATTCTTTCATTAAATTTGCAATAGTAGT
>Ga0066372_10000586_pt1 | contig 13772 bp, 12 predicted proteins | sample Knorr_S15_td_250_FD_77011 | JGI IMG/M metagenome (GOLD analysis project Ga0066372, IMG submission 77011) | Marine microbial communities from Southern Atlantic Ocean transect - Knorr_S15_td_250_ad_251m_LV_A | ecosystem: Environmental > Aquatic > Marine > Oceanic | place: Southern Atlantic ocean... | reverse complement strand
GTCGCGGCCTTGGTAGCCATCAACAAGGGGTTCGGAATATATCCGTAGTTAGAAAAATGATGTTCAGCAAACCACAACGAATCAAAATTCAATGTTTCTGCTGAAACTATATATTCTGAAAGTCGATCATACACGGCTTTCGGGTCTTCAGATTCTGCTGATCCAGATAAAAAAAATGCTCCAAAATTCATTTAGCTTTCCCCTCATCCAAAAATTTCGACCTCAACCAGTCTAGGTCATCGTCCATTCTAGCTATTCGTGTTGGAATGCGATCAGTTGTAATCCCATTCACGTCGGTAAAGATATACTCTCTATCATCCTGAATACCGGCCAAGACAAGTTCTGCAACGTGATCTGGGTCCATCCCCTGATTCGCCCGCTCTGGTATCTCAAATTCATGAGATTCTCCATATGAATTAGGTCGATGTTTTTCAGATCTCCAAATATCTGTATTAATCGAGTGGGGACAAAGAACTGACACTCCTACCGATTGTGGTGCCAGTTCTGCCCGCAACGTCTCAGAAAATGAAACCACTGACGCTTTGGACGCACTATAAATCGCTTGCCCTCCCTCTAATCTTGGAGCTAGTCCAGCCATAGATCCCGTATTGACTATATGGGCTTTCCCTGACAAGAGAAGATGAGGAAGAAATACTTCGATTCCTCGAACCACGCCGAATAAATTAACCGCAAAAATCCATTCCCAATCACCGATGGACGACTTTGCCAACTCAGAGCGTGTCATTACACCCGCATTATTTATAAGTATATTTACCTCACCATATACTTCTAAAGTTTTTTTACACATAGCGTTCAAGTCATTAATACTCGATACGTCACAAGCGACCGGCAAAAATTTATTCTCGTATTTTGTGAACTCCGGTTGGGTGAACTCGCTCTGCTGGGTCGGTAGGTCAGCTCCAACGACGTTGGACCCCACGTCGAGGAATTTCAGCGCAAGTGCTTTACCAATACCACTTGCCGCGCCCGTAATCACAACGGTGCAATCTTGAAAATTATCAAATTTCAACAGCTCCCCCTAACCGCCTAACCCACTATACCGTGCGAAACCAATTCAGCTATCTCTTGATCAGAAAATTCTAGGATTTCCCTAAAAATATCGTGTGTGTGCTCACCAAACATTGGAGCCCGAGTTATCTGGGTAGACTTACTATTCAGTCGAATGGGTTCAGCATCAACCAAAAGTGGACGATTTGGAGCATCAGGTTGCTGAACAACTCTGTAATGGTTTTTCAGAGGGCTTAGCTCCGCACATTCTCGCAAATTGACAACGGGAGCCGAGGGAATACCTGCCTCCTGAAGAATTTCAGACAACTCCCACGACTCATGTTGAGAAGTCCATTGACCCAATATTAATTCGATTTCCGCTTCTCTCCGTTTCAATTCATTGAAATGAAAGTCTGGTGAATTAAGGTTAGATGATAATTGCGGAACTATTCGGCTCAGCGCATCCCATTGGGCGCTTGATTCACATGCAATTGCAACCCAGCTGTCCTCTCCCTTAGCAGGGAAGACATTGTGGGGACATGCGTTAGGTGAACGATTCAAAGTCGACGTTGGCACCATTTCTTTGTCACGAAAGGCAAGCCAAGGTACTCCAATAAAGGATAGCGCCGACCCCATCTGATTCAACCAAATTTCATGCCCAACACCTGTACGATGCCGTTGCTCCAAAGCAGCCAGAACACTGGAAGCCAAAATTTGAGGTGAGGTGAAATCAGGGTAAGCACAACCAATACCATGAGGAGGATCCTCTGGACGTCCCATTAGTTTGTTGAAGCCGGCAGCAGCAGTCAAATGTCCGCCCATCGTCGGCTTATCAGCCCAAGGTCCATCCCTACCGCAACCAGGTAAATGCGCGTAAATAATCTTTGGATTGATTTTACTTACTGCTTCAAACCCAAGACCAAGACGGTCAAGAACATGAGGTCGATAATTATTTATCACCACGTCAGAGTGCTGGGTCAGCTCAAATGCAATCTCTCTTCCTTTATCTGTACTCAGATCAAGAGAAACTGATCGCTTTCCAGTATTCACATCGTTAAACCAATAACCAAGATTTAGTGAGTCGGTATCAGTCGGAGATGGCCTTACTCGAAAGGCATCGAGCCTCTTAATCGACTCTACGCGTATAACCTCTGCCCCAAAGTTAGAAAGAATACGGCCGCCTAACGGACCTGCCAATACCCAACAGAAGTCAAGCACCCGCAACCCATCAAGTGGCTTACCAGAACTACTTGAATTCCCTATATAAGACGCGATAAACTTTTCCTCACGGAAATCGTTCGCGGCCAATTCGGTAAGAATCTCATCTCGGTGCTCATTCATTTTTGGTGCGGGTCTTAATGACATCGGCCGATTTAAATCATTGAGGGGGCTTTTCGGTACCTCAATTTCTCGCCCATCAGGCATTTTTAGTCCGCTAAATTGGTTACTGGCAATAAAGTGCTCCTCTCGCGCAACATCCTCGAGGCTGTTTACAGGCATTGCGATAAGATCAAGTTCCCAGGCTTCCTCAAGAAGCTGTTCGGATGTTTTTGTCAATGCAAATTTTTCGAATCTCGCCCTAACATATGGATCTCTGTTGAGGTCGGTACGAACTCGTTCCATCGATAGGATATGGTCCGTTTCTTCTTTCGTGACCAAACCAGAATCTGATAACCACTTGACTGAATCCTCAAGACCATCTGGTCTGATGCGCAGAGCTACCCATCGACCGTCTGAACACTTATAGATGGGAGGAGCGATCCCTGGTCGAACCGGTATTCTTTTATCAATTTCCCAAAAATTGATATTTGACGTCTGAAGGACACTCATCGTCAGTGCTTCCTGAGCAGACACCGAAACTGCGGGCCCAGTGGACTTCAAACTCTTGTTTCTGTCAGCCAATGCAACTAGAGCTCCGGTCATTGCGTTTAGACCCGCCATAACATGACTCTGCTCGCCGGGTGCAAGTGCCGGAGGTCCATTGTAAGAACCACTCACATATAGAAGACCGCTAAGCGCAGAAGTAATTAGATCGCCACCTCGCCAGTTCTCCCAGTACGCCTGATCGTCAAACGGCTTTATCTCAACCTCTATTAGTTGATCATTAAGGTTCTTGAAGTCAACTAATTCCTTCCAAGCGGATATCGGAGAGGGGGTTCCTCCTGTCGTACTATCAAATAAAAAATCTGATTGCCTTACCAATTGCTCAAATATCTCAACATCCGACGCGAGGTTTGGATCAAGCACTATTGAGCGCTTGTTTATATTTAGATACAAGTGGGTCAGGCTTGTTTCGATAGACTCTTGATCTTGGAGGAAAGGGGCTCTTGATCGGAGCCTCCCACCCGATGGCGGCTCCACCCGAATTACGTCGCCGCCCATGTCCGCAAACAATCTAGTAGCGAAGGCACCAGCCTCATCCGTGAGATCCAAAGCTCGCAAATGTGTAAGAGGCAATTCCTTATTCATTGAGTCGTTACTGTAACTCATCTGCGATCACGATCTCAAATCGTCCGGCCTTAGTTTTTTAAGAATAAGTTGCAACGTTGGAATTCAACGTTACTATGAGCCGGTGCATAATCAGTAATCATACGTACCAATGGACGAGAACGAGGAGAATATGGGATATCAAGATATAACTGTAGAGCGCATAGGTGACCACCAGAACATCATGAAGATGACCCTTAACCGACCAGAAAAATTGAATGCCCTGACATTCCCCATGTTAAAGGAAATGAGAGAAGTTTTTGAGGAGATACGCTTCGATCGCAGCATACGAGTACTCGTGATTACTGGAGCGGGTCGAGGTTTTTGCTCTGGAATGGATCATGCTGGGGGTGCGACCGGAGGTCACATCAATCCAAAAGACGGCAACCCTAATCCGGGCGCACCTGATCCAGAGGGCGAGCGAATGAATTTCCACCATGAGACGAAAACGTTTAAAGCACTGCGAGAACTGGATATACCGGTGATCGCCGGAATTAACGGCCCATGTGTCGGTGCAGGATTTGATTTAGCCTGTCTTTCTGATCTCGCTGTGGCCTCTTCCAATGCTCGTTATCAAGTAGCCTACGTTAAGAGAGGGCTCTATGCCGACCTAGGTGGATTCTGGGCGATACCAAAAATCATTGGGTGGCGCTTATCTATGGAGATGATGTTCACGGGAAAATTCCTATCTGCAGAAGAGGGACATGAAGCGGGCATCACCAATTACTTGGTAGATGAAGATCAATTCGAATCAAAGCTTGAAGACTTCGCGAAAGAAGTTGCCTCCGGGCCACCTATCGGACAAAAAGTTGGGAAGTTGATGGCGTATAAAACCATGAGTATGGACTATGAACGTGCCCTCGATCTTTCGGCCATGGTCTTACCTTTAGTAACCCTTTCCGATGATCGTGCTGAAGGTGTTCGTGCCTTCCTTGAAAAGAGAGATGGCAACTTCACAGGTTTTTAAACAGGTAGACTAACTCCGTTGGAGATTTATGATAACTATGACAGAGCAAGCTGATGACACAAAACACTCGGCGATTTTAGAGGGTATCCGAGTCGCCGACTTAACAACTGGCAGTTTCAACTACGCTGGTCGTCTACTCGCTGGCCTCGGAGCCGAAGTAATTAAATTGGAAACATTGGATGGAGATCCTCTGAGACGGTGGGGACCATTTCGAAATGACGAAGAGAATGTTGAGACTGGTGGACGACATCTGCACTTAGATGCTGGTAAGCGATCAGTAAGCATCGATCTCGAAACCTCCGAAGGCCAATCAATTGTCAAGAATATTATTACTGATTGTGACATAGTCCTAGAGAGTTTCGACCCAGGGTACTTGGATACTGTAGGGCTTTCATTTGAATCTCTTGTCTCCTCAAAAATCGATCTCATCATGGTCTCAATGAGCCACTTCGGACAGTCCGGTCCATACAAGGATTACCATGGGAGCGAAATAGTCGACGTAGCGATTGGTGGGTACCTCCGACTTACTGGAGAACCTGATAGGGCACCAGTCAAGCCATATGACGACCTCGTAATCCAGCATACTGCTCTACACGCAGCCACGGCAGCCATGGTGGGTATTATGCATCGAGATAATACTGGCAAAGGAGACTGGTTCGATGTGGCTGCAATAGACGCAGCTCTCTTTTTAATCGGCGGTCCAACTCAAAGTTATTTCTTCGATGGAAAAGTAGCTCAACGTAATGGAAATCGGTTGTTATTTACCGAGCCTCGATATCTTTACCCTTCAACAATCAGGCCCTGTCTCGACGGATACGTCCATGCGCACGGCAATAACCGCAACCAAGATCTCCTTGCTGCCCTAATGCCTGGCATCGGTCTAGAAACACTATTTGAGACGCCGATGGGTAATGCAGACGAAATTGATGAAATTATGGATGCATGGCTCTCGACCAGAGATAAGTTTGAAGTCGTAACACTAGCGCAAGAATTGAGACTTCCTTTTACAGAGGTGCTCACTCCAGACGAAATTTTAGCGGATCCCCATCTTGAGGAAAGAAATTTCTTGGTCAATCTCGAGCATCCGTTCGAACCAAGCCTTCTGCAGCCTGGTCACGCCGCGTTGATGAGTGAAACCCCATGGATCAATCGACGTGCTCCGCTCATTGGGGAAGATACCGATGAAATCCTTGAGAACCTGCTAGGACTGAATGAAAATGAGAGGATTGACCTTCGAAAAAAAGGTGTGATCCGATGACCGCTCAGGCGCTCAACAAAATTAGAGTTCTGGAATTAACTACAGCCGTTGCTGGTCCTGTCGCCGGATGTGTACTGGCGGACATGGGAGCTGAAGTTATAAAAATAGAATCACCAGGTGGGAGAAGTATACGAAGTCCTGGTGCTCCTCCACCGATACAGGGTGCACCGGATCATCCCTACAACAGGACTCCCTTCTTTAATGAACTCCACCGCGGAAAAAAACTACTGTCACTCGATCTTAAACACCCTGAAGGCAAAGATATTTTCATTCGGCTTGTCGAGAATGCTGATGTAGTTATGGAAAACTTCTCGCCAACAATTGTTGGGCGCCTAGGCATTGACTATGCAGAACTAAAAAAAATAAAAGATGACATTATCTGTGTTTCCATGCCGGCATTTGGTAAAACCGGTCCTTATGAATCTCGAGCTTCGTACGGGCCTGGGATTGATGCGATGAGTGGACTTTCCCATCTCACCGGCTACCCTGACAGAGGGCCCGGCAAACCTGCGCAATTTTATTGTGACCAAAACGCTGGCCTAACCGCTGCCCTCACAGTGATGGGTGCGATTCGACATCGCAACCGTACTGGGCAGGGTCAGTACATCGAATTGGCGATGTTGGAGGGCGAAATGCAGCTTATTGCGCCTGCCCTCATGGAAGTAATCATGAATTCTAGATCGCCTAATCGAATAGGAAATAAACACGAAAGGTTCGCGCCACAAGGTGTCTACAAATGCAAAGGTGAGAACGCGTGGGTGGCTATTACCGTAAGAAGTAACCGCGAATGGCAGTCTCTAGTAAAGCTAATGGGAAATTCTGAGCTCGCTAATGATCCTCGTTTTTCTGATTTGCGTGCGAGACAGGATCATCACGACGATATCGACAAGCTTATCGAATCCTGGACATCGACGGTCACCCAGGAGCAAGCCGAGGACACAATTCAAGCGGCTGGGATCCCTGCTGGTGCTTTGTTGAATCTCAATGAGGCTTTTACACATCGGCAATTTCTCCACAGAAACACGTTAGTTCATGTAGAACATCCCGAAATGGGCACTTTCCCGCATACCCGAACTGCTTGGAGATCACAAAATAACAATGACGGAGTTTCTGGTCCGGCACCGACCTTTGGAAATGCAAACAGTTACGTACTAACTGATCTTCTAAATTTCTCCGCAGATGATCAGCAAAAATTAAAGGATCGTAAAATCGTCTCCGATGCGCCTTTAGGCTGACTACAGACAATATACGACCTCGAACATCAGTCTTGAAAGGAGCTTCGATGCCCAAAGGGAAAGTGCTGGCATGGATACTCTATGACTGGGCAACATCCGGTTACGGCGCGATCATAGGAACTTTTGTATTCAGTGTGTACTTCACGCAAGAGGTGTGGGACGGAGACGGAGGTGCCGAAGCATGGGGGATGATGGTGACCCTGACAAGCGTGTTTGTCGGACTCATTGGTGCACTTTTGGGTTTAGTACTGAACGGAGTAAAAACACATAGATTCTTTTTAGCATTATTTATCTTCGTCGGCGGTGTAAGCGGAGCCGCTCTTATACTGATCAAGCCCGAACCTTCCTATGCGATCCCTGCACTTTTCCTGGTGGGACTCGGAAGTTTCTGTATTGAAACCTCTTTTGTTCCCTATAACACTTTGCTGCGAATATTTGTGCCTCCTGAGCGAGCTGGACGCACCTCTGCTTTAGCGTGGGGACTTGGGTACGTGGGTGGGGTTCTCTGCCTCCTCGTCGCATTAGTGCTGATTCAATCCGGATTTATTCCTGATGACGATCTTCTCAATGTTCGACTTACAAACCCCCTTGCTGCAGGCTGGTTATTAGTCTTCGGGCTTCCAATCGTCATCGCTCTCTATAAGCTCCCGAAAAAGAGCCTGAATCAACCAGGATATGCCTCTGTAGGTCTGACTAAAGAAAGAATAATGCGTTTACTAAAATATCGAGGGATGTGGCGATTTTTAATATCACGCTTATTCCTGGCGGAAGGCCTAACTGCCCTGTTTACTTTCGGAGGAATCCTTGCAGCGAGTATCTTCGGATTCAGTACCGAAGAAGTGTTGCTCTTCGCGATTGCTCTCAATATTTCAGCAGGTATCGGAGCAATCCCCGGAGGATTTCTCGATGACCGGTTTGGACCTCGTTTCGTAATATTGATTTCTCTCGCATGTTTAATACTTTCGGGAATTATAATTGGTGTTATCGAGGACAAGCTCACGTTCTGGATTGTTAGTATTTTCCTAGGTATGTTCATCGGACCGGTACAGTCCGCAGGAAGATCGCTCGTCGCAAAGAGCGTTCAAATGGATGAAGCGGCCCAACTCTACGGTTTACTTGGGTTCTCTGGAAGAGTCGTCTCATTCATAGGCCCACTTCTGGTTACTCTGGGCATCGCTATTACTGGGAATGATAAGACTGCGGTTTGGATCATTGTCGGCTTAATTACTGTCTCATTGTTTGTTATGCTCTCCACACCAAAATCTTTGGGCCAAATCGAAAAGTCCAAGATTTCTGAGGAATCGTTTTAATCAGTTGGTTGAATAGAGAAGAGGGAACCAATGTTGAGCCTTAAGAATTACACAGTCGCCGTTCATAATCTAGATGAGGCTGTTGAAAACCATGCCGATCGATTTGGCATGCAGAAAGTCGGTGAAAGAGGATTCAATGACACCGGCAAATTTGACTTCCAGGCGATGGGGTATGGGAATACAACGCTGCTCCTACTATGCCAACCTACTGATGAAAGCCCAATTGCTAAACTGATGTCGGAACGACGAAACGACTTCAACCCACATGGCGAAGGAATGTATCTGATAGCGTACGAGACCGATGATGTTGATGCTTTTTGCGACCAGGTGGAAGAAAACGGTGGGAGAGTCACTCGCATCCCCGGTGCTGCTAACGCCTGGGTTCACCCCACGTCTTCCAATTTTGTCCTAATGGAAATCCTCCCGAAGTCTTGAGAGTGCATTTCTAAGGAGAAACGATAATGACCTGGGACCCAGAAATCGAGGAAATTAATCGAAGACGTGCTTTGGCGCGTGAGATGGGAGGAGTCGATCGCATAGCGCAACAGCATTCATTAGGAAAACTTACAGTTCGAGAGCGCATAGAGGAACTAGTCGATTCAGACAGCTTCCTCGAGAGGGGAATTCTCGGTGGAGTTGGTACGTACGACGAAGAAGAAAACTTAGTCGAATTTGTTCCTAAATCAACCGTATTTGGAATTGCGAAAATAGATGAGCGCCCGGTATCAGTCACGGGTCAGGACTTCACGGCAAGGCCAGGAAGTGGGAGCACGGGTGCCAGTGGGACCACCGTCACTGGAGGACCACGCACAATATCAGCTGAACACATATCCCATGAAATGAAAATACCATTTATCCGCCTCATCGACGGATTCGGAGCAGATATTCGAGCAGTGGGACAAAAAAATAGGACCTATATACCGAATGGGAATTGGAAACTCGAACACGAGCTACTCTCTGAGGTACCTATCGTGGCTGCTGCCTTAGGGTCTGTCGCGGGGCTCCCTGCGGCGTGGGTTCCGGCCTCACATTTCTCAATAATGATCAAAGGTAAAACTCAGGTATTCGCCGCTGGGCCGCCTGTCGTCAAACGGGCAATCGGTCTAGACATTCCGAAGGAAGATCTTGGGGGATTCCGACAACATTCACGGATAAGTGGAGTCGTAAATAATGAAGCAGAGGACGAAGTTGACGCTCTTCAGCAAATTCGCCGATTCCTTTCCTATCTGCCTACAAATGTCTGGGAGCTCCCGCCTTTTGGGAGCGAACGCGACCCACGAGATCGAAGAGCTCATGAACTACGCTCCATTATTCCTCGAGATCGAAATCGAGGATACAACGCGAGGCAACTAATTTCGTTCGTGATGGACGAAGGCTCCACGTTCGAAATCAGCAGATACTACGGCGGTTCTCAGATCACGATGTTCGCCCGACTTAATGGTCGCCCAGTTGGCGTTCTCGCCAATGATCCAATGATCCATGGTGGCGCTCAGGATGCTTCTGCAGCAAGAAAAATAGAAAAATTCGTCGATACATGTGACACATTCCATCTCCCAATAATTAACTTTTCTGATCAACCAGGCTTTATGATTGGCCCCGCAGCAGAAGCTGCGGGCACCCTGCGAGCAGGAGTACGAACAGCAGTGGCAATAGGACAAGCAACGGTTCCATGGGCCACGGTAATAGTACGAAGGGTGTATGGAGTTGCAGGAGGAGCAAGGCAGGATAATTCTCATTTCAATTTTCAACTAGCCTGGCCATCAGGAGAATGGGGATCTCTTCCAATTGAAGGTGGTATAGCGGCCGCGTACAGACGTGAAATAGAAGCTGCTGACGATCCGGAGGCGTACCGGCAAGAACTTGAGGAAAAACTCATCGCCATCCGGGCTCCATGGCGTACAGCGGAAGATTTGGATGTAGAGGATATCATTGACCCAGCTGATACTCGCCCCATGCTTTCAGACTGGTTAGACGTTGCTTACAAAGCAAACGAACGATTGGTTGGCCCTAAATCACGAGGGATGCGCCCCTAAGTAAATTAATCCTCCGCCAATTTGGGAAGGACCTCAGTGGCGAGAAGTTCTAGATATTTGACGATTTTCTCATGAGCCATACCAGGCGGCATTCGTAAAATAGTACCGTTAATCGGCACTTCAGCCTGTCGACGACGATAAAAGTCTACGGCTTGTTCAGGATTCCCCACAAATGGTCCCGAAAGATCAGATATCGAGCGCATTTCCTCAGGAGTAGTGGCTGGTTCGTGCCTCTTATCCACCGGGACACCATCTGCATCAGCCGCGGCGGCGCCCCATTCAGCATATTTTGAATAGGAATAGAAGATATGGTCACGTACATCCTCCCAGCCCTGCTCAGAGTCTTCGCTCACCCAAAAATCGCGACTATCAAATACTGGTATCGACCTTGGATCGCGCCCATACTTCTTCATGGCCAGAGTAAACTGGTCGTATACACCAGCACCTCCAACATAGTGAAAGCCATCAGCTTCTCTCGCTACACGCTCAATTGCCGCCCCGCGCGACGCGCCCAACCAGATAGGTGGATGGGGTTTCTGAATCGGCTTAGGTTGCACAGCCGCGCCTTTAACAGTAAAACGTTTACCTTCAAAGTCAAACTTTTCCTCTGTCCAACATCGTTTAATTATTTCAAGACCCTCGTTCATCAATGATGGTCGATTCTTTCGATTCACTCCAAAAATAGGGTACTCCTCTGGCACGTATCCAACGGCCATGCCTAAGATAAATCGCCCGTTAGACAAAACATCAACTACTGCAGCATCCTCCGCTACACGAACAGGATGATGCATTGGTAACAGTAGAAGGCGTGTTCCGATAGTTATAGTGCTGGTCTTTACTGCTGCTGCTCCGGCCATCACCAAAGTTGATGGACAATAACCATCTTCTGCACTGTGATGCTCTGACATCCACACGCTGTCAAAGCCAAGCTCCTCAGCTAATTGAATCTGCTCTAGTGTCTCCTCATAAACCTGCTGGTAAGGCTTGCGCCACAGCTCGGGATTACGCATACCAAACAATAAACCAAACTTCATCATATTCCTCCACGGTAGTACTGCAGAGGATAGCTGATACTACGCCCCACCGACTTGGTTAGCCCTGATAAGTTTCAGGCTAGCTATCCTTATGTATTGCCAAATATCTTGACTGGGCGGATTCGAATGATCGTTCTTTCCTGAGCAGTTAACCGATCGCTGAGTTCTTGATCTGATACTTCCGGCTGGTCTAATACCCTTGATATCCGGCGATGCTCCTGAAGGCGTTCCGGGTCTTCACTGATACTCTCTGCTATTCCATACACCAAAAGTTGTGCATGTCCATCATTTATCACAAGCGCGCAATCTGGGTTTCTAATAATATTCTTCCACTTTGCCGTATATTCCTTAGCCGAAATTACTATCGTTTCGCCATCAAACTCGTAATAAATAGTTGACACTTGGGGGCTGCCATTTTTTCTTGATGTCGCAAGTACCGCCTGGTAATGATCATGCAAAAAAGTTGACTGCTCCGGAGTAATTTGAATTGCCATGTCGATAGCCTCCAATAAATTAATCACAAAAACTGAGTGGTTTGGTCCACTCGGAGATTAGACGACCGCTGCAGCGCCACCATCAGCGTTGATTGCCGTACCAGTTATATAACTGCCACGCGCGGATACCAAAAATGCTATCAAATCCGCAACTTCTTCAGGCTCGCCTACTCTGCCCAACGGAAGGGCCTGGCCCATCTGAGCATATGCCTCATCCAAACTAACATTTGGAAATCTTTTTTCAGCATTTCGTCCGATCTGACCGCTCTTCACCAGACCAATACAAACAGTATTGACGAGTATTCCATCCTTAGCCAGATCCAAAGACATTGCCTTCGTCAGAGCAATTCCAGCAGCCCTACTCACTGAGGTGGGAAGTGAGCTAGCCCGCGGAGCCTTGCCTGCAGTTGCAGTTAAATTTACAATCCTCGCGCTATCAGACTCTCTCAGAAACGGTAACGCCGCCTGACTAAATCGCACTGCAGCCATCAGCTTCAAATCCAAATCACTATCCCATTTTTGAGTATCCACATCTGGAAACGAGCCTGCTGCTGATTGTCCTGCATTATTTATTAGAATATCAATCCCGCCGAATCGAGAAGCTGCCTCCGCAATAACACGATCGCAATCTACTTGGCTAGTCACGTCAGCAGACATGCCCACAACTTCACCGATTGCTACAGCTCGGATTTCTGCTTCAGCTTCAGACAAGACATCTGCACGTCGAGCACAAATCAATACATTCGCACCCTCTTGAGCAAGTCTTACAGCAGTCGCTTTTCCAATCCCTTCACTGCCACCTGTCACAATGGCTGATTTCCCTCGAAGACCTAAATCCATGTCATATTCCCTTTCATCACTACGTTGACCTGCCCGTGCTTTCCAATCAAACGTCATCTCAGCTGTAAGCGTGATGCTGGTCATATTACGTTTCTGTGGATAAGGTATCCTAACACCCGATAATAGATTGAAGAAGGGACGATAATGTCAACTCCAACTAGGATACAAAACTCAGTCGAGGCTTATCTGTCAAACGATGACAGCCCAGACATCTCAAACCCGATTCATTCTACTGAATTTGCCGCTCAGTTTGGATTCTCCGGCGCGCTTGTCGGGGGCGTCACTGTATGGGGTTGGGCGACTGATACTATTCTGGAAGCACTGGGGGAACATTGGCTAGAAAACGGGTGGGCTGAATTTTCGTTCCGACAGCCAACATTTCCAGGAGATCTTCTTCTAATTGACGCGACACTTCAAGAAGACGGTGCTGAAAATATTTGGAATATTACATTCACTAACCAACAAAATGTCACATGCGTGACGGGAAAAGTCGGGCTTGGACATGCTGACTGGTACTCGAACTTAAAGAAACCTTCATTAGATAATGTAGTCGAGCCAGTAAAGATTCCACTCTTATTAGAAAATGCGGCCGTTGGTGGAGACTGGACTCCCATGCAGGTGAGATTCGACTCAGACTTAGCGGTGGATATAGCTTCAATAAAACAGCACTCCGAAAATTCGATCTTCTACGGGCCTGACGCTCTCGCCCACCCGGCGTGGACCGCTGGCTGGGCCGAACAACTGCTTCGACATAATTTCTTGGTACCAAGCTCGATGCACACAAGAAGCCAGGTGCAACATCTTCGCAAAATTAACGTAGATACGACTATTACTGGTGGCGCTCGACTCATCGATGCCTACGAACAAAAAGCTCATCATTTTGCAAACTTTGATGTATTGCTTCAAGACGAGAGCATGAACGACGTTGCCCAGCTTCGACACTGGACGATTTTTAAAATTGCTACGCCTGAAGAGCGTGAAAAAGTCGGAGTGACTTCTCCAGCTAGTTCGTGAAGGTCTTTCCCGTAAAAACAGGATCACGTTTCTCGATAAATGCCCGTCTTGCTTCCTGTCCGTCGCCGCTGCTTAATGTTTTACCTATATTT
>Ga0066372_10000583_pt1 | contig 13798 bp, 13 predicted proteins | sample Knorr_S15_td_250_FD_77011 | JGI IMG/M metagenome (GOLD analysis project Ga0066372, IMG submission 77011) | Marine microbial communities from Southern Atlantic Ocean transect - Knorr_S15_td_250_ad_251m_LV_A | ecosystem: Environmental > Aquatic > Marine > Oceanic | place: Southern Atlantic ocean... | reverse complement strand
TTCTTAACTATGCCGATATCAACATTTCTTTGCTTGAAAATTCTACTATCAGTCAAAAGGCTTTCTAAATCATCGACTACTTTTAAAAAGGGATCACAAAATTTATAGATATCCTCTAATAACTGTTCTTCTAGGTCTTGATGGACACCACCAGTCCTAAAATAGGCCGCATGAAGACGAGACCCGCATGCCCTTTCATAAAAAACCATAAGCTTTTCTCTTTCTTCCCATCCCCAAAGACTTGGTGTTAAAGCACCTACATCCATTGCCTGAGCGGGCACATTAATCATGTGACTTAAGATTCTTCCTATTTCGGAAAAAAGAACTCTAATATGTTGAGCTCTTATTGGAACTTGAACCCCCAATAATCTCTCAGTAGCAAGAGAAAATGCATGTTCTTGGTTCATAGGGGCTACATAATCTAATCTATCAAAATATGGTAAAGCTTGGAGATAAGTTTTATTTTCGATTAATTTTTCGGTTCCTCTATGCAGAAGACCTATGTGAGGCTCTACCCTCTCAACTACTTCACCATCCAAATCTAAAACCAATCTCAAAACACCATGAGCCGCAGGATGTTGAGGGCCAAAGTTTATTCTAAATTTCTTATTTTTATCTTTAATCATCTTTTAATGCTTCATCAGGATACTCGACTCCCTCCCATGGGCTTTCAAAGTCAAAATTTCTATATTCCTGTTCTAATTCAACGGGTTTGTATATTACTCTTTTCTTCTCTTCGTCATATTTGACTTCAACATATCCGGTTAAAGGAAAATCCTTCCTTAATGGATAGCCTTCAAAACCATAATCTGTTAGAAGCCTTCTAAGGTCTTTGTGACCCTCAAAATTAATTCCGAATAGATCAAAGGCTTCTCTTTCATACCAATCAGAGGAAGGGAATAATTTGGTTATTGAAGGAAGGGAATTATTGTTATCAGTAAAAGATTTTACTCGAATTCTTGAATTATTATTCATTGACAACAAATTATAGGCAACCTGAAATCTTTCCTTTTTCTCAGGCCAATCAATTCCACATAGATCTATTAACTGCGTGAAAGATAATAATGGTTCGTCACGCAAGAACTTTAAAGTTTTAACGATATTTGTGTGTTCTATATTAAAGGAAAGCTCATATTCAGAGACATTAATATCTAACATAACAGAATTCAAAAAATCAAAGCTCTGGATTTCCTTTAACAGTTCGGGAGGTGACTTCATTTTTTTCATTGTTGATTTTACTTTTATCTTTCAAAAGTTCCGGTTCTTCTAATCTTCTTTTGTAATTGTAAAATTCCGTACATTAATGCTTCTGCAGTTGGAGGGCATCCTGGAACATATATATCCACAGGAACAATTCTATCGCATCCCCTTACAACTGAATAAGAATAGTGATAATACCCTCCTCCGTTTGCACATGATCCCATTGATATTACATAACGTGGCTCTGGCATCTGGTCATAGACCTTTCTGAGTGCTGGCGCCATCTTATTTGTTAGAGTTCCTGCAACTATCATAACGTCAGATTGTCTAGGAGATCCTCTAGGTGCCGTCCCAAATCTTTCTAGATCATAACGAGGACCATTAGTTTGAAACATCTCAATTGCACAACACGCTAAACCAAACGTCATCCAATGCAATGATCCAGTTCTAGCCCAACTAACCAGGGCTTCGGCCGAAGTAACAAAAAAACCTTTATCAGAGATCTCTGTTGATAATTTTTTGGTGTCTTTTTCTGAAATCAATCCCACTCTAGAGCTCCCTTCTTCCATTCATAGATAAATCCTACTGTAAGTACACCCAGAAATATCATCATTGAAACAAATCCTAATGTTCCGATTTTTCCAAGCATTATTGCCCAAGGAAAAAGGAATGCGACCTCAAGATCAAAAATAATAAAAAGTATTGCGACTAGATAAAACCTTATATCAAACTTTGATCTAGCATCATCAAAAGGATCAAAACCACATTCATAAGGTGATAATTTTTCTTTATCCGGTTTATATGGTGCAAAAATTAATGGGGGCACAATCAAAACCAAAGTCAAGACTATCGATAAACCCATGAATATCAATATAGGAAGATAATCATATAGTATGGATTGCATCCAACTTCTCCTTATCTCCTCCAAAATCAGAATCTTTCAAAAATTAACCTGATTCATGTCAAGATTATAAGGATTTTTATATCAATAACGTTATTTTTCCAAGCAAATTAGATTATAAAAAACAAACTATTATTTTGAGTTTAAGAATTCTTTGACCGTTTGATTAAATGTCTCAGGCTGATCAATATTAACAGCATGTCCAGCATCAGAAATTACAACTTTTTTTGAGCCTACTATCTTTCTTTCCATGTAATCCGAAGCAGCTAAAAAGGGTTTATCATTCTCGCCAACAATGATAAGACTTGGCACACTTATTTTTTCTAAAGATCTTATAATTCTGTCGTCATGTTGGGTTAGCATTCCTCTTGCTGCCTTTGACAGCCCCTTTGCGTTTAAATGGTTCTTTGGATCCATCTCTTTACTTCTGCCAGTAAGGCTATCTAATCCTGAAAGTTCAAATTTCTCTGCTGTAGAAATAGCATAATTATTCCAATTATTTCTTGCATCTTCGTTCTTAAATCCCGGGCCAGTATCAATTATGATTAAGGAATCTACTCTTTCTGGGAATTGGTTGTAAAAGGCTAAAGACATATATCCTCCAAGGGACATTCCTCCGATATTTGCTTTTTTGACATTGAGTTTATCTAAAATAGATAATATATCTTCAATAGTTTCCTTTTCATTATAAAGATTAATATCTTCTGGATAAGCAGAAGAACCGTGACCACGCATATCCCAAAGCACTAAACAATAATCTGATGAAAGGGAGTCAATCTGATCGTGCCACATTTTCGATGTTGCTGAAAAACCATGTGTTAATAAAACAACTGGCCCTTCACCATAGGTTTCGTAAAAAATATTCACTCCATTTCTATTTATCTTAGGCATAAATTTTAACTACTTATTAAGGTTTAATCTGAGCTTTTATAGCTTTTTCTGCTTTTTTTCCATACGGAGGTCTGAAAACATCAATTAGATTATCAAGTTTTGTTTGTGTAAAAATAGTTTTTGCATGAGAAAAATTTTTAAAGCCTTCGATTCCATGATATGAGCCCATTCCGGATGTACCAACCCCTCCAAATGGTGCGTTATCTTGGGCTACATGAAAAATAACATCGTTAACTGTAACACCTCCAGATGTAGTGTTTTGCAGTACATTATTTAATTCGTTCTCATCGGCACCAAAATAATACAAACCCAAAGGCCTGTCTTTATTATTAATATAATCAATGGTTTCTTCAAAATTTTCGTAAGTCTTTAAAGGTAAAATTGGACCAAAAATCTCCTCCTTCATAACGCTCAACTCTTCACCAGGATTAACTATAAATGTAGGGGGAATTTTATAATGTTCTTGTTGTTCAAAATCTTCTTCAGATGGATTAACTTCTATTACCTCATAACCCTTGCTCTTTGCTTCATTAATATAATTGTTAAGTCTATCATAGTGCCTTTCATTTATAATAGAGGTGTAGTCTTCATTGTCTTTAATTGAAGGAAACATTTTTGAAACTGCATTTTTGGAACAAGCAATAAAATCTTGTAATTTATTTTTTGGAAGAAAAACATAATCTGGAGCCAAACAAATCTGACCAGCATTCATAGTTTTTCCCGCAATAACTCTTTTAGATGAAATTTCAATATCTGAAGACTCTGAAATTATGACAGGAGACTTTCCCCCGAGCTCTAAAGTAACTGGTACTAAATTATCTGAAGCCGCCTTCATTACGTGACGAGCTACAGACGTTGCTCCTGTAAATAGGAGGTGATCAAAAGGCAAGGAAGAAAAATCCGCCCCTACTTCAGGACCTCCAGTGACAACAGCTACTTCTTCGGACGAAAAGTTCTCTTCAAACATTTTTTTCATTAAATCTGAAGTTTTTGGTGTAAATTCTGATGGTTTTATCATAACCCTATTACCTGCAGCAAAAATACTTCCTAATGGCCCAAAAGTTAATGTAACAGGAAAATTCCAAGGACTAATGACACCAACAGTTCCTAAAGGCTGGTATTCTATTCTTAATTTGGCCCCTAAAAGCCCAAGAATTGCTGGTGAAACTTTTCTTTTCTCTGATTTCATCCATTTTTTTATATTCTTTTTTGCAAGTTTAAGAGAAGTTATAGAAGATGATACATCTGTCAGCATTGAACCAACATTGCTTCTATGGTTAAAATCTTCAGAAATTACTTCAGCTATTTGATCTTGGTGTTTAATTAAGGACAATATTAATTTATTTATCCATTCTATTCTTGTTTCTGCAGAAATAGGTCCCTCTCTAAGGTGTGCTTTCTTTTGCATATCCAATATTTCTTTGAGATTTTCATTTTGTGTCATTTTTTTTCCTCTTTGATAACACTATAATATTATTCAAAACCATCAATAGTTTTCTGACTTTAACGATTTTTTAAGTTAGTTAGATTGAAGGAATTGAAGCGGAAACCTTAAAAAACTATTTAATATCTAAAGTGCTTTATATTTTCTCCTGATTTTCCTATATCTGTCATGGATTTAATACCAATATCTAAGTGTAATTTCATCCATTCATTAGTTACTTCTTTATCCGATTCTTCTGTCTTAACGCCATCGGGGGTTACAGGAATATCTGAAACAAGAAGAAGAGCTCCTCTCGCAATCTCGTTATAATGACCAACGATAAAAATCGTAGCAGTTTCCATATCTATCCCGATACAAGTTGTTTTCTTAAGATGATCAAGAAAAGATTTATCGTGCTCCCAGACCCTTCTATTTGTCGTATATATTACACCTGTCCTATATTCTAGACCTTGTTCTATAATTTTTTCTGAGACAAATTTATGTAATTTAAAAGATGGTAAAGCAGGCACTTCTTCAGGAAAATAATCTTTACTTGTTCCATCTCCTCTTATCGAAGCTATAGGAAGTATAAAATGTCCTATTTCAGTTGTTTCTTTTAACCCCCCGCATTTACCCAAAAATAGTACTCCCTTAGGGCTACATGCAACTAATAAATCCATAATGGTTGCGGCATTTGGAGACCCCATACCAAAATTAATTATAGTTAATCCTTCATTATTACTAGCGGCCTGCATGGGTTTCTTCTCTCCAAATATATCAGTATTATATCTGTTAGCAAAATTCTCTACATATTCGGAAAAATTAGTTAATAATATATATTGGCCAAAATCTTTTAATTGCATGCCAGTATAACGTGGTAACCAATCTCTTGCTATTTCTTGCTTATCCTGCATTTTTACACCCTATATTAAATATTTAGGGAACGTCAAAAATATTTAGATTTTTCATTAGAAGGTTTCTTAGTTTATTTCATTTGTTTGTCTAGTTTTTCAAGTTAGATTAGCTTAATTAAAAGAAAAAGGAGTTCCTCATGAATATAAACAATCAATTTCGCCTTGATGGCAAAGTTGCTGTAGTAACGGGAGGCGGTCGTGGAATAGGAAGAGGTATAGCACTAGCCTTTGCAGAATGTGGTGCCGATGTTGCTGTTATAGCACGCCGACAAGAAGATTTGGATCGTGTAGTAGAAGAAATCGAGTCAAAGGGTCAAAATGGACTTGCTATTCCCGCTGATGTTATGGATTTCAATAGCATTCCTAAAGCCCTAGATAAAGTTTGTAAAGAAATGGGTCATCTTGATATTATGGTAAATAACGCAGGAGGAAACCTAGATAGAAAAATGTATTCACTCCCTGAAATCTCTATCGAAAAATTTGATGAACAATTAACTCTTAATATGAAGACTAAATGGTGGGGATCCCAACAAGCAGCAAAAAGGATGATTGAAGGAGGAAGAATAATTAATATTATTTCTGTAGCTGCTCATCGCGCTTCTCCAGGGTTTGGAGTGTATTCAGCCGCAAATCTTGGAATGATTAGTATGACTCGAACATTTGCAGTTGAATTAGCTAATAAAAAAATAACCGTTAATTGTATTTCACCTGGAGTTATTCTTACCGACATGTTGAAAGAGACGTTAAACCTAACTGACAAGCAAGCTCATTTAACCTTTGATAAAACTATACCGCTTGGAAGGATTGGCAAGCCAGAGGATTGTGCGACAGCGGCTGTATTCTTTGCATCTCCGGAAGCGGAATGGATATCAGGACAATATATTGATATTTCAGGTGGGCCAGAAGGTTTTACTTTGAACACTTAAATATTTAGTAGAAGATAAAATAAGATACCATTTATAACTAATAGGCTGTGGAGTAGAAAAATTTAGTTAAATCTGTTAATATGAAGAATAGCGTGGATCGAAGTTAATATGGAAACAAAAAATCTAGTTATTTTAGAAAAAGAAGAAGAGGTTTCACTAATTAGTCTTAATGATGAAGGTTCTTTTAACTCACTTTCAGTAGATTTATTGAATGAGCTATTTGTTGTTTTAAAAAAGGCCGATGATGATAATTATACTAAAACATTAATATTAAAGGGTGTAGGAAGGGGCTTTAGCGCTGGACACAACCTTAAAGAGATTCAAGAGAATCAAGACGAATCCTTTTATAGAAATCTCTTAACTTGCTCAAAAAAAGTGATGACAGCTTTATCCAATCTAAGTAAACCGGTAATTGCTGAGGTGCATGGGGTGGCAACTGCTGCAGGATGTCAGTTAGTTGCTGCATGTGACTTAGCTTATGCTGACACCGAAACCAGATTTGCAACACCAGGAGTAAATATCGGTATATTCTGCCACACACCATTAGTTTCAGTATCAAGAACTATAGCTAAAAAACATGCCATGGAAATGCTCCTCTTGGGAGGGTTGATAGGAGCATCTGAAGCTAAAAGATTCGGCTTAATAAATGATATTTTTGAACCTAAAGAACTCCACAATAGAGTTATGGCCATTGCTAAAACTATTTCTTCTAAATCTTCTTATGTCCTCAAAATGGGAAAAGAAACTTTCTATAAGCAACTAAATATGGATCTTGAAGAGGCGTATGAATATGCTACTGAAAGAATGATAAAGAATCTAAAAGCCGACGACGCAAAAGAGGGAATTAATGCTTTTGTAAACAAAAGAGATCCCAAATGGAAAAATTCATAAAAACTGGCGTAATTTGATCTTTTTCCTTGTAAGGGACTAACCCCTAATAATTTTCAAAAACAGCTATTAGAATACCTGCAAATGTATGAAATGGTTTCGATTCCGCAAGGGCTAACATTTTTTTGTAAGAAAATATTTCTTCCCTCTTGACTTTGTGCATTTAAGATCAGAAACCCCAATTATTATTAGCTAACCAATTAATTGAGATCCAAAGCGCCCAAATCGACTGAGTTACTAGAACTAATAATGTAAGAATAGTCCCTGTTAATCTAAAAATACTAATGGCGCCTGGTCTCGTTATTCCATAAGCATGGGCCACACGCGCCAATATAAAAATATCACCCAATATACCTATGGCGAGATTAGGAATTTGTCCAATAGTTTCTAGCAAGGCTGATAAGATAATAAAAAAGAGCGCATATTCAACCAAATTGCTTTGAGCTCTAGAAGTTTGAAGCAGTTTGAAATTATCACCTGTTCCAAGAACTGTAGGTGGATTTGTTGCAATCCTTTGTTGTGTTGACCATGCAGCCAGAAATACACCTATTAAAGTCAGGATTCCGGCATAAAATAATGTAAGCATTTATTTTCCTTTCATTTTTTTTTACCTTATTCCAACTTGAATTTTAGAGCAAATAATAGATGACGGTTGAAACGGCGGGATTAGAACCAATGACCCTTGTTCCTTAAACATAAATATTATAAATTTAAAATAAGAAAGGGAGATTAATAATATGTCTAATTCTACAAATATTGAACAGGTAGAACTTTGGAATGGCAGTTTTGGTGAAGGTTTCATCCGCTGTGAGGATTATTTACATAAAATAATAGATCCTTTCACAAAAGTAGCCATCAATAAAGTTAATGCGCAACCCGGTGATCATATCCTTGATGTTGGTTGTGGTTGTGGCTCAACAAGCATCTCTTTTGCTCAATCTGGTGCCAAAGTTAGAGGGATTGATATTGCCGAAAAAATGATTTCAAAGGCAAAAAAAACATCAGAAGATATTTCTAATATATCATTTCATACTGTTGATGCTGCTATTGAAAATTTTAAAGCTGAATACAGTCACATTTTTTCTCACTTTGGAGTAATGTTTTTTTCAGATCCTTATGCTGCCTTTTCTAATCTTCGTTTAGGGTTAATTGATAAAGGAAAGATTACATTTCTATGCTGGCAGGAACTGTCAGATAATGAATGGATTAATAGCCCGAGTGAAGTATTGCAACCTTTTTTTCCTGAAGACATGATTCCTCCTGATCCTAAGAGCCCAGGGGGCTTCTCTTTTGCCGACAATGAATATGTAATTGATATACTAAGGAGCACTAACTTTTCTAATATTGAATTCCAATCATTGAATACTAAATTTGATATGGGCAAAACAACGGAAGAGTTAATGTCTTTGCATCTTGATATTGGGCCGCTGTCTGTTCTGCTTGAGTCTTTGAGTAAAGAAAGTGGTAGAGAAGCTATTGAAGCAGTAGAAAAATCATTAGAAAGACGAATGGAAAAGACAGGACTGCACCTTTCTGCGGCAGCATGGCTAGTAACAGCGGAGGCGAATGGTTAATGGCGGGAGTGACGGGACTCGAACCCGCGGCCTCTGGCGTGACAGGCCAGCGCTCTAACCAACTGAGCTACACCCCCTTTAAAAAGCAATTCAAGATAACTATTAAATCTGAAGTTAATTTAAATCAAGGGGAGTCAGAATAAAAAAGGTCTTTTAAAAAGACCTTTTACTATGGTGGGCGGTGAGAGACTCGAACTCCCGACCCCCTGGATGTAAACCAGATGCTCTACCAACTGAGCTAACCGCCCAAAGACAGAATAAAATATAATAAAATAATTACTTTGTCTTTGGATTTTTTACCAATTAACGGCGTCCTTCAAACCTTTTCCAGATTTAAATTTAGCATTCTTAGAAGCTGGAATTTGAATAGGTTCACCAGTCCTAGGGTTTCTACCGGTTGTTGCTGCTCTGTGACTAACAGAGAAAGTACCAAAACCTGTAATTTTTACATTACCTCCACCTCGTAGGGATGAAGTTACTGCTCCAATAAATGCTTCAAGAGCCCTACCGGAATCAGCCTTACTTAAACCAGAACCGCTTGCAATTGTGTCTATAAGATCGTTCTTATTCATTTTTTACCTCTCTTAGATTATTAAATAATTAGAATTTATGACTAATGAGGGGTGTTGGTCAAAAAAAATACGTATTTTTTTTAATGAGATGTAAAAGAAGAGGGATCGTTCTTAATATTCTTTTGCTCTGCTAGCCAAGATTTTTCATCCCATTCTATTGCGTCAGGTTTCTTTGTTAACGCCAATTCAAGAGCCTCATCAATTGTAGAAACAAGTTTAATATCTAATTTATCTTTAATATTTTTTGGGACTTCCGATAATTCTCTATCATTTTCAGAGGGGATTATTACAGTCTTTATACCGGATCTTACTGCAGATAAAAGTTTTTCTTTCAATCCCCCTATAGGTAAAACCCTTCCTCTTAATGTCATCTCACCTGTCATTGCAACATCATTTTTTACTGGGATTTCCGCCATTACAGAGATAATAGCTGTTACCATCGCAACACCTGCGGACGGTCCATCCTTTGGTGTAGCACCCTCAGGAACATGAACGTGAATATCTTTTCTTTGAAAGATAGGAGGCTCAATACCATAAGAAATTGCACGCGATCTAACAAAAGAAGATGCTGCGTCGATGGACTCTTTCATTACTTCGCCTAACTTACCTGTAGTTCGAATCTTACCCTGTCCTGGCACCAAAACTGCCTCTATATTCAAAATGTCACCTCCAACTTCTGTCCATGCAAGGCCTGTAACTACACCGATTAAATCATCATTTTCTTTTTTACCGTATCTGAATTTTTTAATACCTAAATAATCTGAAATGTTATCAGAAGTTACATTTAGCGAATCACTTTGTTTTATAGCAATTTCTTTAACCGCCTTCCTACCAAGAGAGTTTAACTCTCTTTCCAAGCCCCTGACGCCTGCTTCACGTGTATAATTTCTAATTAAAGACTGAATTGCGTCATCAGAAATTGACCATTCTTTTTCTGTAATAGCGTTATTGATTCTTGCTTTAGGCAATAAATGTCCCTTAGCAATTTCGATCTTTTCTTCTTCAGTATATCCTGCAATTCTTATTACTTCCATTCTGTCTGCTAGAGCTGGAGGAATGTTCATAGTGTTAGCAGTGGTTACAAACATTACTTGGGATAGATCATAATCAACCTCTAAGTAGTGATCATTAAACGCATTATTTTGTTCAGGATCGAGAACTTCTAATAAGGCAGCTGAAGGGTCTCCTCGAAAATCTGCTCCGAGTTTGTCAATTTCATCAAGCAGAAAAATTGGGTTTGTTGTTTTCACCTTTTTGAGCGACTGAACAATTCTTCCTGGCATAGAACCTATGTAGGTTCTTCTGTGACCTCTAATCTCAGCTTCATCTCTAATGCCACCTAATGACATCCTAATAAATTCTCTTCCTGTTGCCCTTGCTATTGACTTGCCAAGTGAGGTTTTTCCTACACCGGGAGGACCAACCAAGCAGAGAATAGGACCTTTAACTTTACTTGATCTGTTTTGAACCGCTAAATATTCTGTAATTCTATCTTTTACTTTTTCTAGACCATAATGATCTTCATCAAGGATTTCTTGAGACCTTTTAAGGTCTTTCTTTATTCTCTTCTTTTTCCCCCAAGGAATATCCAGTATCCATTCAAGATAGTTTCTCACAACTGTCGCTTCAGCTGACATTGGGCTCATCTGTTTTAATTTTTTTAATTCATTATCAACTTTCTCGGAGGCCTCCTTAGATAGCTTTGTCTTGCTAATTCTTTCTTCAATCTCTTGTATATCTCCTGAACCACCTTCTCCATCTTCGAGTTCCTTTTGAATCGCTTTCATTTGTTCGTTCAAATAGTACTCTTTTTGAGTCTTTTCCATTTGATTTTTGACTCTTCTTCGTATTTTCTTTTCAACCTGCAAAACGGACAATTCATTTTCAAGCTTAGTTAAGATAGAGTTAAGTCGTTTCTCAAGATTGACCTCTTCAAGTAGTTCCTGTTTTTCCTTTATACTAATGTTGATTTGACTAGCAATTGTATCTGCTAATTTACTTTCATCTTCAATGTCTTTAACAGAAGAAAGTACATCAGAAGAAATTTTGCTATTAATCTTAGAATAATCTTCGTACTTAGAAACTGTTGATCTAACCAAAGCAGTTATAGTTTTAGTTTTAGAAAATTTTTCTTCCAGGGGAGTAATCTGAGCGGAAATAAAATCTTCTGTAATTGTTAAGTCTTCTACTGTACATCTTTGTATTCCCTCAACTAGAACCTTAACTGTCCCATCAGGTAATTTTAATAACTGAAGAATTTTTCCTTTTGTACCAACAGAATATAGATCATTGCTTACAGGATCATCAATTTCGGAATTTTTTTGTGCAAGGAATAATAATTCTTGATCCTTATCCATAACCCTCTCTAACGCATTAATCGATTTGTCTCTACCAACAAATAAAGGAACCACCATGCTAGGAAAAACAACAATATTACGTAAAGGTAAGACTGGGACATTAACATTTTTAATTTCTTCTAACATTTTATTTATACCTTAAGTAATTAATAAAAAAATCTAGTGATTCTCAAAAAAAGAGAAATAAAAAACTACACAAACTTATATATTGGTGTGAAGATAGCGAATATCAAGTAAGAACTACATTTTTTTTTAAAAGGCAGATTTTTCTTTCTCAGTTTCACCATATATGTAAAGGGGGGTTGTCTTTCCTTCTACAACATCCCCAGAAACAACCACTTCAGTAATACCCGAAATACTTGGTATTTCAAACATTGTATCAAGGAGAATGCTCTCAATTACGGATCTTAGGCCTCTAGCGCCCGTAGAATATGACATTGTCTTTTTTGCTATAGCGCTCAATGCATCATCAGAAAATTTCAATTCGACATCATCCATCCCAAACAACTTCTTATACTGTTTTACAAGAGCATTTTTTGGTTCTATTAATATCCGAACTAAAGATTCTTCATCCAAATCATCTAATGATGCCCAAACAGGCAGCCTTCCAACAAACTCTGGTATCAATCCAAATCTAAGTAAATCTTCAGGTTGTAAATCTTTGAGTATTAATCCGGTTTTTCGATCATCTTTATCTCTTACTTCAGCCCCAAAACCCAAAGATCTTTTAGCTCCACGGTCAGAAATAATTTTTTCTAGACCGTCAAAAGCTCCTCCACAAATAAATAATATGTCTGTCGTATCAACTTGAAGAAATTCTTGTTGAGGATGCTTTCTTCCTCCCTGGGGTGGAACAGAAGCAACAGTTCCCTCCATTATCTTCAGTAACGCTTGCTGAACACCTTCGCCAGATACATCTCTTGTAATAGATGGATTTTCAGATTTTCTAGTAATCTTATCAACTTCATCAATATAAACTATACCCCTTTGCGTTCTCTCTACATTATAGTCTGCAGCCTGAAGGAGCTTTAGTATTATATTCTCTACATCCTCTCCAACATAACCTGCTTCGGTCAAGGTAGTAGCATCAGCCATTGTAAAAGGGACATCAAGTATTCTTGCTAGAGTTTGAGCCAACAATGTTTTGCCGCAACCGGTAGGCCCTAAGAGTATTATGTTAGATTTTGCCAACTCAACATCATCATTCGCACTTTTGTCTTCCAATCTCTTATAATGATTATGAACAGCGACAGATAAGACTCTTTTAGCGGTCTCTTGACCAATTACATAATCTTGTAAAACATCAAAAATTTCCTGGGGCAAAGGAACTAAGCTAGAAGCTTTGGAATCACTGAGTTTATTTTCCTCCTTAATAATATCCATGCACAATTCAACACACTCATCGCATATGAAAACTGTTGGGCCAGCAATTAGTTTTTTGACTTCGTGTTGGCTCTTTCCACAAAAACTGCAGTACAAGGTATTTTTTGAATCGCCACTATCACTAATCTTACTCATGATTATTCCTTATTAACTTTCATTATTTTTATCTTCAACAACATCTCTATTCTCTACAACCTTATCAATTAATCCGAAGTCCTTAGCCTCAATGGCAGTCATAAATGTGTCTCTATCTAGAGCTTTTTCAATAGAACTTAGTTCTTTGTTGGTGTGGATTACGTATATTTCGTTTAATCTACCTCTTAAAGATAAAATTTCTTGAGCATGTCTTTCAATATCTGAAGCTTGCCCTTGGAAACCACCTGAAGGTTGATGAACCATAATTCTGGAGTTGGGTAAAGATAACCTCTTATTTTTAGTTCCAGCAGCAAGAAGTAAACTTCCCATTGAAGCCGCTTGCCCAATACATAAGGTTGAAATCTCAGGCTTAATATATTGCATAGTATCATAAATAGCTAAGCCCGAAGAAACTGTTCCGCCAGGAGAATTGATATACATTGAAATTTCTTTTTTTGGGTTTTCTGCTTCTAGATATAGCAATTGAGCTGTAATAACACTTGCCATATAATCTTCAATAGGGCCAGTAACAAACACTATTCTTTCCCTCAATAACCTAGAATAAATATCAAAAGCTCTCTCTCCTTTATTAGTTTGTTCAACAACCATAGGAATTAGATTAGCCTCTGTATGT
>Ga0066372_10000582_pt1 | contig 13807 bp, 5 predicted proteins | sample Knorr_S15_td_250_FD_77011 | JGI IMG/M metagenome (GOLD analysis project Ga0066372, IMG submission 77011) | Marine microbial communities from Southern Atlantic Ocean transect - Knorr_S15_td_250_ad_251m_LV_A | ecosystem: Environmental > Aquatic > Marine > Oceanic | place: Southern Atlantic ocean... | reverse complement strand
CTGGAAATGGCCGATACTCCAGTTCTCTTACATGCTTTTCTTGGCATACTCAGGAGCGTTCATCGCAGTACGCATCTTCTAGTGGATCTTGGTTTGGGATCTGGTATGCGCGTGACTACGGTGACAACCCGCCCATCGGGCGGATTGTCACCATTCAGGTTATAAACCGTAAGAACTCGAGCCCCTAGTTACCAGATCCGAGAATAGCATTCGCCTCGCGAGTGATTTCATCTAACTCAACACGAAGTACCTCGTGCCGTGCGATTGCGTCACGGCCGATCTTCATATCAACTCGCGCGGTCATCCCCTGTAGATAGGTAATATGATCTCTTAACCCAGGACTACTGTAGCGGATCGGTGCTGTAATCAGTTGTTCTGCAATTGGAGTTATGCGACGCTGTAGATTGGCATCACCAGTGTTCTGAGCTTCTTGGACCCGTTCGATCAGTGCGTCCACTTCAGCCACCATAGCGTTCATTGTTTTGTTGTGTTCGTACTGCTCTTGGAGGTCCGCGACCGTGACGCCTCCTGCCTCTACACGCGGGTCAATGAGTACGTTGAACTGCTGAGTTTGCGACCCACCTTCCACACTCAGTCGGACCTGATATCGTCCGGGTGGTACGGGTAAGCCTTCGGTGTCGCGAACATCCCACACCATACGATTGAAACCTGCGCTGGTTGTTACTGATGGTGCAGGTGCACCACCACCACGACGTCCGAAGCCTCCACCACGACCACCACCTCCACCCCTTGGGGGTCGGGCACTGCTATAAGAGTTCACGGCACTCCCTGCTTGATCGAGGATATCCAGGGTGACCGTACCCGATGTAGGGGTGGGCAGATAGTAGTCTATATTCGGACCAAGCAGATGGGCTGCTGTCGAAGTCCGATATCCATCTCTTGGCGCGAATAGGTGACTTTCTGCAACTGTCACCTCTGCCGTCATCTGATGCAGTGCCGAGAGATTATCGAGAATCCAGATTGCACGGCCCTGAGTAGCGATCACTAAGTCCTTGTTCTTCACTTGAATATCATTGATCGGAATGTTGCCAATATTCAAATGGAACGGCTGCCAGTTGCCTCCATTGTTGAACGAGATGAAGAGGCCGAATTCCGTGCCAGCATAAAGCAGTCCTTCCCGGTCCGGATCTTCACGCACAACCCTTGTTGGCCAGTCTGCTGGGATTCCGTTATCACCAGTTGTGAGGTGTGACCAAGTCTGACCGTAGTCATCAGTCCGATAGATGTAGGGTGCGTAGTCGCCTAGTAGGTAGCGGTATACGGCGTAGTATGCTGACCCGCGCCGGTGCGGTGAAACGTCGATCCATGCTACGCGGCCACCCTCTGGAAGGTCAGGCGGTGTAATGTTTTGCCAACTATTTCCGTCGTCTTGCGTAATATGGAATGGACCATCGTTGGCACCAGTCCATATGACACCCGCTTGGTGAGGTGATTCTTGGACCGCATAAAGCGTGCTATAGAATTCCTCACCCGTAACATCCCTCGTTATAGGTTCTCCACTTGCACCCTGAGCATGTGGTGGAAAGGCCGTCAGATCCGGGGACATCGTTTCCCATGTGACGCCCATGTCACGAGAGCGGTGCAGGTGCTGTGATCCGTAGTAGATGACACTGGGATCGTGCGGTGATAGCTCCATTGGGGATACACGTTGAAAACGAAGGATTAGGTCACGGCCAGCGTTACCGTAGAGAGACTGTGCTCCTACCCAGTACGGCTTAGACTGACCTGTTTCCCGATCTTGAACTGCAAATTGACCTTTGCAAGAGCCATAAACGATGTTGGGGTAGGTCGGATGCGGGACGACTGGGCCAGTCTCACAACCCGGACCGGCCCACCAGTCGACGTTTCTTTCACCACCTTCTGCAGTGCTCGACATAATATGTGTGCCGTCGTCTTGCTGAGCTGCGTAGAGCCGATACGGGAATCGATCGTCAAGATGGATGCCATAGATTTCTGAAGTCGGTTGGTTGTACTGCGTGGACCAGGTCTGACCTCCATCGTAGGAAACGTTTGCACCACCGTCGTTGGCCTGGACCATAGTATTACCGTCATTTGGGTTGACCCAGATGTCATGGTTATCCCCATGCGGCGTAGGCATCCTGGTTGCCGTCCGTCCAGCATCGGTCGATTTCCAAAAGCCCTCTGCGCCAGTATATACGATGTCCGCATTCGTAGGATCAGTGCCGAGAGTTGTGTAGTAGAAGGGCCGTTGAATCATGGCACCCTCATCATTTACCAGCATCCAATTCTGACCTGCGTCATCAGAGCGATACAACCCTCCTCCAGGCTTGGCCTCAACGAGCGCGTAGATACGATCTGGATTGGCATCTGTCACACCCATATTTGCTTTACCGATCAATTCGCTGGGCAGACCATTCATGATGCGGTCAAAACTTTCTCCACCATCGGTGCTCTTGTAGAAGCCACCCTCATATGAGCCGCTGATGATAGTCCAAGGCTTACGTTCGATGCGGTTCATCCAGGCATAGACCACACTTGGATTGCCCGGTTGGATTTCTACGTCCATTGCACCAGTGCTATCCGAAACAAAGAGCGTATTGCGCCAAGTCTCGCCGCCATCCGTTGTCTTGTAGATGCCTCGCTCCGAGCTTGGCTTGAATGCGTCACCATTTGCTGCAACCCAAACCGTGTTCGGGTCAGTAGGATGAATCTTCAGGCCACCAATTTGTCCCACGCCATAAAGACCAGCGAATGACCATGTTTCGCCACCGTCTGTGGTTTTATAGACGCCACGTCCGGTGGAGACGTTGCTACGCAAACCATCCGAACCAGTACCGAAGTAGATGATATCTGGGTCGGAGTCAGCTACTGCAATTGCGCCGCTTGACCCAACTGGAACTTTGCCATCAGTGATTGGCTCCCAGCTTTCACCCCCGTCAGTCGTCCGCCAAAGCCCTCCTGAAGCCACGCCCATGTAATAGGTCTGAGGTTGGGATGGTACGCCAGTTACAGTGGTCACACGTCCACCTTGCAGCGGCCCTACCTGACGGTACTGCATCCCCTCGAAGAAGGATGGATTCACTTCGCTCATCATTGGCGCACTTTGCGACAATACGGGTGCTGGTGTTAAGAGAAGGACCATTCCCGCCAAGGTCGCAGCAGCTCTTTTGTACATATCTCTACTCCAAAGGGACGGTTGGTAATTAGTGAGATTCACGTCGACTCCATGTAGGATCGGCTGTGATAGACGCATTGTGACGGTGGGTGGTGATCCCGGCAAGGTGGGACTCAGGAAGTAGGCATACTCCGCAAATACACCCAGCTATGTGCTCTCCCTGACTTTTTAGCTTTCCGACGAAGTGTTCAATCCTTGGGCTGAATAAGACTGCGGTCATGGACAAAATCATGAACTAATACCTGATCAAGCTCATTGATTACCCGGTCTGCATCGCTCCCTGAGAACGACATTGGTGGCTTAATCTTGATAACGTTGTGATCAGGGCCGTCAGAACCCAGGAGGATACCCCGTTTTTTCAGGTGCTCCACAACGTAATGGGCGATATCTGGAGCCGGAGCTAGAGCTTCACGGCTGTTGACGAACTCAACTCCCAAAAATAAACCGCGACCTCGAACGTCACCGATACAGCCGTGAGACCGCATCAGTGTATCAAGCCCAGTTTTGAGGGCTGCTCCTACCGTCATTGCATTGTCCTGAAGCTTTTCGTCTTTCAGGATATCTAGAACTGCAATGGCGATTACAGTTGACACGGGATTCCCACCGAAGGAACTGAAGAACTCCATCCCGTTGTCGAAGGCCTCAGCGATCTCTCGAGTCGTAACTACAGCACCGATCGGGTGGCCATTTCCCATCGGTTTGCCCAGTGTGACAATGTCGGGTAGAGCTCCTTGCGTCTCGAACCCCCACATGTGACTGCCTAATCGACCGAAGCCAACTTGAACTTCATCAGCTATACATAAGGCTCCGGCAGCTCGGGCGTGCTCATAAGCAGCAGTGAGATAGCCTTGTGGTGGCTCTATCTGTCCCGCGCAGGATAATAGGCTTTCAGAAAGGAAAGCTGCAGGGTGGTGGCCTTCTGAGTCTAGTTGTCGGAAGGCTTCTCCGACATCTGCTGCATAAAGAGTTGCTCGTGATGGGTCATCACGGCGATAGCGTCCCCGGAACTCGTCTGGTACCAATGCTGTTCGAGTCCATGATGGAGGAGCATGTCCACCGCTGCCCGCGAACTTGTAGTGACTGACATCGATGAGTCCTCGGGTGTTTCCGTGATAACCGCCCTCGAGGACGGCGATGCCCGTGCCGCCGGTATAGGTACGGGCCATGCGCAGAGCTAGCTCGTTTGCCTCGCTGCCCGAGTTAACGAACAGGCAGACCGATAACGGCTCAGGAAAAAGCTTAGACAGCCGCTCTGCGTACTCTATAATTGCGCCGTGTAGGTACCTTGAATTGGTATTTAGAACGCCCATCTGTTGTTGGCCGGCCGCAACTACGTGCGGGTGCTCGTGTCCTACATGAGCAATGTTGTTTACGCAGTCCAAGTAGCTTCGGCCCAGAACATCGAACAGGTAAGACCCCTTGCCACGCACGATGTGGACTGGTGTCTCGTAAGAGAGGCTGAGATTAGGTGAGAGAACTCGTTTGCGACGTTCGTAGAGTCCGCTGGGCTCCTCGTACGTAGTTTCTAAGGGCAGGTTTAAAATCAGATTTGGATCAGGACAAAATGATTCCCACACAGTGCGGTCCCGGGGCACTGCTACTCCGGGAAAGTTCCCTTCAAACCCCATTAGATCAGTGATGATCTGGAAGTGAAGGTGTGGCGGCCAATCCCCATTTTCAGGATAGGTTCCAATCCGAGCGATGGGCTGTCCCGCATCGATAGAATCACCTGTCTTCAGGTTTTCCACGGATGCTTTTTCTAGGTGTCCGTAAAGAGTCCAGAAGAGTCCTGAGGGAGCACTGTGTTCGAGGATCACAGTGGGCCCATAGTCCAACCGATTCTTGTTGTCTCTTACGGTATGTACCCGACCGGCTAGGGGAGCATGGATCTCCGTACCTGGCTCTTGAAAGACGTCGATCCCAAGATGAATCGTGCGTCTTTCAAGAGGGTCCCCTGATCGACCTTCAAACTCGTCAGCAAGATAAAATCCCCGGGGCTCCATGAAGCGTCCTATGCCTAGCGTTAGGCCATCAGATCGCATTTTCTGGAACACTCGATTGCTAAAATCTGCGGTGTCATCCGAATCCCTGCCGGTAAGTTCACGACTTGAGATGCTCAGATCCAGAATTCCCAAGGCATTTGGGTTTTCGGGCACGGCTATCACATCTTTGAAGTCTTCGCTCACGAGCCACTTTCGCAACTGAGCACTCTGGGAGCATGCTTCCAGACCGCATGCTTGTCTTAGGGTTCCACTACTAATCTGCCGAGGAATTGCAGCGAGCAATGAAAGTGTTTTCCATGCGTCAGCTTCTGAAATCAGGTGATATGGGTCCGTATCTCCGTGATGTCTTCGCAGCGAGGCTATGCAGACACTCTGTCCTAATCTTGCACATACGAGCGTCAGCAAAACATTTATCTCAATTTCTAAAAGTGGTTGCTCGGCGTAGTAGCCTCGGGTGATTTCCGAGGCAGCTAAGAGAGGGTCGGCAGTTCCGAGAATCCCGTAAGCGATTGCGATCGCCAGATCAAACACTCGCGGGGCGGAGTGAGCATCTCCCAAGTCTATAATTCCGCTGATGCGGGCGTGGTTTTCTTCATTAAGGGAGACGAGAACGTTGTGGTCATTTACGTCCCCGTGAATGATCTGTGAGCCGAGACCTAGAAATTCTCTCTCATTATCCCGAAAGTCCTTGAGTGTTAATTCGATGAGCGCTCGCCGTGGGCTATCCAGCACACTCAGGCTCTTTTCCATGATGTTTCCTGCTTGGCCCAGGGCCCACTCAAAGTTGATTCTGGGTGGAGGGTGATCAGGATAAGCCCCGAGCACACTTCCAAGTTCCGCCATCCGTTCACCGAGATTCATTAGTAACGCATCGGAGCGTGGATTAATTTCTGCCAGTAGGGTTCCAGGTAGGAATTCAAGGATCCTTAGTTGGTAGTGGTGCCCCTGTTCATTCTCGTGAGTTACTAGACTGGTGCCAGAAATTGCCGGAATAACGCTAGGGATTAGGCCATTTGTGTCGTTACTAAGCCGAGTGATCATCTCGGTCTCGAACTCTAGAATCTCTTGGACTTCATCAAGTGAACTGACCTTGACTACGTGCTTCTGGCCCTCCGGAGATTTGAGTAGGAAGTTCTGGTCCCGGTCCCCTGGAAGAGGATGAAGGGTGCCCTCAAGTCCGTAATACTCCTGTACTGAGTAGGATACCTCGCTTTCGCTGAGTTTGGGGGGTTCTTGGAGATACGTCATGTTTATGGCAATGCGACGTCAGGGTTAATACTAGGCTAGGGGCCCCGTGGTTAACGGATTCTATGGGCGCAGAAGATGCTGGAGACCGTGGCCGACATCAATGATTGATGTCCTGCCGTCAGTTCTGACCAATGTCGACGATGCGTGATGGTACTAGAGTAGGGCGGATGGTTTTTCTTGCTACAGATAGAGCGTTTGGTAGGGTTAATTCCCTCCTGGGCGACCCCTTGCTAAAGCTCTGTAATATTCTTCAACTAATTCACGATATCCGTCGGGCACCTCATCAGACCCACTCAGGGTGGTACTGCGCTCAGCGGAACCTTCCACTTCACGGCGTAGACCGAATTCAAGCCGTTTGAGCTGGTCGAGGATCTCTTGCTGGAGCTGCGCGACTTGGGAGGGGTCTGCATATATCCCTTCACGCTGAATCTGCTCCATGGCATCAAGTACCGCTCGCAGTTCTTGTGCAGGCCGCCCTACCTCTCTGAGTTGCTCGCGAAGTGCTCGAACCTGATCTCCCCTTTGTCCAAATTCCCGTTGTAGTTGCCGGATGTCCTCCGGATTCAATGGGCGAGGATTTCCACGTGTAGGTGCACCAGCTTCAGAATAACGACCATCGTAGTCGACCCATCCATCCGGTCCACCACCACCGATTGCCCCAGACCGGTCTCCCAATTGACGGTTTCCTTGCTGGCCTTGTTGACCTTGCTGGCCTTGTTGACCCTGCTGGCCTTGTTGACCCTGCTGGCCCTGCTGGCCTTGCTGACCCTGCTGGCCTTGCTGGCCTTGCTGACCAGTCTCATTGAGACGCCTCTCCATTGCTTCCATACCACGTACTAGATCGCGGGCTTCTTCGAGCGCTTCTTCAAGTGGGTCAGGCTCTCTTTGACTAGCCGCGCCTGCTGCTCGCTCAAGTTCATCACGCAGAGCTTGGAGGTCAGCTTCAATCGTCAGTTCAAGAGTGACAGCCGACTGAGGATCCCATTGCTCAATCGTTCCTCGAGAGTACTGCAGCTTCTCTTTTAACTTGGATTCACGAATATGGTTAGCTCCATCTTGCAGTGCTCTTGCGGCCTCTGGGTTATCAGCACTGCTGCTTGACGCTGAACGATCAAGTTCTCGTTCCAACTCTGAAACGGCCTCTGTCATCTGATCTTTACGTTCTCTGAGCTGTTCAATCGCCCTCGATCTTTCCTCTCCAGAAGTCGGGAGTTCTCGGACCTGCCGTTGGACATCTCGTTGCTGTTCTTGGAGTTCTGCAACCTGATTAATCGCAGTTTGGGCGTCACGCCTAGCGCGGTCTGAACGGGCTTCTTCGAGTTGCCTTCGCGTCTCCTCTAGTCTGCGTAGCGCTGTCTGTGCTTCAGTAGTTGACGTGCTACCAGACTGAGAGGCTGACTGGCGCATTGCTTCGGCAGCCTGCTGAAGTTGCTGGGCTGTTTCTTCAAGCTGCTGGTCGTTGTTTTCTCTAGCAAGTCGGAGTAATTCTCTTGCAGCCTCTTCAGTTTGCTCGGCTAATTCTCTTTGCGCAGCTCCTCCACCTGAAGATGCTCCCTGTGGTGAGACCTGAGCACGGCGCCTCTGACGCTCAGCCTGTTGTTCTTGTCGCTGTGAAAGCTCTTTCAGCTTTTCGAGGAGTTCATCAAGCTGATTGTCAGCTTGCCGTTGAGCACCACGTTGGACGGTCTCATACTGGTTTTTCAGCTTATCAAGTTCGAGTTCAAATAGGTCAGCAAGATCTTCAGCGGCTGCTTGGCTACCACCACCACCACCAGGTTGCTGCTGCTGTTGGGTAACGTAGCGCTCGTAAGTTTCTTCAGCTTGTTGCACATATCGTAGCGCTATCTGTTCGTCTGGGATTGCTTCACGTAATTGTTCCGTATCGAGGTCCTCCTGCGCACTCGTCATTGCTTCAACTGCCTTTGGCAGGATCGAAGAAACATCACGGAATCCTGGATCTGTGCTGGTCAGCCCTCGGTTCTGCATTCGCTCCAGCAGGGTGCCAACCTGTTCCTTGAGACGACCCTGTGAGAGTGAAACGCTGACCACGTTCTCGCTGAATTCTTCTGGGTCGTAGCTCTCTCTTTGGCGAATAAGATTGAAAGTTGCCGAAATGATCTGCCGTTGCAGTTCAGAGAGAGCCGTCTCGGGTGTTTGGCCACCGGCACCACCTTGTTGTTGTCCGCCACTTTCCTCTCCCTGCCGGTAAGCCCGCTCTAGGGGGCGTACGTTAAGGAAGAACATGTCACTGGCTACTGCTCGGGTGCCCGAGATAGTCCGGTTGTCACGCACCAGAGCGTAATAGGCGATCAGGTCTCCTGGCTCAAGTTCCCACTCTTCGAGGAAAAGCGTATGGCCAGTCGATACCTCTGGCAGCGGAGCGCCAGATCCCTGAAAGAGCGGGACTGTATCCTCTTTTTCTCCGTTTACAGAATAGACGATCCGTACGTCACCGATGCCGTAATCGTCGTTTGCACTGACTTCCAAATAAACCTCTTCAATTGGCGAGGCCGAGACGTCTCGGCCAGGCTTAGAGAAGTGCACAGAAGGTTCTTGATCCGTAAGGAGGTCAATCCTGTATTCAGGGGAAGCTGGAACTAAGTCACCGTTCTCTCGTGCTAGTTGGATCGAGTAAAAACCTTCCTCACGCACTGTAAGGCGTGCGAGGAAGGTGCCGTCCTCTTCCAAGCTGAGATCCTGAGTTGGTCCCCCATCTAGGAGAAATTGCCCACCTGAAGTGACCATCGTCGGATGGATGCGGACCTCGACGAGTGTCCCCGGCAGCGCTGCTATATCTCCGCCATCCTCACGGGTACGGGGTTCGAGTCCGGTATACCTGGGGAAGTAATACGTCAAATCAAGTTGGTCGACGTACGGAAGGTCTGCTACGTCTATTGAAAATGTTTCAGAACGAATTCCTGCTGCCTCAACAAAATACTCGGTCGGATTGTCGACTCCGAGTAACAGCGCTTCAAAATCTCCCGATTCAGTAGACAGCATGGTGATCCGCTGAAAAGTCTGGTCTGGTCCTTTGCGAGTGAAGATTGAGACATCACTGGACTCGAACCCTGCAAGCCTTGCGGTCACCAACTGGTCAGATCCTCGGGCGATGGTTGTATCCCCAGGTTGGATATTGACTTCATAAGGGTTTACCGCTGCAGCAGCTCTGGTCGGGAGAAGCAGGGCAGCCAGCCCAAGCCTCAAGTGGCTCGGACCGAGCAGCACCAAAGAGAGGCCGAGTATTGCTATGCTAGTGACGACCCCAGTTAGCCTATAGAGGGCACCCTGTTCGACACGTCTCCCACCCTTGATCTTCCGGGCCCTGGTGAGCGCGTTCTTGACCAGGTGATCTCCCAATACTGGCGAAAAAGCTTCATTAGGGGCTTCGAGTGCAGTCACGATTGAATGTTCGAGTGATGGTTCGTGTTCTTCCAGGTAAAGCCCAACCTGCTCATGACTCACCCGGCGGAATAAATGCCGCAGAATGAACCAATAAGTGGTTGCTACCAGTGTGCCCCACGTGAGTATTCGAAGCCAGATTACAGAGGGGGCCGAAAACCGCATCTGCTCAAGGCTGAGTGCAGACAAGAAGAGTACCGCTCCGGTGATTGCTGCGATCCAAGTAAGGCCACGGAGAAAAATTTTGGTTCTCCAGCGCCGGCGTACATTCCTGACGACCGTCAAGATTCGACCCTGTGCCATCCGTCTGTCGGAGTCCCTCATTTGCCTCTCCTTACTCGTCCTGGCTCAACCTAGGGGCCGATGAGCTATACCACCACAGGATACCGATCCCTATCATTACGTCTCGGACTTTAGCTCGCTGAGGCTAGGTCGCCATCGGCGTTGCAGTTGCAGTTCGACGGGACACCCAGTTCGACATAAATGTTTCTGCCGCCAGTAAGCCGAATGCCGCGATGAGCACCCATCTCCAAAGGGCCTGTCTTCGTTCTTGATCTTCCATTTGGAGGTCAGTCGCTTGGACGAATCCCGGTGCAGCCTCAGGGTTTGCCATAGACGATGTTACTTGAGCTACCAGTTCCTCTGGATCCAGAGGAGTGAGATTGGACTCTTCCAATTCAACATTGACCGCAACTACGAACGGGCGTTCGGGATCGGAGCCTGGTGGTCGAATGGTATAGAAGCCACTCTCATCTAGCGCCAGGTATCTAGGGCCGTCATCAGAGGAGAGATCGATCGATTGCCCAGAAGGTGTAAGGGCAACCTGGTCTCCGCCGCCTGAAAGCTCTGCCGATTCGGCTGAGACCAGGCCTGCACTCTCTAGTGCTACGGGGTCGGCAAGGTCAAGGACTTGTCCAATCGTGAACCAGGGAAGTGCCTCGGTGCGTCCTCCGATGTACTCAGACACTCGATGAATGAATGGCAAATAAACAGGTTGGAGAGCAAGATCATTCCAGAACGAGTCCAATGTCGATGTCCAAACAAGCACTGTGCCGAGTCCGTATGCTTGTTCAGCGAAGGCCACAGACCCGTCATCAAATCGAGCAAGGACGCTGGCTGAGTCAGAGAGCACGAAGTTACGAGCGCGGAAAAAACGTGCGCCAGTGAAGTCGCCACTCCGAGGGCCTGAAAACGGCTCAAAAACTGGATGGCCATACTCAAGATGTCCGAGGCGTCCTCCACGTCCCTGGAGGCGATCCTGGGGCTCACCCGCGGCACCTGGAAGAAGGTCCTGTGCCGAGGCTGGCCAACCTGCTCTTTCTCCTAAAACAACGAGAAGCCCTCCACCTTGCTGGACGAAATTCCTTAAGCGTTCCGCTGATGCCCCATCGATTCTGGCGTCGTTGATAATTACAGCATCCGTACCATCCAAATCTTCTGCGCGGACATTATTGGTTCTTCGATGGGTCAAGCGGAACCTGCCATCGTCTGAGATTTCCAATGCTCGCCGCAGGTAAAGGCTCGCGTCTGTGCTTCCAGCACTTCCATCGATTACGAGCAAGGACAGGGCTGTCCCGGGTGAAACAACAAAATTCCTCACGTCATCAGCAGTAAGCTCATCACTGGGAATGCGAATTGAGCCTCGAGTGTGAGGCTGTGAAACCGTAAATGGCTCGAACGTCACTGACGTGGCTCCATTGGCATCGAGTGTTACGGCTCGTGTCTGAATTTCTTGCCCGTCTAACTCAAGGCTGACATCTACCTCTCGAGCATCTACTCCTCCATTACGGGCTATGCGGGCAGTGGGTGTGATCCGTTCACGTCCTGAAACTGCCTGGCGGATCAAGTCAACATCCGTCACTTGGATGTTGTCCGGAGGATCTTCAGAAAGTTTGATTGAGATGACTTTGGCCCCAGCTGGGAAATACACGCCTTCGTCGCCGGCCCATCCTATGCGTTGAAAATCTGAAAGCAGATAAACTTCACCCATGGGCAGCTCTGATTCTTCCAGCACTGTTTGGGCAACCTTGAGAGCAGGTCCAAAGCTGGTTGATGACGAGCTGATACTGAGAGTGTCTAATGCTGTGTTAAGCCGAAGGCGATCTCCAGTTGAGCGCGTAACAACCCGAGCTCCTTGCCCAAAAACCACTAGACTTGCCCGGTCCAATGGTCCGAGGTCAGCGAAGATTTCACGAGCTTCTTCGAGTGCTCGAGTGAATTGGTCACCGATTTCCATGCTATAGGACTGGTCGAGCAGAACAACGATCTCTCGTGGCCCTGAGGCAGCTCCTAGACTTAAATCACTTTGATCAAGAAACGGTCGAGCAAATGCTAGTGCTAGAAGTGCGAGGGCAATCGAGCGGAGAGCGAGGAGAAGCCAGTGTTGAATACGTCGCCGTCGCTGTTCCTGAAAGGGAATCTTTTCTAGAAACATCAGTGAGGGAAATGTGACTACGTTCCGGCGTTGTCGGCGTGTCAGGTGCACAAGGATAGGTACTACGATACCGGCTAACCCAAGCAGAAACAGCGGTACGAGGAATGCCAGGCTCATCGCTTACGAGTCCAGCGTTCACGGGCCAAAAGGTACTGAAAAAGGGCGAGATCGAGTGGCTTCGAGGTATCCAACAGCACGTGATCAATCCGGTTCTCAGTTAACCGGCGTTGCACCGAATCCACATGTTCAGTCACAAGGCGTTTATAGTCGTCTCGTAGCCGATTTGGTATCACTGGAATTTGCTCGCGCGTCTCAAGGTCTTCAAAGCTAGACGAGTCTTCGAATGGAAAACTCAATTCAGCAGGGTCGAGCACATGAAACACGATCACGTCATGCCCACGGGCTCGGAGCAGGCTGATTGAGCTGAGGACCTCCTCGGGACGCTCGTACAGGTCGGATATGATAACGACGATGCCCTTACGGCCGAGTAATTCAGTGATCTTGACTAGGGGGTCTCTGAGACTTCCAGCTCGGCCTGCACTTGCTCGGTCGAGTAAGTGCAGGATTGTATCCAGGTGTTTCATCGATGGGGGCACGTATTCGACTATGTCGTGGTCGAAGGTTACGAGGCCAACACGGTCTCTTTGCCTATTGGAGAAAAACGTGAGGCATGCTGCCAAATATCTCGCGTAATCAAACTTAGAGACTTCATGGCTCCCGTAGCTCATCGATGCAGAGACATCGAGGAGGACGCTGAAATTGGTGTTCGTATCTGCTTCGAAAAGCTTGATATAGTGACGGTCGGATCGCCCGAATAACTTCCAGTCGATACGTCGGATATCGTCACCAGGCATGTATTGGCGATGTTCTGCAAACTCGAGGCTGAAGCCCAGATATGGTGAGCGATGAAGCCCAGTCAAGAATCCATCTACTACAGTTCTGGCCAGAAGTTCTAGGTTGCTGATCCTCGCTAAGACTGCTGGGTCAAGAAACTTTGCTCCTGAATGAGATCCGCGCGCAACCGCCATGTGTTACATCCCTGAGGACGGCAAGGGCACAGCATCTAATAGCTTGTCAACGATTTCCGCAGAGGTCCGCCCCTCTGATTCAGCATGGAAGTTTTTCAGTACGCGGTGGCGGAGCACCGGGTGAGCTAACGCCCGTATGTCTTCGAAAGAGACGTGATAGCGTCCCTGTGTGATTGCTCTTGCCTTTGAGCCAAGCACTAAGTACTGCGCTGCACGGACCGATGCGCCGTACGCAATCCATTCGTTGACAAAGTCGGGAGAGTCTCCGTTAGCGCTCGGGCGGCTGGCTCTAGTCAATGCCACAGCATACCTGAGTACGGATTCAGAGACGGGAACCCGCCTTACGAGCTCCTGAAAAGCTGTCAGGTCAGGACCCGTCACCGTATGACTGAACTCCGGTTGCAATATGCCGGTCGTTGTCCTCACAACTTCTAGTTCCTCGTCTTCTGCCATGTGGTCTATGATGATCTGGAACATGAACCGATCGAGTTGAGCTTCAGGAAGGGGATACGTCCCCTCAAGTTCAATCGGATTCTGG
>Ga0066372_10000580_pt1 | contig 13811 bp, 10 predicted proteins | sample Knorr_S15_td_250_FD_77011 | JGI IMG/M metagenome (GOLD analysis project Ga0066372, IMG submission 77011) | Marine microbial communities from Southern Atlantic Ocean transect - Knorr_S15_td_250_ad_251m_LV_A | ecosystem: Environmental > Aquatic > Marine > Oceanic | place: Southern Atlantic ocean... | reverse complement strand
TACAGTTCAATATCCGGACGAAAAACTTCCTGTACCAGAGCAATTTCGGTTTATACCTTTTCTGCTGTATGAAAATAATGAGGATGGAAGTACTACTGATCGGTGTACATCTTGCGGTATATGCGCAAAAGTATGCCCGCCTCAATGTATTTGGATAGAGAGGTCATCTGATCCTGATACCGGACGTCCTATACCTGAGCCAACCAATTTTTATATAGACATTGATATTTGTATGAATTGCGGCTATTGTGCGGAGTATTGTCCTTTTGACGCTATAAAAATGGATCATGATTATGAATTGGCGTCTTATAATCGTACCGAAGCTCATATTTTCGACAAGGCTCGTTTAGACAAGCCGGTTGAATATTATGCTAGTATACGTCCTACCGATTATTTGGCAGAGGAAACAGCACGTGCTGAGGTGATTGCCAAGAAAGCTGCTAAGAAAGCAGCAGCTGCCGCCAAGAAAGCCGCCAAGAAAGCAGCGGCGGAAGCTAATTAGCCCCATTTTGGATGATTGTGTTGATTGTTCAAACATCTGCAACTGAATAGTGAAATAATTTGTGTCACATAATTTCTTATACTTCGACAGATATCTTGAGTGGACTTCTTGAGTGAATTACTGTAATGTCAATATAGGTGTGTAATCATGTATCAACAGGATGCAGAATTATTGTTCCCAGAACGGGTTGTCCCGCACTTAAAGGGTGGTCGCAGTGAAGATTGGGACGAATTAGTGGATATGGTTTGTGAGCAAGAACCGGATTCTGTAGATGGGCTAGGGTTTTCATTGATGATGATGAAAGTCAATGGATGTATGACTTGTCATGCAGGTTCGCATCGAGCTAGGTTGGGATGTACTGCATGTGCACAACAAACTATCCGTCGTTACAAAGGTAGTGATGAAGAGTTGCTAAAGAGATTTGATAAAGCACGTCAAGACGTAGTAATATACGTTGATAAGATGCGGTCTAAGTGAGGATAATATACTGGGTAGACATTTGTGACCAAGGAGTGATGCTTGAATCATCAAGAAAGCAATAAACCACAATTTACGCACACCGTAGCCATTGCGTCGGGTAAAGGTGGTGTTGGTAAATCAACCATTGCAGTCAATGTAGCTATATTAATAGCTCGAAATGGGAACAAAGTAGGTTTATTAGATGCAGATGTTTATGGTCCTAACTGTCATATTATGATGGGTGTAAACTCGCTACCTCCACCTCAGGGGAAAACAATAGTACCTGCCATTGCACATGGTGTTAAAGTAATTAGTATGGGTTTGCTTGTAGGAGAAACCCAGCCTTTGGCTTGGCGGGGTCCTATGTTGCATTCTGCTATTAGACAATTTGTAGAAGATGTAGATTGGGGTGAAATAGACTACCTCATTGTAGATTTGCCTCCGGGTACTGGAGATGCGCAGCTAAGCATTTCTCAGACACTTTCTCTCACAGGGGGTTTCATTGTTACTCTTCCTCAAGCGGTTTCAATTGCTGATGCTCGTCGCGGACTCGAATTATTTAGACAATTGCATGTTCCGGTGCTTGGTGTAGTAGAAAATATGAGTTATCTGGCTATGCCTAATGGTGAGAGATTAGATGTGTTTGGTCAGGGTGGTGGTGAACAGCTAGCTAAAGACACAGGCGTTGATTTTATTGGTAGTGTACCTTTAGATCCGCAAGTGCGTATGGGAGGAGACAGTGGTAAGCCCATTGTGATTTCACAACCAGAATCACAGGCTGCAGCATCCTTGACTAGTATCGCTGATGCTATTGTTAGCATTTCTACAATACAAGCCGAGAAACAGCAAAGCAATTCTATTCCAATAGAGATAGTTGAATGATGGTCAACAACTGTACTTATAAACGATTAAATATGAGTTGCCACATATGAGCGACTTTATCAAAGCAGCAAAAAGTCTTGAAAAGGTGTTAATTGCTGAAAGGCGTGATTTTCATCGTCATCCTGAGGTTGGATACAATGAAATCAGAACATCTGGCATAGTTGCACAGCTCCTTGGTGAATTGGGTATGCAGGTGCAGCAAGGTGTAGGTAAGACGGGGGTTGTAGGATTACTAGGAGGGCAACATGCTGGACCTACTGTTCTTCTAAGATTTGACATGGATGCACTACCAATTCAGGAAGAGAATGATGTCGAATATGTATCACAAAATGATGGTGTGATGCATGCATGTGGTCACGATGGTCATGTAGCCATTGGAATGTGTGTTGCTAGGATGCTTGCTGAGCACTCTGATAATTTGAAAGGATCAATCAAGTTCGTGTTTCAGCCTGCAGAGGAAGGAGGTGCTGGAGCTGCGGCGATGATTAAGGATGGAGTATTACTTGAACCTAATCCAGATTATGTCTATGGTATGCATTTATGGAATGAAAGGCCTGTGGGTTGGGTGGGTGCTACAGATGGCAATATGATGGCGGGAAGTTGTAGTTGGCAATGTACTATCGTTGGCAATGGAGGTCATGCTGCCGCACCACATCATACTAATGATCCTGCTATTGCAGCTGCACAAATAGTGGTTGGTCTGCAAACTGTCGTTTCTCGTAATTTACCGCCGTCAGATGCAGTTGTAGTCAGCGTCACTCAAATTCATTGTGGCGACACTCACAATGTAATCCCAAATGAGGCGAGCTTGGCAGGTACACTACGGTATTTTAGTGATTCCGCATATGAAACAGTTACCAATAGTGTTACTAGGATAGCGAAAGATATTGCATCTGCAATGGGGTGTTCTGCAAATGTCTCTTTCAGCACTGGGTACCGACCGATCAGCAATAATTTAGATGCTGCACGTTTAGTGCGAGAACAGGCACAGTGTCTTCGGGAAGTGAACATAGTCTCAAATGAAGAGCGTACTACAGTTTCAGAGGATTTTAGCGAGTTCATGGTTGATATACCAGGATGTTACTTTTTTGTTGGCTCATCAGATAGTGAGCGTGGTTTGGATTATCCACATCATCACCCAAAATTTGATATAGATGAACAATCGCTAACAATTGGTGCAGCAATGATGGCTGGAATAGCGTCGCAACATGTGTTGCAATAAGTTGTAAATCTACAAGTTCATTATTGTGCTGGCACTCCAGTAAGATCATAGGTCATTGCTCCAGTAATGTATACGGGGCTTATGGTTCCTACGGGAAGTTCTCCTTCCACAATAACTGTTCCGTCTATTTCTGGTGCATCTCGGTAGCTTCGACCCACACTTATCCCATCTTCTTTGCCTTCTATCAATACATGAAGTGTTTTTCCTAAGAAATGTTGATTTTTTTGTAGAGAAATATTCTGTTGTAATTGCATGAGTTTTTCAAATCTATTTTCTTTGATTTCCTGAGAGATTGGATCCCCCAGTGGCGCACTGGTTGTATCGTGTTCAAAAGAGAACTGGAAAGCTCCTAATCTATCAAACTGTAAATCTTCAACAAAATCAAGTAGTGCTCCGAATTCTGAATCTGTCTCACCAGGATATCCCACGATGAAGGTAGTGCGAATTGCAAGTTCAGGTATTGCAATTCGCATCTTATGGATTGTTTTGTGTACCCAGTCCAAGTTTGCAGGCCGTTTCATTCTAAGTAGGGTCTTGCGGTGCCCATGCTGTAGCGGCATGTCCAAATAAGGAACAATTTGTGAATGGGATGCCATGGTTTCTATAAGTTCGTCAGTTACATAGCCTGGGTAGGCATACATGATACGAATCCATGGTATTTCAGGTACACTTGCAACCATTTCTTTGAGGAGTTGTGCCAACCCATTTTTCATGCCTATATCATGCCCATAATCAGTAGTATCCTGTGAAATCAATACAACCTCCTGCACTCCCATGGATTGCAAGTGTTTGGCTTCAGAAATGATGTGCTCCGGTTGGCGACTTATGTGAGCACCTTTTATTAAAGGTATGGCACAGAATGCACATGGGCGACGACAGCCATCAGCAATCTTTAGGTAGGCGCTGTTTCCTTCAATTGCTACTCGTAGTACACCTTTCTCATCTTGGCCCACATTTGGAACCTCAGGTATATGATAAAGAGTCTGGGAACTTTTGCGACTTTGTATTTTGTCTACTACATCTACAATATCCATCCATCTCCGAGTGCCAAGAATTCCATCGATTCCCGGGATGGTTTTGGCTATCTCATTTCCATAACGTTGTGAAAGACAACCTGCAGCTATAAGCTTCTGTTCAGAAGTTTTGCAGGCCGCTAATTGTTGCAATGCTTGAATAGACTCTGCCCGTGCTGGACCAATAAAGCCACATGTGTTTACAATCAACAGTTGTGCCTCTTCTGGTTGGTCGGTGCTTTGGTAACCAGTCTCATCCAAAAGTTGTTCCATGCTTCTACTATCCACTGTGTTTTTGGCACATCCAAGGGAATGTAAATAGAAGTATTTTGAGTTTTTCATCGAGTGAGGATTATCTCACTCAGTAGAACATGTTGTCAAACATAGTCTGGGCGATATTTGTTGAATGAGATATAGTATGAATTATGCAAGGACATGAAATACGAATTGGCATTGATATTGGCGGTACCTTCACGGATTTTGTAATTTTTGATGAGACTACAGGAATTGTAAAGTCTTTCAAGTTATTATCGACACCATTGACACCAGAGGAAGTAGTAATTCGCGGTTTAGACAAAATATTGTCTTCTAGAGAGAATGCAAATAAATCTGTAGTGTTAGTGCATGGTTCTACAGTAGCTACAAACACACTTTTAGAACGCAAAGGTACTAATTCTGCTCTAGTTACTACTCGAGGATTCAAAGATGTGTTAACAATCGGTAGACAAGCCAGGACAAAAATCTACGGTTTTTGTACAAATAATCTTACGCCTTTGTTGGAGGATGATAGGTGTTTTGAAATCAGCGAGCGTATTGGGTCTAGAGGTGAGGTATTAGAACCTTTGGTTTTAGATGAAATTTCGAATCTAATCAATGAATTGCGACAAAATAAAGTCAAATCGGTTGCCATTAGTTTGCTGTTTTCATTTAACTACCCTAAACATGAAGAAATGATTGCTAAGGAGCTGCGAAATGCCGGTTTCTTCGTCTCGGTTTCAAGTAATGTTGTGCCTGAATTTAGAGAGTTTGAGCGTGCATCTACCACTGTAGTAAATGCTTATGTTACTCCAGTCTTGGATGAATACATTGGTAGATTACAGAGTGAATTACCCGATAATGTGAGAAGACTTCGTATGATGCAATCAAATGGAGGTACGATTAGTGCTAGTGAGGCACGTATCACGGGAGTGAAATCGATTGTTTCTGGTCCTGCTGGAGGTGTAGTTGGTGCTTTATCTGTGTCACAAATGTCCGGAAACAATCAGATCATTACGTTAGATATGGGTGGTACTTCTACAGATGTATCTCTAATTCAAGGTGATCCTAAACTAACCTCCCAGAGTGTTGTTGGAGGTGTTCCAATACGTATACCAATGATTGATATACATACTGTAGGTGCGGGTGGCGGCTCTATAGCCTATGTGGATGCTGGTGGAGCACTAAAGGTAGGACCAAAGAGTGCTGGTGCTAATCCCGGACCGGCTTGTTATGGCTTAGGTGGTGATTATCCAACTGTAACTGATGCGAATATAGTTTTGGGTCGCATTCGACCAGAGTACTTCTTAGGTGGAAAAATGAATATTGATGAAACTCGAGCAGATAATGTACTGACTCAACTTGCTAAACGAGCTAAGCTGGCCAAGCGAACTGCTCTTACAATTGCACAATCCGCCGCCTTAGGTATTGTAGAGGTGACCAATGCTCATATGGAGCGTGCACTGCGTTTAATCTCAGTGCAGCGTGGTTACGATCCTAGAGACTTTACACTTGTTGCTTTTGGTGGTGCAGGAGGTTTGCATGTGTGTGAACTAGCAAGGGCTCTAAGAATTGGACAAGTGATTGTTCCACGTGGAGCATCTACAATGTCTGCGCTCGGTATGATAGGTGCGGATGTGATTAAGGATTATGTACGTACAGTTATGCTTCCTGAAGACACTTTATATAGCGAGTTATTAAGCAGGATTAAGAATATGGTTGTTCTTGCTCAAGCCGATATGGAAGAAGAGCTGATATCAGAAGACAATATTTGCTTGCAAACTACATTGGATGTACGATATCGTGGTCAATCTTATGAATTGAACGTTCCATTGACCGAAGACTATCAATCAGACTTTCATGGTACTCATATGCAGGCATATGGACATAGCAATGTTGACGACTCGATAGAAATAGTAAATCTGCGCGTACGCTGTATTGGATCAGTGAGTGCAGTGCCAATATTGAAAACCGCGTTAGTTACTACTGATCCGTCTTTAGCTCATCTCGGAAAAGGCCCTATGGTACTATCGGGCGAAATTATTGATACTGATATTTATTCTGGTGATTTATTAAAGCCGGGTCATGTGATTGTTGGCCCGGCTTTAATAGTCTATAGTGACACTACTATATTGATTTCTTATGAGGATCGAGCAGTGGTCGATCCATGGCACAATATTGTGCTTGATATCGTAATGCCAAACAATGGTAAGGTAGCATTTTATGGATAGACACTTAATGCCGGATGCAGTGCAAACAGAGATTTTCAGGCATCTATTGGATTCAATTGCCGAGGAAATGGGAGTTACATTGCAGTACAGTTCTTATTCACCCAATATCAAGGAGAGACGAGATTTTTCTTGTGCATTGTTTGACATACAAGGAAACATGGTAGCCCAGGCATCGCATATACCGGTACATTTAGGAGCTATGCCATTATCTGTAGAGTCATGTATGCGCAAAGTGAAATTGTTGCCCGGTGATGTGATTATGGTGAATGATCCTTTCATGGGCGGTACTCATTTACCGGATATTACACTAATCACTCCGATTTTCCATGCTGGCAAGTTGTTCGCACTAGCAGCAAATAGAGCTCATCATTCTGATATTGGGGGAATGTCACCTGGCTCAATGCCTATTTCAACTGAAATATTTCAGGAGGGTATGATAATTCCACCAATTAAGCTAGTGGCACAAGGCTACACCAATGAAGCTGTACTGGAATTGTTGCTCGCAAATGTTCGTACTCCTAAAGAACGGGCTGGTGACATTCGCGCTCAAATCGCAGCAAATCTTAGGGGTGTAGACAGAATCGCAGAATTGGTGGCAAGGTATGGTCCTAATCATTTAACTACTGCTATGAAAAGTCTAATTGAATATTCTGATCGTACGATGCGTCAGTTGATATCTTCATTGCCTGATGGCACCTATAGTTTTAGTGATGTAATGGATGATGACGGTGTTAATATTGATGAAGTTAAGATTCAAGTGTGTATAACTATCAATGGTGATAAAGTACAAGTAAATTTTTCTGGTACATCTCCGCAGGTGGCTGGTAGTATAAATGCTACTCGAGCCATTACTTTAGCAGCTACTATGTACGTTTTTCGAAGTCTTTTAGAAGATGATATTCCTACAAACAGTGGTTGTTTACTTCCTATAGATGTAATTACACCGGAAGGTACTGTAGTGAATGCTAGGATGCCTGCTGCTGTGGCTGGTGGTAATGTTGAAACGTCACAACGTATAACGGACGTACTTTTGGGAGCTTTGTCACAGGTATGTCCAGATAAAGTGCCGGCTGCAAGTCAGGGAACTATGAATAATCTCACTATAGGCGGTTTAGACTTGCGAATTGCTAACCCAACTCCTTTTGCTTATTACGAGACTATTGGAGGTGGTATGGGTGCGTGTCCTACAAATGATGGTGATGATGCTATTCATACACATATGACTAATACGCTTAATACTCCTGTAGAGGCATTAGAATATGCTTATCCTTTGCGGATTCGACGTTATGAAGTAAGACGTGGTTCGGGTGGAGCGGGTGTTTATCGAGGTGGCGATGGCATTATAAGAGAAATAGAGGTATTGACTGAGGCGCAGGTTACGATATTGTCGGATCGACGAATATTTGCTCCGTATGGGTTGTGTGGTGGTAATTCTGGCATGCTAGGCCGTAATTATCTTGTTCGCGATGGCGTAGAAACAGTTTTGGCTGGAAAAACTAGTATAAATGTAAGGTATGGTGACATAATAAGCATACATACCCCAGGTGGTGGTGGATTTGGTGTGCCACCTACAACCTGACCCCAACAAAGTATATACAATGAAATTACAATCTTTGCCCACAAAGTTTTCCTGTAGTGCTATCACAGCTGTCGTTGTCGCTTGTTTCTACTTTTCCACACTAATGTGGGATATAAATGGAAGTGATCTACGTTACGCAGTTGATATAGGTGAATATCAAGTTGCTATGTCTTTGTGGGGCACAGTACATCCTACAGGTACGCCTCTCTATATGATGTTGGGATCTCCTGTAGTGACGATGTTGGATTATGTAGGCGTGGCACCTACTGCTGGAGCATCGTTATTTTCCTTGTTTTGGGCAGTTGGATCAGTAATTCTTGTAGTGATGATACTGTTGAAAATGTCAGTACCACCTGTGTTAGCAGCTGGCTTTGGCGTAGTGATTGGTCTGACTAAAAATATGTGGATTCATGCCTCAATAGCTGAGGTGTATAGTTTGTGGATTTTTCTTTTATTGCTTGCTCTGTATATTGCACTCAAGCTTGAGGGCAGTTGGTCAGATAAAATGGGGTGGATCCTAGCACTAGTAGTAGGTTTAGGGTGTGCACACCATAGATTGTTCGCACCCATGCTTCCAGTGCTTGCAGTGTGGTTATGGCCAATAATGCCTCGTGGCAATAACCTTGTCCGTTGGGGTGTGATAGCTATAGCAATATTTGCAGCTGGTTTTTTGCCTTATCTTGATATTATGAGACGTGCTTCAAATGGATCTCAATGGATATATGGTGATCCTAACTCTTGGGAAGGTTTTTGGTCAATTTTTTGGGCAAAGGAAGCCAGTGGATTACAAGGCTTACCAACAGATATCAATGAGCTGATTTCTGCTGCGTATAAATTTGTACAAATAGTCAATGAGGAATTTTTGTGGTCGGGAATATTGTTAGTAGCATTTGGATTACCTTTTGCATTGGTTAGACCCTTCCATAGGAGAATATGGTTATTTGTTTTAACTGCTATTGCGTATGTGCTATTCGCTGCTTGTTTGCCTAGGACAGGACTTTTCGATCAAATCTCCATGATAGTAGTCATTAGCACATTGATGGTTTCAGGAGTAGGTATTGCGCGAATTGGTCGCAAATTGCGATATCTTAATATGATTGTACTGGTAGTAATGCTATCTGTTTCGTACTGGTTTGTTGTGGTTAATAGACCATTAGTACTTGATATAACTCGTAACCCATCTGGTTTGCAGGTAATCTCTGAACTAACTGAATTGAAAGCCCCAGATAGTGCTACTATTATGTCACCATGGGGTAGACGTCACTTCGCCCTGTCGTACGCAACCCAAGTTGATGGAATTTATCCGGGATGGAATATATTGCACCATGCTGAAAATTGGTCACAGATACTGGAGCGGGATATTACGATATACACAAACACTGATTCAATTTATGGGTTTGGTCCAGATTGGTGGACGAATGTTCTAGGATATCAGCCATATATTAGCTCTGCAGGTTATGGATGGATTGCAATTAGCCGAAATGAGTTACCTATGTTAGTTGATAATAAACACACAATTAAATTGGGAAACAATATATACCTACAAGGTTGGACCTTTAATGAGAGCAATACTCAATTAGATGTAATGCTCTGTTGGAGCACCTTAGTGCCAACCGAAATTGATTACAGTACATTTGTGCATCTTGCGGTTGTGGAAGAAATTATTGTACCTGAGCAACTTGTGGCGTCATCTGATCATTATGCACCTATTGAAAATTGGCGTCCAACAAGTAGCTGGAATACAGAAGAAGTGGTGTGCGACTCTCACACGATCATTGATATATCAAGAAGTGACTACAAATATATATTTGCTGGAATGTACACTAGTACAAATGCTGGGGAATTTAATCAACTTGGTAAAATCACATGGGTACGTGATGATAATGGCTGGACGCCTGTTAGAGAATGAAAAGATTTTTCAAGTGTAAATGTTTTTGTTTTAGTTTAATTGTCAATATCTTCTATAAATGTTAGGGGATTGAATGCAACGGTTTGTAGATTTGTCTGAAGAAATCACAAGCTGTATAAGATGTTCTCGTCTCATTGATTATTGTCGAGAAGTGGCCGTAATCAAAAAAAAGATGTATCTAAAAGATGAGTACTGGGGCAAACCGGTACCAGGATTCGGTGATCCTGCAGCAAAGATATTGATCGTAGGTTTAGCACCAGCCGCACATGGTGCAAATCGTACAGGACGAATGTTTACAGGCGATGGCATGGATGGTATGGGTGCTTCAGATTTTCTTGCATCGGCACTCTATAGGTCTGGTTATGCCAACAAACCTACTTCACGATATAGTGGAGATGGGTTTGAGCTAAAAGGTGTATTTATGACATCCATTGCTAGATGTGCACCTCCAGGCAATAAACCTATGCGGCGCGAGATTGACAATTGTGCCAGCTTCTTACATATAGAATTAGACTTACTTAAGCATTTGAGAATCATTATTCCTGTAGGAAAACTTGCTTTCGACCAGACATTGAAAGTTTTGGGTGAACGTGGTGCCGTTATTCCAACACCTAGACCTAAGTTTGGTCATGGAGAAATAATCAATTTAGGTGATGAGTTTCCAAGATTATTGGCATCCTATCATCCTAGTCGACAAAATACGCAAACTGGACGTCTCACACCTGATATGTTAGATAGTATTTTTAGTATTGCAAGAGACAATGTTGACTTGTCTTGAACTAAATTTTTGATATAGATTTTCTGATTACGGAAGTTATTGAAGAGATATGAATAGAGATTAGAGTTATGTACTTGCTTTATCTATTTTCTCAAGTTCAGGTTTGGTTAATTGGAACTCTACCGATCCTAAGTTATCGTGTAGTTGGGTGATTGTACGAGGCCCAATGATGGGAGCTGTAACTTCATGCTGTGATAACAGCCAGCTTAATGCTATTTGCGAAATAGATTTATTCCGAAGTTGTGCTACTGATTCTAATGTTCTAATTAGTTGAAAGTTTTTTTCACTCATATAGTGCTGTGCTTTATTTGCCCTAACGCTCTTTGGTAGAGGTTTGTTGGCGTGATATTTTCCAGTGAGAAATCCTCCGCCAAGTGGACTATAGGGTATAACCCCCAATTTGTATTGTTTACATACAGAGGACAAGTCACTTTCGTACTCTGTCCTATTGACTAGTGAATAATGAGGTTGCAGACTGTGAAATTGAACAGTATTGTTTTTTTCACTACTCCATAATGCCTCTATTAGAGACCTAGCTGTATAGTTGGAGCAACCAATATAGCGTACTTTTCCTTGCTTGACCAATGTGTCCATTGCGGCGAGGGTCTCATCAATGCTAATATCTTCATCTGGCCAATGGGTTTGATATAAGTCTATAGTATCAATCTGTAAACGTCGTAAAGAATCTTCCACTGCTTGCACAATGTGCGATTTGCTTAGACCTTGATTATTAGGGTCTTTACCCATCTGACCACGTACCTTGGTTGCAATAATAAGTTTGTCGCGAGGCACACTGGTTTTCCTTAACCAACGACCTATTATTGTTTCCGCAGTACCTCCAGGGTTGTCTTCAGCCCATTGCGAATATATGTTGGCAGTATCAATAAAATTTATTCCATGCTCAATAGATTCGGAAATGATGTCAAACGAATCGGTTTTGCTGACCGACCAACCAAACTGCATAGTTCCTAGACATAGTTCAGACACATGCAACTTGGTTTGACCAAGATATCTATAATTCATTGGTGATCTCCTTTCAAATGATTTACAAAGGCTCACATACAATTAGTGTAACATGTTGATGAGTATTTCTATATACCAACACTCATCAATATTAGTGTTTAAAGGCGTTTAGAAATGGGTGCATGCTATAATTTTTACGGCAAACTATATCTATTTTCAAAATATTGGAATAGTCAAAACAAATCATTGATTGATTTTGCTGTAGCCAGCAAAGGAGTCGGAATATGGAAGATGTACAACAACAAACTTACCAGCATATCCTAGTTGATGTTACCGATAGAATAGCTCATGTAGTGATGAATGTACCTGCTAAGCGCAATGCACTTTCGATTTCGCATATGGAAGAGCTAACAAGGTGTTTTCAATCAATTGGTGAACACAAGGATGTAGCAGTAGTAATATTGCAGGGAAATGGCCCCTCTTTTTGTGCGGGACATGATTTACAGGAACTTACCGGGAAGACAACCGAGTTTTATAGCAAGGTGTTTGATATTTGTACTAAGATGATGGAGTCGATACAAAATATTCCGCAGCCTGTCATTGCTCAGGTTCAAGGTACAGCTACAGCTGCCGGATGTCAACTCGTAGCGAGCTGCGATCTTGTGGTTGCTGCTGAAAACGCGAAATTTGCTACCCCTGGTGTGTCTATAGGATTGTTTTGTTCAACACCGATGGTAGCTGTTAGTCGTAACATGCACCGCAAGAAAATGATGGAAATGTTGTTGACGGGCGATCCTATTTCGGCTGAGGAAGCTCAATTGTGTGGACTTGTAAATCGTGTGGTTGCCAGCGAAGAGATAGAAACTGAAACTAGGAGTCTCGCAGAACGCATATGTAATCATAGCGTTTTTACAGTAGGTATTGGCAAGCAAGCATTTTATCGACAATTAGATATGGCACAGAAACAAGCATATGTTTATGCAGGAGAGGTTATGGTGACTAATGCTATTCATGCTGATGCTCAAGAAGGTATATGTGCTTTTCTCGAAAAGAGACAACCGGAATGGCAAGAGTAGACGACTCGATTACCTGCATATACCAACTATAGAGAATTTCGCTACAAGCAGATGAATTTAGTGAATAGTACAATGAGTCGTAACTTAGGTCATTTCATCCGTGTTAATTATATTGATATTATTAGTGGAATGATAAGTATATTAATAGTGAGATGCTGGATATAATCATAGTGACCTAAGTATTAGTTTCTATAGTGATGGTAAATTACCAATGAAAAATAAAACATCAATCGAAAAGTTACGGTTATTGAAAGAAGAGGCTCGTCTCGGTGGGGGATCTGAACGCATAAATCAACAACATGAGCGTGGTAAATTGACTGCTCGTGAACGTATTGATTTGCTGCTGGATAAAGACTCATTTCACGAATTGGATATGTTTGTTACACATCGTGCGCGTGATTTTGGGATGGAAGAGAAGCAAGTTCTCGGAGACAGTGTGGTAACCGGTTGGGGAACTGTCGAAGGTAGACTTATATATGTTTATTCCCAGGATTTTACTGTTTTCGGAGGTTCGTTATCGCAGGTCCATTCTGAAAAGATATGTAAGATCATGGATATGGCTATGAAGAATGGTGCACCGTTAATTGGCTTGAATGACTCTGGCGGTGCTAGAATTCAAGAAGGGGTAGTGTCTTTAGGAGGGTACGCTGATATATTTCTGCGTAATACTTTAGCTTCGGGCGTGATTCCACAGATCAGTGCAATTATGGGTCCTTGTGCTGGGGGTGCTGTTTACTCTCCTGCGTTGACTGACCTTATATTTATGGTGAAAAATTCATCCTATATGTTTGTCACAGGTCCTGATGTTGTCAAAACTGTGACTCACGAAGATGTTTCCTTCGAGGATTTGGGTGGTACGAGTGTGCATTCTAAAGTGTCTGGTGTATGCCACTACGTAGCAGAATCAGAGGCTGACTGCTTGTTTCTAATGAGGGTGTTGTT
>Ga0066372_10000577_pt1 | contig 13834 bp, 11 predicted proteins | sample Knorr_S15_td_250_FD_77011 | JGI IMG/M metagenome (GOLD analysis project Ga0066372, IMG submission 77011) | Marine microbial communities from Southern Atlantic Ocean transect - Knorr_S15_td_250_ad_251m_LV_A | ecosystem: Environmental > Aquatic > Marine > Oceanic | place: Southern Atlantic ocean... | reverse complement strand
TTCGATTGTGTGACCCAACCCTTGTATGCCGTTACTAGACGTTGAACGCCAATGACGGCTTCATCCAATGATTGAACCTCTAGAGACAAACTCCCGCTTACCTGAACTCTGTCTCCATTAACGATGGGTGTAGTCTCGCCATCCTGTGAGTTGAATCCGCGCTGGGACATGGCAGGAGCGGCTTCCGTTCGTCCTATTGAGATGCCACTCTCATCCAGACCGAAATCTGATTCATTCGAACACGCAACGAGGACCCCAAGGATTGGAAGTATGAGCGCAAAAACGATTGATTTCATTTGTAGATGTATGTCGCTCTACCTAAGACGCCGGTCAATTTGGATCGCGGAAAGAAAGTTTAACATCTAGTTATGTGACTCATAAATCCCTTAAATATTAGGGTATTATTCTGGTCTAGGCACAAAAGCTTGACAGAACAACTTCCTGCGTGCTAGAATAGCCGAGCGTTTTCACAAATTACTGAAGGCGCTCTTTTTTTGCCCGGCGTTAAAGATGAAGAAAGCCCCCTCGTTTGAGGGGGCTTTCTTGTTTCAGGGACACCCCCATCGGGAATGTGCCGGGGGTGGGAGTGTGTTCACCGCGTGCAGCGGCGGCCCCAGCTTTGGGCCGTCTGGTTTTTCTTCTGGGACGTGGAACTTGGTTTGGAACTTTGGAATATAATTTCGGGCATATCTGGGTTCGACGATTAGCAATAATCTTCCCAAATGAGGGATGTGTAATGCCCTGTCAACGAAATTTGTCCCTGCCCGATAAAAATACAGTCGTAAATCCAGTACATTTAACTTAGCCCATACTTCGAGGAGGGTATTCCATGCCAGATCTCTCTCTGCAAACGGCCATGGTTAGTTACGGACATACTAGACCGTTAATTGATGGCACTGTAAATTCAGACCGGGTAAACCTAGTCCATGTGCCGGTCTCCCCGATCCCAACCGCTTTCCGCCGTATGGTCCGGGGGCTTGAGTACGATGTATCCGAGATGGCCATGTCGACTTACTTGTGCGCGTTGGCCCACGACAAACCAATAACCGCCTTCCCTGCGTTCGTGCTGCGCCGTTTTGAACACGACGAGATCTCCTACAACACCAAGTCTGGAATCGAGTCACCCGCTGACTTAAAAGACCGAAGAGTTGGCCTGCGTAGCTATACGTTCACGCCAGGAGTATGGGCACGGGGGATTCTCAGTGACGCCTACGGAGTTGATTCCAGCCAGGTTACCTGGGTTTTGTATGGCGATGAACACGTGGAGGAATATAAAGCCCCTGATAACGTTATTCCCGCTTCCGAGGGCAGCGATATGGTTGCGGATTTGCTGTCAGGCAAGATTGATGCGGCTATTCGTCCAGGAGAAGTAGACTCCCCAGACATCAAGCCTTTGATTGCCAATGCGGACGAAGCAGCTCAGGATTATTTCCTGCAAACGGGTGTGTACCCCATCAGCCACGCGATGGTGGTCAAAAACGAACTCCTCGAAAGCCATCCCTGGCTAGCCGACGAGCTGTACAGCTTGTTCAAAGCTGGTAAGGAGCAATACCTACAGCACCTGAATACTGCCAACAACCTTGACCCGGCAGACCAGGCCATGTCCCGCATGAAACAGATAATCGGTGCAGATCCGATTCCTTATGGGCTCGAAGCCAACAGGGAATCCCTTCAAGCTTTTATGAACTTCAACGTCCAGCAAGGGATTATCTCTGAACCTTTCAAATGGGAAGATATATTTCTACCCGTTTGATTACTTCAGTCTCGCATCAGTAACATTTACCTGATATCCAAACTTTAAAATCACAGAGTTCCACATTGCGTCTCAGTTGGCTGGCCTCTGCAAACGAAATCTCACGGAAAGGAACGCGCCGAATAGGGGTTTGTCTGCGGTTTCAGACGATAGACCTAGTCACGCGATGTTCATCACCGAGAAGCATCTCACTTTAAGAGGCTCTTCCAGCACCCTTGGCTTAAGAGTCTCCTCGAAATAGATAGGAACGTCATTTCACTCCAGGAGGCCCGAGACGGGTCAGTCATTTGCACGACTATCCGTACTCGTCAAGCTTTGAGCGCTGTTTCCCAAGCTTCTTGAGTCGCTATGTCTTGGGTCCATGGGCGCATCACTGCAGAGGACCGAGCGTCACGATAATAGCGTTCCAACGGATGTTTCTTGAGCATGGACCGACCACCGCAGATTCTAATTGCTTCGCCGGTTAGCTGCACCGCGCCTCGTTGGATTTGGACATGCGCCGCCCGCGCACGTTGGACGCATTCGACCGATGGATCCAATCGTTGCTCTGATATAGCTCTGTAATACAACGCTCTGGCAGACTCCAGAGTAAACAGCATCTCAGCCAGTGCGACGCCGTTTGTCGGAGTAAAGTCACGAATGCCTGTCATCTCCCGCGTTCGGCCGGTTAGGTAGGAAATTGTGAATTCGTATGCTGCTTGCATGAGTCCTAAGAACACAGCGGAAAACGTGATAAATATATGTGGTTGACGTTGGTACAACTGTCCGAAAACACCCGTTGGTAAGATCTCATCATCGAACGAAGCCCTGACATCGTTAAGGGTCATGTCTCGACTAACGGTTGCGCGCATCCCTAACGGATCCCAATCGCCGGTAAAACTAACACCGGGTGCGTGCTTGCTGATTGATAGATACATGGTCCGGTTTTGCCATGGGCCATCATCCATCAAAAGCGCTGGGGTGGCGTAATAATCCGCAGCGCCCGCTGAGGACACGAAAAACTTTCGTCCGTTAATCAAATACCCGTCATCTACTCGGTTAGCTGTAGTCCCGAAACGACGGCCTCCAACATTAAGTTGGTCTTCGAGACCAGACTCTATTGGCTCGCTATGTGGTTGGCCATAGAAGACTCCGTTTTCAACAACTTCGTTGTACCGTCGGGCACTAAGGAGTTTGTGGCGTGTTACTACATCAGACGGTAGATCTAGGCCATCCATCAGAGGGCCCATCATAAGCATAGCCAGACAATGCATGTTAAACGTGAGAGCGGTAGCAGCATTTCCTTGAGCCAATTGTTCGGCGACTAAGCAATACGTCTCAAAATCCGCACCATGGCCTCCATACTCCTTAGGGACGCATAGCCCTAACAGACCAGAAGCTTTCAAGTCCTGATAATCTTCAAATGGAAACACGGCGTCGTTGTCTAGAGTGGAGGCACGTGGAGCGAAACATTCCACTGCGAGTTGGCGAGCTAAATCTATCAGGGCCCGTTGGTTAGGAGATAGATGGAAGTCCATTAAGTAATCCTTCGCAAGGACTTGATTACGGCTAGAAGAAGACGCTTAGGTTCTTCGCCAAAATCACATTGGAATCTAAAACTATGACACGTTTATAGATTTTCCATCGGCCGTCTTCTTTCCTGAGATGGTCTTCCCTACTACCGGAAAACAGGTTTTCATCAGTTTCATGGTGTGACCTATAAAGAATAAATGCGGTCTTAGATCGGATATCACCATTTGGTAACTGTTCAACCACTAAATTACCTATGATATGCCGTGTCCTCGACGGTGGATCTTCTGCCCATGCCATGCCGGTATCCAAACGAGCAACTCTCATGGACAGGTAGGTCTTGTCGTCTTCGAAGATGGCTAGATCTCCAACAGACGACAACTCTTGGGATATATCTTGACGGCCCACGTTCAGCCTGCGCGGCATGAAATAGAACACGTCTTCTGTGAATATATCAAGCCACTCGTCAAATTTCCTATCGTCGAGCAACCATGACTCACTGATGTAGAACTGCATCAGTTCCAACCAGAGCTCGTGCTGGGCATTTTGTCGATTTGGTTGTTGGCCTGCCATACTTACCCCTAAGGCTCTTAAGGCTCGGCATTTGAGTTCATAGGTTAATACTGGTTTTAAATTCAGGATTCCATTGTGGCAGTACCTTCAAACGCAGCCGTGATGGGTTCTATGGGAATCTCGCTCCAATTACTTGCGTTCATGAATTGTTCCCAACGGCGATAGAAATGTCTCTGATTGTTTTCAGAAGTGTAGCGCTCGGAAACTATCCCTGGGAATTGAGGGTCGGATCCAGCGCGGCCTATTCCCATCGACAAATCTTGTGGGAATTTTCGTGAAAGTGGGGTCAAGCTGGATCTTGTCACGCCTCTCCAATTATCCATATCGTCTTGTTCAAACATTCCGGATACCCCGTTGTAGTTACCACTGCCCATGCGAAGAGCGCGTTTAAGCTCGCTTGGCATCCCTTTTTCAAGGATTACAAAATGCCAGAATTCCGTCTCTAACGGACCGCGTGGGTGTGCCAATCGTAGTCCCAAAACTCCATTTGGGAACAGACTATGATTACCGAGTTGAAGCTGTCCAGCGCGGAGGCCCCCTAGTCTCCTTTCGGCTTCTGGCAATGTAGAGCGGTAATATTCTTCAAATAATGCCCTGTTTCCTTGTGTAACGCCGTGAGTTTGACGGGGTTGGTCGGGCCGCTCAAGGAACCTCATGGTCATAGAATGGCCGTTTATCGATAAATGTTTGCTGGGGGATTCAAACTGTTGTTCATGAGTCAGCCTCGGTATGCCTAATTGGCGTGCTTGTACCAATATTGTGGAGAGATGTGTAGTAGGCACGTGATAATTATCAGAGCAATTATCGACGGCTGTTTTCCAGTTGAGCGGCTCTATCCATTTTATCGGACCTAAGGCTTCGGTACCAGAATCTAACCTATTAAAGGCAACATCTAAGCACCATCTAGCGTCTCCCAGATACGCTTCTAATGAAGGGGCCCCTTTGTCCCAATTCGCAAAAACTATCCCGGCGTAGGTCTCTACTCGAGCTTCTATTAGGCCCAACCCGTCTCTGTCCAAGGCGCCATAATAGGCTTCCTCTTCTCCCGGCACATATTCAAGAAAGCCTTGATTAGAATACGTCCACCCATGGTATCCGCAGACGTAATTGTTAGAATTTCCTATGTCGGCGCGTACTATCCGATTCCCCCTATGTCGGCACATGTTTAAAAACGCCCTAAGCCGATTGTTTGCATCCCGAGTCAAGATGACTGGATCTTCACCCATATAGGTGTGAAAGAAATCGTTCACTTTTGGAATTAAGCTTTCATGACCTATCATTAGCCAGGAACGTCCAAAGATCCTTTCAAGTTCTTCTTGATAAATAACTTCATTCGAAAAGATCTCTGAGTTGAGTTTTCCTGTTGCCAAGTCGATCGCGTTGTACTTCTTTTCCATCTGAGCGAAATTGCTCCTTGGGATGTCGGATACGCATATAGATAAGGAATATGCTCACGGTATGGTGTTATGTTATACCGGTCAAGTACGCGTGTCAGGGCGGTAACAACGTTATTACATCTTGTAATCCGTGGAGCAATAAACCTTCATGAAATCCCAAATAATAGCTACTGAAGATGGAACTAGCAGGACGATACGTGTCGGAGAATTGGATATCCATTATCACGATTTTGGGTCAGGCGATCCGATAGTTTTCCTCCATTCTTACGGACCAGGAACGACTGGGTGGATTACTTTTCAAAAGATCCTCCCTAAGATTGCCCAACATCACCGGTGCATAGTCATGGACATGCCTAACTTCGGTAGGACTGGTCCTGTAATCTACAACGAACCTGTACATAACCTTCAGGCACGCACATCGGTTGCGTTGATGGATGCCTTGGGCGTCAAGAAAGCTCATTTTGTGGGGAACTCGCAAGGCGGCCAATCCGCTATGGTTGTGGCGATGAAATATCCGGAGAGGGTCAACAAACTGATCTTCGGAGCGTGTCATATTAAGACCGGAGGGGATTTATATCTGATGGGCAACCGACCTTCTGAAGGCAGTTTGGCCAGATCAGAAGTAGTATCTGACCCATCACGAGAGAACGTACGGCGATACCTGCGGGTCCATATAGATGATGAGAACTTGGTAACCGATGAATTAGTTGACTATATTTACGAGAATTATACTGGGCATCCTGACCATATATCGGCCGACGCGGCTTCGGTGAGCGTTCCTTACGACCACGGAGTTGATTTGCCAAACATTAAGGCCCCCTCTTTGATTATTTGGGGTCGGTATGATCGGATGTGTGTATTCGAGATTGGGATTGCTGCTCTCAACAACATCGAAGACTCCCGATTGGTCCTGTTGAACAACTGCGGTCACTGGGCTCCTTATGAAAAACCAGAAGAGTATGCTGCCCATCTCTTGAATTTCATCGATAATATTTGATCAACCGCATTTACCATTTGGAGGGTAAATATGGCATGAAGGCCCCGTACTCGCACCGCCAGACTCCAAAACCAATGGCCACGAGTTCGGATCCTCCTCTAATCCTCCAGAGCTTTTAACACTAAATCTATCTTCGACGTATTTAAGGGGCCTTTTGGATCCGAACAAAACCGGACTCCATTCGAATTCGCCAAGCCTATGGCGTATATTGTGAACGGCGCAAAACCCCGAATACCCCAACATCGAAGTAATCGCACAAGGGAGGGAACTCAACATGAACTCCACCCGGAAACCCGTCGCTGTCGTAGTAGGAGCGACGTCCAAATGGCAGTCAGACGGGCGTAACACTAAGTTGGCCCATGGCAGGGAACTTGATGATAGCCACCTCCCGGTCGGCGTCCGTTGGGGCGTTGGAGGAGCCATCGCTCAGAAGTTTGCGCAAGAAGGCTACTTGGTCGTGCTCACGACCCGTACTGCTGCCAACGCCGCCGCATTGCAGACCGCCATCGGTGAGCAGGGCGGCGAAAGCATGATCGTAGAACTGGATCTCGTCTCCGGCGAATCCATATCCAACGCATTCTCGAAGATACGAAGCGAGGCAGGAGACCCAGAAGTCCTCATCTACAATGCTGGCTATCTAGAGGGACGCGATCTTCCACCAGACAAAGAACTGCTTGAGTACATACCCGATGAGATGTTTGAGACCGCCCAGCACATCGCTAGTAGAGGGCCGTTCTTGGTAGCCAAAGAAGTGTTGCCCTCCATGCGAGAACGCGGCGAAGGCTCTTTCTTGATCTCGAATAACCAATTCTCACTACGAGGGAAAAAGCGATATACCGGACAATCCCTCTACTACCCTCGTGTGATGATGCGAACTCTGGCGCAGGTGTTAACCGAGGAATATTCCGAACATGGTGTGCATGTAGCCAACGTCATAATCGATGGACTGATCGACTCCCCTGGAACTCGCGCACTGCCGACCGCCCAGGAACAACCGGATATCGTAATCAATCCGGTTAAGATCGCAGAGGCATTCTATTATCTGCATACCCAGGATAAATCGTGTTGGACCCACGAGATCCAACTGACCGCATATCCGACCAAGCCAAGCTATTAGCTAAACATTATTGACCTCGGAGGTGCTATGCCCATAGACGAGTTGGTTGAAGAGATCAAAGGCAAGTTGGGTGAAGAGATTCATCTAAGCGATTGGCAATTAGTGGACCAAACCATGATTGACGGGTTCGCCGATGTGACCAAAGACCATCAGTGGATCCATGTGAACGTTGACCGCGCAACCAAAGAGTCCCCTTTCGGAAGCACCGTCGCACATGGGTTCCTTACTCTGTCCCTGATCCCTTATCTGACCGGGAACGTAAACGCAACAGCCCCTCCATATCCCGGACTGAAGCTGTCGGTCAATTATGGAATGAACCGGGTTCGCTTCCCTAATCCGGTGGTAGCCGGGTCCAAAGTCCGCACCCGCAGCAAACTGGCAGGCGTCGACAAAATCAACGATGAGTGCTTCCAAGTAGTCAAAGAAGTAACGATCGAGATAGACGGCCAAGAAAAACCGGCCTGCGTCGCGGAGACCGTATCTCGGTATTATTTCTAAAGTTCGAATAGGGAATAGGTCGGGTAAAAGTAAGGCCGGCTACTTTTCATGATGAACCAATCACTTAAAAGACCCAGCGCCAGCTAGCTCGGCCGGTCCCATTCCATGTCAGGTGGCCGTCATCAGCAAGACGGGATTTGATTGGCCTGTCTGAAAAGCCGCTCGATAGTTCACCCCGTCTCAGCAAAGGCTTCCCCATGACAACTGCCAACAACAATCTTCTCAGCGATATCAAAGTTCTGGACCTAAGCCAAGGTGTAGCGGGGCCTTTCAGCACCAAGCTGTTAGCTGGTTTAGGCGCCGAAGTTATCAAGGTTGAACCTCCAGGTACCGGTGACTCGTCGCGATCTTCGGAACCGTTCCTGAACGGGAGTCCCACGGTCGAAAACAGCGCGCTTTTCTCATATATCAACACGTGCAAGAAGAGCGTCACACTGGATCCTGCCACCCCCGAACAAGCCCAAGCTATCAGGAAACTCGCCCAAGACTGCGACATTCTAGTAGAGGGTTTCACACCAGGGCATCTGGATTCTCTTGGACTGGGCTACGGTGACTTATCAGAAGAAAATCCGGGTCTGATATACGTCTCCGTCACCCCGTTCGGCCAAACCGGACCATACAGCCAATACAAAGGCTCAGACATAGTTGCTCAGGCAGCCGGAGCGCTGATGTACACCATTGGACTCCCCGATAAGGAGCCACTAAAAGTCGGCGGCGAGTCCGGTCTCTACGCAACAGGCGTCAGCGCCTTCTCGGCCAGCATGTTGGCGCTTTATGTGCGCGACACCCAGGGAGCCGGGCAGCACGTAGATATCTCCGCCATGGAAGTTATGGTGGTCTCGCAGATACATTCTTCCATATACGCCCAGTTCGGCCGGACACCTATGCGCCGCGGCACGAACCTCGTCCGCGCAAAAGACGGCTGGGTCAGCCCTGGTCTGGAAACCGGGGTCCAAGAGAGCACCTGGCTCAAGGTTTGCCAGTTGATCGGAAAACCGGAGTTGGTGGATGATCCCAGGTTCACCACCATGGAGGGTCGGCGGGCAAATCAGCAGGACCTGTTGGACGTCATCGCTGGCTGGGCAAGCACCAAACCGAAAGAAGAGATCTACCACACCCTTCAAGCTCTCCGTACAATCACGGGCTACGTGGCAACGGTGGATGATCTATTGGTGTCACAGCAATTGGTTTACCGTGAATTCTTCCAGTCGATCTCCGATCCGGTGTTCGGAGAAGTGGCACACACCGGAGCTCCGTTCCGTATGGATGGGAGCACATTGGAGCTCAGGCCCGCGCCCCGTTTAGGCGACCACAACGAAGAGATTCTGTGCCAACGGCTGGGATATTCCATGAGTGATCTGGGGCTGACGTCCGCCACGAAAGGAGAGCAGGTTGAACCCCCTTTCGAATAGGCCAGCTTTAGGCGGACTCCGAATACTCGACCTGAGCCAAGTCGCGGCCGGTCCTTATGCCACGATGTTTCTCGGGTTCATGGGCGCAGAGGTGATAAAAATCGAATCCTTGTCCCGTATGGACATCAACCGAGGTAAGGCCCGCCCCAGCCCAGATGACCTACGGGTCTACCCCAACGGGAACCCCGGCGAGCATCCGTGGAACACCACCGCCCACCACGTACACCGAAACATCAATAAGAGATCTCTTACTTTAGATTTGAGCGCCAAGCGAGGCAAAGAGTTATTCCTCGAGCTGGCCAAAGTATGTGACGTATTAGTCGAGAACTACCGTGGTTCGGTGATGGACCGACTCGGGCTGGGTTATGACGTCGTGTCCCGGCTAAACCCAGGATTGATCTACATGAAGATCAGTAGCCAGGGAGCAAACGGCCCCGAAGCGAACTATGGTTCCCTGGGATCGACGCTGGAGCAAACGGCGGGTCTTGCGTCTATCACAGGGTACGACGACGGCCTGCCTTTGATGACCAACTTGGTCTACCCTGATCCTGTGGTGGGAATCCTGTCATTCGGTGCCCTTATGACCGCGCTGCGCCGCCGCCTCAAGACAGGCTCCGGATGCCTGGTAGATCTCTCCCAAAGGGAAGTCACCACTATGCTATTAGGCGAGGCGATCTTGGATTTTTCGGTCACTGGCAGAATCGCAGGCACCATGGGCAACCGGCACCGTGATATGGCACCCCAGGGAGTATACCCGTGCTCCGGCGAAGACATGTGGGTAGCGATATCGGTAAGTTCCGACGAAGAATGGAAGAGCTTGTGCAGAGTCATGGGGCAGCCTCATTTGGCCAGCAACTCCAGATTCGCCGACCCAAAGTCACGCCGCAACAATCACGATGATATAGACTTAGTTATATCTACTTGGACCAAGACTCAAGACCATTACCGAGTTATGTACCTGCTACAGGCACAAGGCGTCCCAGCAGCCCCTGTACTCAAAGGTGGTGAGGTGGTTGACGACCCGCACCTGGAATCAAGAGGTTTCTGGGACGTAGTAGATCACCCAGAGGCGGGCACCTACAAACAGGTGACCACTCCATGGCTCTTGTCCAATAACCCCAGAGCAACATCCACCCCAGCACCGGGCCTAGGTGAGCACAACTATCAGGTGCTAAGCGGCCTGTTGGGCCTCTCGAAAAGCGAGATCAACGCCTTGGCACAAAAAGGCGTCATCGGCAACACTCCCACAGATTAGCTAATCAGGAGCCACTCCTACTTTTCCCACCCTTCCAAGCTATAGGCCATGTCCCGAAGTCGGTGTTCCAGCCGAACGCTGTTCGTATAGGAACGTCACTACGAATACATGTTCTGGGAGGCAGCCTACAACCGCCAGCAATGGCCGGTATAGGTGATAAGACAGTGGTATGGTTATAGACCATCAACTTAGTCACCCTTCTCCATCGGTACCAACACCACCAACCGCATACCCCTATCAACCCTGTCTCCTTCCTGAATGGACACCCTCTGCACGGTGCCGGCTCGAGGGGATTTCACTATTTGTTCGGTTTTCATCGACTCGATGACCACTAGGTCTTGTCCGACTTCCACTGTGTCGTCCACGGCCACGTGAACCGCTATAACAACTCCGGGAACAGGGCAGACGATATCGTCGCTGGTAGCTTGGCCGGCACGGCGGGAGCGGGTTGCTGAGGCCGGAGCGGCGAAGACATAGGATTCACCGGCTAGCCAGACATGGATCTGCTGACCGTCACGGTAGGCCAAGAACTGGATGGACCGACCGTCGTACGGGCTTACGGTTCCCTCCAATAGGCTGGACGAAGTAGATCGGATCTCTATGTTTGGGGCCTCACTAGCGTCCAACGCAGTTACACCAGGCGGGTATATTTGTTCCAATCGGCGGTTGGTCATGGGAATACGTTCTTCGGAAGTCCGTGCCAAGGATCAGGTGCTTCCGCAATTGGCATGACACCCCTGCCGGTTGGGCCGATCATATTGGTCTGCAAGATTCGTTCGGCTATATCACCGGCCGCCCTGTTGAGATAAAAAGTTTCTGGCGGCGCGGTTAGTTCATCGTGTTTGCTGACGAAACCTGTGTCGTACTCACCAGAAGAGAAGTCGGGGTGGGCAAGAGCGCGCAGCAAGAATGGGATGTTAGTGGCAATTCCCAGGACGGGGAACGACTTCAGGGCCCGAACCATTCTCTCCATGGATTCCTTCCTGTTAGGCCCCCAGGCAACCAACTTAGCCAGCATTGAGTCGTAATAGGCAGTAATCTCTTGGCTTTCAGTAACTCCCGAGTCAAGACGGATACCCATACCTGCAGGCGGACGCCATGCGAGCAAATGCCCGGTCGCAGGAGCAAAGTTCGCATAGGAATCTTCAGCGTATATACGGCACTCTATAGCATGACCTAAGGGCTGGAGATCGTCTTGAGAAAGAGGCAAGCTCTCACCCGCGGCGATCCTCGTCTGTAGTTCAACCATGTCCACCTTCAAAGTCTCTTCGGTGACCGGGTGCTCCACTTGAATCCGGGCATTCATCTCAAGAAAGAAATATTCGCCGGTGTCGGCATCCACCAGAAACTCTACTGTCCCCGCGTTGGTGTATCCGGACGACTTGGCCATGGCCACGGCTGCGGTTGCCATCCTTTCCCTCAAATCCGGGTTAAGGGCGGTTGATGGCGTCTCTTCAATCACCTTCTGGTAACGGCGCTGGACGCTGCATTCCCGCTCGAACAGATGAACGGTATTACCGACAGAGTCGGCCAGCACTTGAAATTCCACGTGGCGGGCAGACGGGATATACCGCTCCAAGAACACGCGTCCATCACCGAAAGATGAAACAGCCTCGCGACTGGCGGATTCAAGGGCTTGCTCCAAGTCTTGGAGCCGCTGGACTAACCGCATACCTCGGCCCCCGCCGCCAGCGGCTGCTTTAACCAGCAAGGGAAAGCCGATTTCGGAAGACAGGTTGTCCGGCTGGGACTCACCTGGCTGCCAGGCGGAGGAACTGGGCACCACCGGTACACCAGCTTGAACAGCGGTCTCCTTAGAGCGAATCTTATCGCCCAGAAGTGCGATGATTTCAGGGGCCGGGCCGATGAAGACCAGTCCAGCTTCATGGCACTCCCGACTGAAATCCGGATTTTCCGACAGAAACCCATAACCAGGATGCACGGCTTCGGCGTTGCACCGGAGAGCTAGGTCGATAATCTTACGGCGGTCCAGGTAAGTTTCCTCGGCAGTCGAACCGCCCAACGCAAGAGCCTCATCGGCCAAAGTTACATGAGGCGCGTTGGAGTCCGGGTCTGAATATACAACAGCCGTGGAGATGCCCATGGCCTGCAACGTCTGCAGGACCCGGACAGCAATTTCTCCCCTATTTGCGACCAGTACTTTGGAGAACACACTCACATCCGGAACACGCCCCAGCGGGACTCGGGAATGGGAACGTTCATGGACGCAGCTATGCCCAATCCAACCACATCTCGGGTGTCCTTGGGGTCGATTATGCCGTCGTCCCATAGGCGAGCGGTACTGTAATAAGGGCTGCCCTCTTCTTCATACTTGTCTATGATGGGCCGCTGTAGGTCTTCCTTCTCTTGTTCCGTCAAAGAATTGCCCTGGCGGGCCGCCTGGTCGGAGCGCACTGACAGCAACACGCCCGCAGCCTGAGGTCCGCCCATTACGGATATCCGGGAGTTTGGCCAGGACCAAAGCAGTCTAGGCTGGTAAGCCCGACCGCACATACCGTAGTTGCCCGCGCCAAAAGAGCTGCCGATGATGACAGTGAATTTTGGAACCGCGGCGTTGGCTACAGCCATAACCATCTTGGCCCCGTCTTTGGCGATGCCTCCAGACTCGTATTCCCTCCCAACCATGAAGCCAGTGATGTTCTGCAAGAAGAGCAGTGGTATGCGACGGTGGGCACATAGTTCTATGAAGTGGGTACCCTTGAGCGCGCTCTCTGAGAACAACACCCCGTTGTTGGCAACGATGCCTACCCGGTAGCCCCAGATTCGTGCGAATCCGCAGACCAGGGTTTCACCATAGTTCTCTTTGAATTCCTGGAATCTGCTGCCATCAACGATTCGAGCTATGACCTCTCGTACGTCATATTGCCTCCGGGAATCAGACGGTATGATTCCGTAGATCTCTTCAGGATCATATAACGGCGGTTCCGGGTCAAACACTTCGACCCTGGGATCGCCAGGATAGACGAAGTTTTCGACGATGTTGCGGGCGATGGCCAGAGCATGCTCGTCGTCCATCGCGTAGTGATCGGCAACACCTGATTCCCTGGTATGCACCTCAGCGCCGCCCAAACTCTCCGCATCTACCTCCTCGCCGGTTGCCGCACGAACCAGTGGCGGGCCAGCCAGGAATATAGTGCCCTGCTGCCTTACTATGACCACCTCATCACTCATCGCTGGGATATAAGCGCCGCCAGCCGTGCAAGAGCCCATCACAACCGCTAACTGGGGTATGTTCTGGGCGGACATCTGGGACTGGTTATAAAATATGCGGCCAAAGTGGTCCCGGTCGGGAAAGACATCGG
>Ga0066372_10000575_pt1 | contig 13836 bp, 11 predicted proteins | sample Knorr_S15_td_250_FD_77011 | JGI IMG/M metagenome (GOLD analysis project Ga0066372, IMG submission 77011) | Marine microbial communities from Southern Atlantic Ocean transect - Knorr_S15_td_250_ad_251m_LV_A | ecosystem: Environmental > Aquatic > Marine > Oceanic | place: Southern Atlantic ocean... | reverse complement strand
TGTGCCGTGATTATCTAAACCTCCTAAATTAGTATTTGTAACACTAGAGTCTGCTACAACTAAGCCGTTAGTATTAATAATCGTAATCCTAGATTTAGATGCTTGAGCATATTGATCAATAATCGTTTTAAGTTTATTTTTGTCTATTTCAATTAAATGTGGCTGTAAAGACTGTTGCAAAATTCGAGCTTGTTTTGAAAGTTCGCCTTCTATCTGGTTTCGAAATTCAATATTTAAATCCCTTTCGGCGATCACAAAAGTTAAAGAAATACCTATTAAAAATAAGAATGAAACGATAACAAAAATACGGGAACGAATACCCATCAGAATTTAATCAGGATTTCTAGAAAAACGATAACCTACACCTCTAATTGTTTGAATATAATCACCGATAGGTCCAAGTTTCTCTCTCAAGCGTTTAATATGCGTATCAACTGTTCTAGTTGTTACACTTGAACTATAACCCCATACTTCCTCCAGCAATTGATCTCTAGTTTGAACTCTTCCTCGTCGATCAATTAAATGTTTTAGCAGTCTAAATTCTAGAGCTGTTAGCCCAATTTCACTGTCGTTAATAAAAACTTGATAAGCATCGAAATTTAATCTTAAATCTCCAAAAGAATATGATGATTCTTCAGCTGTGTCTTTAGCTGAAGTTCCTCTTTTAAGAATTGCTTTTACCCTTAAAATCAACTCTCTTACACTAAATGGTTTAATTACATAGTCATCTGCACCAAGTTCAAATCCAACAACTCTATCAACCTCATCAGCTTTTGCAGTTAAAATAATAATCGGAATATCTTTTGTTCTAGAATTAGACTTGATATCTCTACAAAGAGTCAATCCAGACCCATCTGGAAGCATCAAATCCAAGATCACTACATCAATATCATTTTCAGCAATAGCTTTCTCTCCCTCTGCAATAGAAGCTGCTTGAATAACCTTATAAGATTCCTTTGAAAGATTGTAATCAATGGTTTTTCTTATATCTGGCTCGTCTTCAATAACTAAAACGCTTACTGACATAGTTTTTATTAATTTAACACCCCTTTATACAATAATTTATAGGCAGAGTTAAAGAATTTAAGATTCATTTTCTTCGATTAAAATGAATTCATCACGCAATTGTTTCTTAGAAAACTTCCCTGATGCAACTCTAGGTAGGCCTTGAGCACTTATTCGAATAATAGATGGGATTTTAAAAACTGCTAATTTATCATGTAAAAATTCTCTTAATTCATCTTCTGCTAAATCCTTGGAAAATTTTAAGCAAATATCTACACAAAGACTTTCGCCAAGCCTTTCCTCGGGAATTCCAAAAACAGCAGCCTCTTTAACTGATGGGTGAAGGTAAATTGCAGTTTCAACTTCAATACATGAAATATTTTCCCCTCCCCTGATAACTAAATCTTTAACACGATCAACAATGAAAACAAAACCATCCTTTATGTAACCAAGATCGCCTGATTTAAACCAGCCATCATCATTAAAAACCTCATCTGTTGCTTCTTTATTTTTCCAATAACCCACCATATTTGCTGGACTTTTGATAACAATCTCACCTTCAGCTTCATCTCCAAGAAAATTCCAATTCTCATCAATAACCGCCACATCTGTAATTGGTGGTATGGCTCTTCCACAACTTCCTGGATGAGTTAAATAATCAATTCCTAAATTTAAAGTGCCTGCTGCATTTGTTTCTGTTAAACCATAACCGATAGATGGCTCACTATCCTTAAAACCATCTTTTAATTTTTGAACATGCTCGGGGGGTCTTGGAGCACCGCCTCCACTAAGTTCTTTTAGTGTAGATAGATCATATTTATCTTTATCAGGATGGGTTAATAAATCCCAAGTTTGAGTTGGGACCCCTGTAATTGCTCCAATCTTCTCATCTTGAATCAATTGCAATGCTTTTCCAGGATCCCATTTATTCATCATAACCATCTTTCTACCTGCAAGGATACTCATCAAAAAACCTGAATGACTTCCTGTTACATGAAATAAAGGTACGCAATGTAGAATTGAGGATTGAACAGGCACATTAATTCCTTCAATCTCACTGGTTTCAGTTTTCTCAGAAATATCTTCTATATTTTCAAACGTTTCTAACTCTCTTTTTAAGGTTGTAACTAAAGCCCAACTAAATAAAGTAGCTAGAATATTCCTATGTGTTGAAAGCACTCCTTTAGGGAAACCAGTTGACCCAGAAGTATAAAAAATAGTTACATGATCATTTGTATCCAAATCTGGGTTACTAAATTCTTCAGATTCAATGCTTATAAATTCATTGAACTCCAATAAATCTGTATCATTTTCTGGTCTAACAATTATCTTTGTTAAATCATTAAATTCCTCTAATCCTCTTAGCCTTTTTTCATCTCCTATCAATATCTTAGCTCCAGAATTTTCTAAGCCATAACTCACTTCTTTTGGAACCCACCAAGAATTTAAAAACACACACACAGCTCCCATTGAAGTGATCGCCATATAAGAAATAATATATTCAGGATTATTTGCCATACATATCGCAATTCGATCACCTTTTTTTATGCCTGCATTTTTCAAAGCATTTGCAGTTTGTGCTGCTTTGTTAATTATTTGTTGATATGTATATCTTTCTTCATTAAAAACTATAAATTCCCATTCAGGAAATGAAAGACCAAATTTAAAAAAATCAGCAAGGTTTTTTGGTGTATTAATAAATTCTCTATAAGTAACTCCTGAAGAATTTTGCACTTCCTCAAATGCAAAAATTTGATCTGGAGCTGTTAGATTTGCTAAAACTTCGTTATATTTATCAGACATATATTATTTTAAATTTAAAAAAGAATCCTAAACTATTATGAAACAAAAAAGAACTCTGGTTTTTCTTTTAATTACTCTTATATCTTGTAGTGGAGGTGGTGGCGGATCAAACTCCCCAGCACCACCTGCTCTTTTAGCTAATAACCCTGATGCTGATACTGCAACACAAGACCTGCCTTCATATGATGAGTTGAAAAATGAATTTGAGGGATATTACGAATATCAAAATCAATGGGGCCTAAATATGGTTAATGCCTCTTCTGCTTATGCTAGAGGAGGTACTGGGTTAGGCGTAACAATTGGGATAACAGACTCTGGACTAGATGATACTCATTTTGAGATAAGCTCTTCACGTATATCACCTAATAGCGATCTGTCCTATTCAAATTACACACCTAATACACGTCAAAAAAGACACGGAACTATGGTTACATCAGTTGCAGCTGGATCATTAGAAAAATTAGAGCTTTCGCCCATGCACGGGGTAGCGTTTGATGCAAATATTTTATTTGTTGCTATTCAACTATCTGAACCTGATCCTGAATATAATCCTGTTGATTTGGGAGACGATGATGGATCCGGTAATGTAACAAATGCTCCTGACTTTACAGGTATAGATAATTTTTTTAGTCAATTATTTGAAATTTATAATTATTATGATGTGGAAATTGTCAATAACAGCTATGGCTATTCAGGTAATATTATTGATTACACAGAAGCACAAGTAAGAAATGCTTTTCCAAAAACTATTGTTGAAATGTCACAAGTTGGAACGCCTGCATCAGAAAAAACTATTTATGTATGGGCTGCAGGAAATGCTGGAGGTTATGCTGATCAAGGCGCAAACTTCTCTAATCCAGAGATATTTCCAGGTATGGCACATTACATATCAGAAATTCAAGGACATTCTGTTGCTGCAGTATCTGTAGACGAAAATGGTGTGATTAGCGATTTTTCAAACAGATGTGGAATAGCTCAAGATTATTGTATTGCCGCTCCAGGTGGAGAAATTACATTGGCTTATCCTACCTCCAATGACGATTTAGGTATTTACACAGGCGATCCAAATAATGCTACTTATAATAATTGTATCCAAGATAATTCTTGCTATGCGGTAGCCAGCGGAACATCATTTGCAGCACCATTCGTCTCTGGCGGTCTAGCTGTTATCGCAGATTATTTTGAAGGGCAATTAGGAAGTCATGAACTTGTTGCGCGCCTGTTTAGTACCGCAAACAAAAAAGGTATCTATGGTGATATGGAGATATACGGCCAAGGTTTAATGGATCTTGATGCGGCAACACAACCAGTAGGACAGATGACTGCTATGCTTACACAAAATTTTAATGGCCCAATGGTTCCTGCTACTTTTACTAACATTCAACTTAGCAGTCCTTCATTTGGAGATGCTATTTCAAATGGAATAGCTAATCAAACAATTATTTTTTTTGATGAACTAGGTGCTCCATTCAGAAACTCTTTAACCTCTCTAACATCAGATTATAGAAATCAGATATCAAACTTAGAAAGCTTTAGCGGACTGCAAGAACCTAGTTTGTTAAGAGCAAACTCTAATGAGGGGATATTTGAAGTTGGGACATACAAAAAATATAACTCTGCACAAGAGCTAATCACACCTACTCACCTCCTTGATACGCTATCAGAACGAAATCAATTCTTTACATATTTTAATAACACCAATAACACCTTCATTAGTCAGGGTGTTAATGGCAGTTGGGCTCTTGGCATCTTTCAAGATTCTGAGTTGAGATTAATAAATAAATTAAGATCTCAATTTAGCAACCCTTGGTTAAATTTTAGTGCTGCAGGAAGTTCATTGGGCTCTATTGTAAATTTGAGCCAAGACCTTAACCTTGCTTTCACTGTTTCATCTGGTAGAAATAAATTTCAAGCAAATGAAATCTTTGGAGAAACTAATTCAAGTACTGTTGCTATGATTGAAATTCAACCTCAAAATACAATGCCTTCTATTCAATTTGGACTCCTTAAAGAAAATGATTCAAGCCTTGGTTTTAGTGGCTCAGGAGCATTTAATAACAATAACAAACACTTAACCACATTTATGGGATTATCAGACTCATTAAATATAATGGGAGGTAAGATATTTGGGTCGCTTTATTGGGGATCATCAGCAGGAACAAAAAATGAATTTGGAATTATTGATTCCATCTCAAACCTCCATTCATCTGCATTTGGTATAGGCTATCTAAAATCTTCTATCTTTCATAAAGGAGATCAAATAATTATTACTATTGATCAACCAATTCGTATTGAATCTGGGCAACTTAACTTAAATGTGCCTGTTTACAGAACTAGAGAAAAAAATGTTTTATTTAACAATATAAATTTTGGTCTTAATCCAAGCGGAAGAGAAATTAATTCTAAAGTTGAATATTTAACATCTTATAAAAATATTGGCATTGGGATGAGTCTAGGATATAAATCAGACCCTTATCATATAAAATTTATGGAAGATTATTGGTATGCGTCATTAGGTTTTAATATAAAAATATAAATAAAATTTCACTTAGGAAGAGATTTGGAAACAGCTTTAAAAAATGACGTGATCTACATTACTGGTTCGAGTGCTGGAATAGGCTTCGAAACTGCAAAACTATGCTTACAAAATAAAGCAACTGTTGTAATTACAGGACGTAATAATGAAAATCTAGAAAAAGCTAAAAATGAACTCTTAAAAATTTCTAACCAAGTTATAGCACATAATATTGATGTAAGTAATGAATCTGATGTCATGGATTCATTGGAAGACGTTTATAAATCTTATGGAAAAATTGATGGTTTAGTGAACAATGCTCCCTCTATCCATACTGGTAAAATTACAGACCTAGACTTTTCTGCTTGGAGAACTAACTTTAAAGCAAATTTAGATGCTGTATTTATATCAACAAAGAAAGTTCTTCCATGGATGATTAATTCTAAAAAAGGTTCTATTGTTAATATTGCCTCTGTTGTAGGTCTAAAAGGCGTTGCTTATATGTCAGCTTATGGTGCGGCAAAAGCTGGGTTAATAAATTTTACTAGAGCAACAGCAATTGAGGCTGCTCCACATGTAAGAGTTAATTGTATTATTCCAGGAGCAGTCTTAACTCCATCAACAAAAAGAGCAATACCAAATGATGAAATGATGGAGATAACAAAAAACACTATTCCACTTAAGCGTATTGCAGACCCAATCGAAATAGCTCACCCAATTGTCTTTATGTTGAGCTCAAAATCATCATTCATTACTGCAGCAAGTTTAATTGTTGATGGAGGAAAAACAGGGGATTTAAATGCTGGAAACTGAATTGAACCCAAAAAATGAAAAATGGTTCTCTGATATTGAAGCACCACAAATTGTCAATGATCCTAATCTTATTAGTTGGAATGACGAATCAGACCTAGTAATTGTAGGACTTGGGGGTGCTGGCATTGCCGCGGCTAATGAAGCTCTTGACCAAGATCATTCTGTAATTGCTATTGATAAAACTTCTGGTGGTGGGGCTACAGCAAGAAGTGGAGGTATTTTCTATGCAGGAGGAGGAACACCTATTCAAAAAGAAGCAGGCATTGAAGATACACCTGACAATATGTTTAATTATTTAATTCAAGAAACCGGAAATATTGTTAAAAAAACTACTCTAAGAAAATTTTGTAAAACTTCTCCAGAAAATACTCAATGGTTAATGGATAATGGAGTTCAATTTAATTCATCATATTATGAAACAAAAACCAGCTACCCGGGTGCAGGATACTTCTTATATCATTCCGATAACTCTCTTGTTCCTACTTATATGGAAAAAGCGCTACCAGCTCCTAGGGGACATAGAGGTTATGAAGAAGGCCCTTTTAAACCAATTGGCGTAGGTGGGACAATTTTTTATCCTTTAAAGAAATCTGCAATTACAAAAGGTTTAAAAGTATTTCCCCGAACAGAGGCCCGATCTTTGGTTATTACCGCCGAAGGAAGGGTAATTGGAATTAAAGCATTAATGCTTCCATCTGGAAAAATATCTGACAAACACAAAAAAATTATGTCAAAGGCTGAGTTTTTTCAAATGTTAATCCCACAAAATATGCCAGGAGCAAGTATTTTTCAGATAATTGGAAAATTTTATGTAAACCGCGCACAAAAAATAGAACGCAACTACCGTGAGGTTATCTATATAAAAGCAAATAAAGGCGTATGCCTATCTGCTGGTGGATTTATATTTAATCGAGAAATGATCGAAGAGTATGCACCAAATTATATAGATGGTATGCCATTAGGAACATCTCATGATACTGGCTCAGGAATAAGACTAGGTCAAAGCGTTGGAGGCAAGACAGACCATATGAACAGAGTTACTGCTTGGAGAATGATCAATCCCCCGATGGCCTTTGCTAATGGTTTGGTTGTTAATAAAAATGGAATTAGATTTGGAAATGAAATGGTGTACGGTGCGACACTTGGTGATGCAATATGTGAAGATCACAATGGTAAAGCTTATTTAATTTTAGATAAAGAACTTTTTGCCAAGGCAAAAAAACAGGCTGCTGCTTCTTTGCCTTTTCAAAGAGATTCAGCAAGAGTATTAATGTATTTTAATGCCAAGAAAAGAAATACCATTGAAAAATTAGCAAAAATTTATAACCTTCCAAGTAAAAATTTATCTAATGCTATTGATAGATATAATATAGCAGCAAAAGGTAATACTAATTGCGAATTTGGTAAAAGCTCAAAGGATATGAAAGAAATAAAGCCACCCTACTACATTATGGATATCTCGATTAATTCAACTATGGCACCTCTACCCTGTTTAACTTTGGGAGGTTTAGTAGTTAATGAAGAAACTGGGGAAGTTTTAGATCAAGCAAATAACGAAATTCCTGGATTGTATGCTGCAGGTAGAACAGCTGTTGGCATATGCTCAAACATTTACGTTTCTGGATTATCTGTCGCAGATTGCATTTTTTCTGGTAGAAGAATAGGTCAAAATCTAAAATAAAGGGGAGATTACTATGAATCTAAATTTTGCAAGCATCTGGGAAAATACATCTGATCTTATCCCTAATGAGACTGCTATTGTTTGTGGTGAAAATAGCAAGACTTGGCAAGAATACAATGATATTGCTGCAAAACTTGCATCAGGACTTATGGATGCTGGGTTAAACACTTACTCTAAAGTAGGCTTATATTTACACAACTCAAATGAATATCTAGAAGCTCAGTTTGCTATTTTTAAAATTGGCGGAACTCCTATTAATGTTAATTATCGATACAAGGCTGAAGAATTAATTTATTTATTAGATAACTCAGATAACGAAGCCCTTTTCTATCAGGCTTGTTATGGAGACCAAATTAATAAAATTAAAGATTCTTTACCAAAAATAAAAATTTGGATTGAGGTGCCTGATGGCTCTGATTCAATTGTTGATGGGTGTTCTAATTATGTTTCATTAATCAAAAATTCTAGTCCAATGGATCGCTGGGAAAGGCCTGAAGACATAATTTATATGTTATATACAGGTGGTACCACTGGCATGCCTAAAGGAGTAATGTACAACCAAGCTGAATTTATTACTGGGATGTTTAGAACCTTAAGAGCTATGGGTTATGAATTACCTAAAGATATGGATAAATTGAATGAGTACATACTTGATTTAAATTCAAAAAAAGAATTACCGGTAAGCTTAGTTGGATGCCCTTTAATGCATGGAACAGGAATGTGGTTGGGTTGCTTTGTACCTCATAACTTAGGCGGAACAGTTGCCACCATTCCAGGTTTAGGTTTTGATCCAGATAAGATATGGCAAGAATGCTCTAGATTAAATGCTACAAATATAGTCATTGTTGGTGATGCTTTTGCTAGACCAATGTTAGATGCATTAGATTCTGCAAAAGAAAATAATACTCCCTACGATTTAGGATCATTAGAGCAAATAACTTCAAGCGGCGTTATGTGGAGTGCGGAAGTTAAAACAGGCTTGTTGAAACACCATGACATGAGATTAATGGATACTTTTGGTTCATCTGAGGGTGGAATGGGAGCTTCTCTCAGCACTAGAGAAATTACCCCTGAGACCGCAAAGTTCACATTAAACCCAGGAATGATTGTTTTAAAAGATGATGGCAATCTTGTTGAACCGGGTTCAAATGACACGGGTTTGCTTGGAATTAGTGGTGATGTAGCTATGATTCCAATTGGCTATTATAAGGATGAAAAAAAATCAGCTGAAACATTTAGAGAATACAAAGGAACTCGGTATAGTTTTCCAGGTGACTATGCACAAGTTGCTGCTGATGGATCTATTACTTTATTAGGACGAGGAAGTAATTGCATCAATTCCGCTGGAGAAAAAATATATCCTGAAGAAGTAGAAGAAGTATTAAAAAAAGATTCGGTAATATTTGATTGTTTAGTAGTGGGCTTACCTGATGAACGTTTTGGAGAAAAAATTGTAGCTGTTGTTTCTACCGAAGAAAATCAAGAAACTGATGAAGCTACCATTATAAATAATGCTAGAGAAATATTGGCTGGCTATAAACTTCCTAAAAGAGTTATATTTTCAGACATAGTCAAACGAGCTCCGAACGGGAAAGCAGATTACAAATGGGCAAAATCCTATGCTGAAGAAAACCTAAACTAACATCAAAATACATGACAAGATTTAAAAACAAAGTAACTGTAGTTACTGGGGCAGCTTCTGGCATAGGAAAATCAACCGCTATCAGGTTAGATTCTGAAGGAGCAATAGTGATTATTGTTGATATTAATGAAAATCAATTAAAAGAAACAAAAAAACTTCTTTCAAATAAGAATTCGTCTGCAAAAATTTTAGATATTGCAAATATAAATGATATTAAATCCTTTTTCCAAACATTAAAAAAAGATTACAAGAAACTAGATTGTCTAATTAACGTTGCGGGAATATTAAGATTTGATAACTCCCATGAGGTACAAATTGACGACTGGAAAAAAATCATTGATGTAAACTTAACGGGAACTTTCTTTATGTGCAATCAAGCTCTCCCGATGTTGCTTGAATCCAAAGGTTCAATTGTAAATGTTTCTTCTTCAGCAGCACTTGATTTCATGCTTGGACTGCTGCTTACAGCGCCTCAAAAGGAGGAATTAGCGCATTCTCTAAAACTTTAGCAGTTGAATATGGAATTAAGGGAATTAATGTGAATTGCGTTTGTCCTGCTTCTGTTAAAACCCCTATGTCAACCAAAGTAAATCTTCCTAAGGATATAGATGATAGATTGTTAAGAAAAATTATGCCTATTGATGGGGTAAATCGTTCCCCTGATGATATTGCAAGTACCATTGCATTCCTTGCATCAGATGATGCAATACATATTAATGGGATAAATTTAAGAGTAGACGGAGGATTATTAACATAAACATGAAATATCTTTTAACTCTTTTGCTTATCTTTGCTAACGCACTAAAATCTGAAATATTTAATTCTAATTCAATTGTTCAGCCGGAGGTTGGGCAAGATGGAATGGTGGTTTCTCAACATTATCTAGCAACAGATGTAGGATATTCCATTCTTAAATCTGGTGGGAATGCATATGATGCGTCTATTGCCGTTGCATTTGCCTTAGCTGTTGTGCTACCAAGAGCTGGAAATATTGGGGGAGGTGGATTTATGGTCATGTATGACAAAAAATCCGATGAAACATTTAGTATAGATTATCGAGAAAAAGCCCCAGAATTTGCTACCAAAGATATGTTTCTTAATGACGACGGCTCGGTAAATACAAAAAGAGCAACTCAAGGAATTCTTTCAATTGGTGTACCTGGAACCGTCTATGGGATGTGGGAAGTTCATCAAAAATTTGGAAGCCTTCCCTGGGAAGATTTAATAAAACCAGCAATTAATTTAGCTGAGAAAGGATTCAAAATCTCTCCTTTTATGGCCGATGTTCTAAACGACCAATATGAAAAATTAAGTAATTTTAAAAACTTTAAAAGGATTTTTTATTCTAATTATCCTGTAAAAATTCATCAAGAGCTTAAGCAACCAAACTTGGCACGAACGCTAAAAAAAATATCACAAAACGGAGCTAAAGGTTTCTATGAAGGCGAAGTTGCTAATCTTATTGCGCAATATATGAATAGCAATAAAGGACTAATTTCTTCAAGTGATCTAAAGAACTATCGCCCAGTTTGGAGAAAACCAATTACAGGCGATTATCATGAATATAAAATAGTAACAATGGCCCCTCCATCTTCTGGGGGGATTCATATTATCCAGATGTTAAATATTTTAGAAAAATATAACCTATTAGAACTGGGGCATAATTCACCAAAATATTCAGCTTTGTTAAGCGAAGTCATGAAGTATGCCTATGCAGATCGTTCTAAATATTTAGGTGACCCAGATTTTTTTAAAGTACCCGTTAAAACTCTTATTAGCAAAGAATATGCAGAAAAAATAAATAAAAAAATTCAAATTGGAAAAATTACTCCTGCAAATGAAATTCTTCCTGGACAAGCAATACAAAAAGAAAGCATGGATACAACTCATTTTTCAATTGCAGATAAATTTGGAAACCTCGTTGGAAATACCTACACAATAAATTCTACATATGGATCTGGGATTATAATTGATGGAACTGGGATACTTATGAATAATGAAATGGATGATTTCGTATCAGCTCCAGGGATACCCAATCAATTTGGTTTACTAGGTGGTGAAGCCAATAAAATAGAGCCGTACAAAAGACCGTTAAGCTCTATGACGCCAACACTAGTATTTAAGGACAATCAACCTATTCTTGCGACTGGCTCACCAGGTGGCTCATATATTATTACAGCAGTCTTACAGTTTCTATTAAACACATTAAATTTCAAAATGGAAATTTCAGATGCCACTGTTGTTCCAAGGCTTCATCATCAATGGAAACCTGATGTTTTAATGTTAGAACATGGTTTTGATGTTAATCATGCACAAACTATTAAATCTTTGGGCCAACCAATATATTTTACAGATCCACGCACTTCATTAGAAAGCATTGAATTAAAGAATAATTTTTTTTATGGCTTCGGTGATACTAGAAGGCCTGATTCAAAAGCAAAGGGATTATAAACTTGCTAGATAAACTAATAATAATTTCTTTGTATGCCCTACCAGCTCTACTATTTCTAATTTTATGTTTATTAATAGTAAGAAAAAAATAAGATTAACTTAACTTTTAATTTGTATTTGTATGAATCAGCTTTTTTGAGGATACACACCATCAAAAAATGGATATGGCATCGATAACATTCCTAAATTACCAAATTCAGGAAGAAGGTCTTTTGGTAAAGTTTCTTCTATATCCTTTATTGACCAGCCTCCATCTTTAGTTAAAGTCTTGCCGTAATGCGGTTGGATCATTAAGGCCAATCTATCTCCACCACATCCAAATACCTGACCACTAATATTAAAAGCCTTTTCACTTGATAAAAAAACCACTAATGGACCATTTAAGGTGGGATCAATATAAGGAAATTTATCTACATTAGTATTTTTACTAGATTGGAATGTTTCTGACATTCTTGTGGTACCAGTTGGACCAATAGCATTTACACGAATTCCATACTTAGCTAACTCTATTGACCAGGTATATGTCATAGAGGCAATTGCACCCTTAGCAGCTGAGTAATTGGTTTGACCAAAATTACCAAAATGAGCGCCTGATGTTGTATTAACTATTGAGCCCCCGTTGCCCTGATCTTTCATAACTAATGAGACTAATTGTGAACACCAAAAAGTTCCTTTAACATGAGTATTCCACACAGCATCAAAATCCTCATCTGTCATCTTTAAGAATGATTTATCTCTTAGAATTCCTGCATTATTAACCAAAATATCAATTGAGTTTAACTTTTCAAGACATTCATTAATTAAATTTTCAGCACCTTGCCTTGAAGAAATATCTTGTGAAGAAGTGTGTGCGACGCCACCAATATTTTTAATTTCGTTAGCAACTTTTTTAGCTTCATCTATATCAATATCATTTATTAAAACTGAAGCACCAGATTTAGCAAGAGATAAACAATGTCCGCGGCCAATACCTCTTCCTCCTCCTGTAACAATTGCTGATTTATTATCTAGTAAACCCATGAAAAACTCTCCTAACTCTAAAAAAACTATTACTAAACCATACTATCGCAATAAAATAAAAATATGTATGTATATTGACTTAGAATAGTTAATATAAAAATTAAATATGTCATGAAAGAATCAGATGCTAACAATCCAGAATATAACCTTTTCCCTGAAGGCTCAGTACTAGTAATTGGTGGAAATGGAGGTATTGGTGAAACTATCTGTACAAGTTTTGCAGATCAGCAAGTGCCCGTAATTTTTACTTTCCATCAAAACAAAAAATCAGCACAAAGCTTACAACAAAAAATTAAAGAATTAGGTGGAAAAGCTACTTGTAGTCAACTTGATCTATCGAATAAAAATCAAGTTGAAGATTTTTTTATGAAATTAGAAAAATCTAAATTAAAAATTCATAGCATAGTTAATGCAACAGGCTCTAATATAAGGATGAAATGGATTAACGAATTAACATACGAAGAATGGGATAATGTTATGCGTTCTGATGCTGACGGGTTTTTTAATTTAATAAAAAATAGTTTGCCCTTAATGAGAAAATTTGGTGGCTCATATACAACATTAAGTTCAATTGGTTTATCAAGATGGCCTTCAAAAGATGTTCTTTCAGTAGCTCCAAAAGCAGCTATAGATGCTTTGATTACTGGCATTGCAAGAGAAGAAGGTAAAAATAATATTAGATCTAATAGCATTCAACTTGGAATTATTGAAGCGGGAATTTTTTTAAGACTTAAAGGGAAAGATTATGATGATAGATATATTGAAGCAGCAAAAAATAATACAGCGCTAAAAAGATTGGGAACTGCTCAGGATGTTGCAGATGCTGTTATTTTTCTATCCTCAAATCGAGCAAGATATATTACAGGCCAAACGTTATACCTTGATGGAGGGTATAGAATTTAATTT
>Ga0066372_10000573_pt1 | contig 13849 bp, 3 predicted proteins | sample Knorr_S15_td_250_FD_77011 | JGI IMG/M metagenome (GOLD analysis project Ga0066372, IMG submission 77011) | Marine microbial communities from Southern Atlantic Ocean transect - Knorr_S15_td_250_ad_251m_LV_A | ecosystem: Environmental > Aquatic > Marine > Oceanic | place: Southern Atlantic ocean... | reverse complement strand
TCCATCACCAAGACTGTAGAGGCCGAGTAAGAGTTGTTATTCTGGTCAACTACGCTGAAGGAAATCTCCTCAGTATATTGAGTGGGCAGTTCTGGCTCAGTTGGGCGAACGAGGGTGAAAGTAGCGGTGCCATCGGAGAATGGAGAAGTGGGTTGTGTGATTGGTCCAGCAACATCCCACCAATCGGAGGAGTCGAAATGGAAGTTGAATATCTCATCTGAGTTTCCGATGTTCTTGTATTGTATCTCGATGTACACGGCGGTTTCATCATTGTTGAAGAAGACGTTTTCGGGTTGATTGATTTCTATGCCACTTGATGATGGAATGTCTACTCTCATCTCTACTTGTGTAGAGTATCCCTGACTCGTGGACATCTTAATCAAGACTAGATGCCCATCGGGGAAGTGATGGGCGACCCCAACATTGGCTGGAACGACTCGGACAGATATCTCCTCCGTAACGTCAGAGTTGGATAACCCCATTTCGAATGTTGCCGATTCCAACCATGCACCGGTTGAGTTCTGGAACTCGACCTTCCAGTCCGTTCCGTCGGCACCTGGAACAGTACCCACTGCTGTGTATTCATCGAATGAATTGTGTCCATCATAATCTATTGAAATGTCGAATTCGGCATTCTCATACTTGCATCCTTCAACTGAATTTGTTGAGAGACCTTGGCCCATTGGGAAGTCATCTTCCCAGTCTTTATCGCCGTCATTGTCGTCGTCATCATCGGAGTTGTCGCCCTTTCCATCACCATCGTTGTCTGAGGTCTCGGTGTCGTCGTTAGGGAAGGCGTCCTCTCCATTGATGACCCCGTCATCGTCATCGTCGTTGGTACAGGTTAGATCAATCTCTTGGACTTCAATTCTATCAGAATCTAAGACCGTGGCTATGATATCCTGCTTCGAGACTCTATCGATGCTGAGCGTGTTGAGGGGGCTTACTTGGCCTGCTCTAATCGAGATGCCTTTTCCTCCCGAGTAAGACACATTTCTGCCACTCTCATCCAAGTCGAAGGTGCTCGATGTTTGTACTGTTCCCGGTGGTAGTAGAATGCTGAGGATTCCATCGCTACCTAATTCCTCAGACCATGCTATGGGGCCATACTCGATGACCAGATCATAATCCTCCACCTCAGTGAGGTCGTGAGTTACACCATCAAAGTCCAGCCAACTAGTATCTAGTCTCAGTACCCCACCTTCGGTGAGTTTGGATTCGACTGAGCCACCATCGACACCTACTTCTAGAGGCTCGAGGGATATCAGAGATTGACAATTAGAATCGGCAGAGGATGTTGTGGCCATTACAACCCAACTACCCGGCTGTAGCATGATAGACCACTCGCCTAATGAATTACCAGAAACAGAAACCCTGTCCCTAGCTATTCCATGAGAGGGGATCAAATCAACATTCCAATTGCCGCTAGTGATACAGGTTTGGTCCGGATAGGAAATGGTGCCTGAAACTTCGACTTCGCCGGCAGAAATCTCAATATCCTCGTCGACTGATGTTTCTCCGATGCTGACTTGCACGATCTGTGTTCCGAATCCTTCCTTCTCGGCAGAGATATTCCAAGAGCTCTGCGAGGGCAGATACGTGGACCAGTCGCCATCATAACTTGTGATTAATTCGTAACTCTGTAGACCGAGTTCACCAGTGATGTTGACGGATGCATTTGCGAGGCCTTCGGAGAATCCCGGCGAGTCATCGTCATCGAGATCCCAGAATACCTTGCCGCTGAGTTTGACTAGTTTCTGAACAGTCAAGTACACCTGATGATTTGCTCCCACGGTGACTCCGGATTCGACAAGAGAGGCGTTCTCTAGGAGAATCCTGACTCCGTCTTGGCTGGTTTGGTTAATCTCAACGTTCCACAAACCTGGAACTAGTCTTAGCTCTAGAGCCTGCTCCAGTCCAGTGACAGATGCTACGAAGGATCCTAGTCCTTCCTGAGAGGTTACCGTGAGATCCATTTGATCCAATGTAGCGACTTCTGAAGTAGACTGAAGGAACACAGTTACTGATGCGAGCTCTGCAGTTTGGAAGCTCATGCTTGAACCAGCAGATGATTGTGATACTGAAATCAGTCTGCGAAGCCCCTCATTAACGCCAGGGCTGGACTCGAACTCGTCTACGATTACGAGCCATTCGCCCTCGGTGATGTACTCCACCAGCAAACCTTCTTCGTTGGTTGTGAAGGTCTGCACCCATCCATTCTCGATGTTCTCGAGTTTGACCTCATGGTTGTTGAGCATTTGCCCTTCTGCCGGGACAAGGACACTCTCGTTCCTGAAGCTGATGTTGACCAACCACCTGGGCTCGAATCCAACTGAGCGCTCAATGGTGGAAGGCTCGATTTCAACGTCGAATACCTCATTCGTGTCATAGAGAGTATCGAAGGGTTCGTTTGCTGATGAGTTTGCCCTCTCTACCACTATTCTGTACTTACCTGGTTCAAGGGAGATTTCGGCTGTTCCCGTAGAAATCCACTCATCACCGTCTTCTGAGACAGAGTATCCGGCTCCGTTAGGTGAGAGGGGTTTTATCTCGAAGGGATAGTTAACTGGAGTTCCGTTTGATGCGTTGTTGTCTCCATCATGGTCGATGAAGAAGTCAATCTGAACAGTGCTGTTCTCCAGAGGCAGGAGAAGTAACTCGACCAGTGAATCAAGAGAGGTGTTGATTTCCTTGACCACCGAACTAGTGCCCATGTCTCCTGCATCCAGTGTGAAAGACCAGTTACCGAGTGGGAGGAGCATGTCGAACCGCCCGAGATTATCAACCTCGACCCTCCAAGAAGCGTCGGTGCTGCCGTCCAAGTTGTTTGCTAGAGCGAACACGGGGGACCATCCCGAGAACCCTTGATTGTACGTGTTCCCTTCGCGATTAAGGCTAACCTCTCCTAGCACCATTGTGGAATCGGTGAGCTCTATTGTGATGTTTTCCATCCCATCTGTGACTTCGAATTTCGTCCCATTGGAGAAGAATCCTCCGGCTCCGACCATCCTCTCGACGGTTGCTTGAACGAATGCTCCTTGAGGAAGGACTACACTAAATTCTCCCATTGAATCTGTAGTAGACTTGAGAGTGAACCCATCCCACTGGAAAATTACCTCTTGGTTGGAGATTCTCGAATCTAGTTGTGAGTTAGATCCATCCTTGTCCGGTTTTTCGATTACTATGCCAGTTACTTCCTGGCTGATTAGGAATTCGAATGACTCGCTGACATCTATGACTCCGATCGAGATTCGCTGCCACAGTTGCTTCTCATCGCTAAGTGTGTGATTGAGAATCCAATCTCCGGGAATCAACTCGGCGTAGTATGTTTTAGAGACGTTGTCGAACTTTGCCGATACTGGAACCAGCGTCTGGTCCTCTGGGATGAATTGCAATTGCAGATCGTCCACACTTGTTCCATCATCCTCAAGGGTGAATGTGATGTCAGACGTCCTGGGAACTTCCGAGGGGAAGGATGCAAGTGAAGGTTGGCCGGATTCGAATGTGAAGATCTGAGAAATCTCTGCGAAGCCATCATCATCGATATCCACCTCTGCTATGTATGATCCCGGGACAATTGGGCCAACTTCGAAAGATCCACTCTCGTCAGGGACTGCGAAGCACGGCTGTGTGATGACTTCCTGACACTCATTCTGTGCGTCCACGCGGGAACCGTTGATTGAGTAGATTGCAATCTCAGTGGACAGGGGTTGACCTGAGAAGAGAGTCACGGTCCCTTTGATGGCCCCTCCAGAGATTGAAACTGGAACCTGGCTCTGGGACGAACTTAGAGGGATTACGAAGGGGTTGGGAAGTTCGACGGGCTCGCCTTCACCGAAATCAACGGATACCACATATTCCCCAGGAAGAGCATCGACAATGTGGAAAGATCCAGATCTGACCATTTGGCCACTGAACACTCCATGGCCGAAGAAAGTTCCAGTTCCGTTTACTGAGCCGAACGATGAAAGGTTCTGCGAAGAATCTGTTACGAAGGTTCCTGAGCCAATGAAGGTGGCTTGGGAGAGTTCCCTAGTGAACTCGCTAACTCCATGTGATGTGAACTTCCCCGAACCGTTTACTGTTCCATCAAGCAGGTATGTGCCATCCCCATTGGTGCATGCTTCCGAGCCATCGGGGACTGAAGATTCAGAGCAACTTGGGAAGACACCCGAGATTGTCCCATCTATTGAGCCCTTACCTGTGAATTGCCCGTCACCCGTAATACTGTGATTATCGAAGATGACTTGGATATGGGTGCCGGTGAACTCTCGAACGGATACTGCGCCCATGCTTTCTACAGTCCCATCTCCTAGGAATGTGACCTCGCCCGTTCCGGTGAATCTCAGATTCTGCCCCTCCATACTGCCATTGGAAGTCATTGCTGAATAGGGTTGGATGGAAACCTCTTCCGAAGAGGGAGTTAGTACAACTTGCGCCGAGAGAACTGGTTCGCCATTGAAGTCGAGTTCACCTGACCAAGATAGGATTCCCGATGCAGTTGATGGTGAGACGGAGATAGGTGCCTCGATCACGGACTGGCCATTGCTGTGTCCGTCCAAACCAGAGATGTTCACGATGGTCTCGGAAAGCCATGTGGATCCGTACACGTTTCCGAGAATTCCAGTGACGGGGTTCACAACTCGATTCTGTGAGTTCTCTGTGAAAAGTTCTGACATGGTATTTCCTGAACCCGTCATTAGCAGTGTTCTGGCTGCATTCAAGTCGGGATTACCGGAGAAGGCGGAGACTCTGATCTTTCCAGCGGGAGCAGTGAATGAGAAGTATCCGTCCTCGTTCGCCTGTGTGCTACCAATGGGAATCCAGTATGTCCTAGAGTCATTGTCCACTACATTGCCATCTGAATCTGCTGATTCCTCACCACTGAATGCATCCCTCTCAATCAATATCCTAGCATTTGGCACTGGTCCGATTCCCTCTAGGGTGACAGTTCCCTCCAGAGTTGCACCACTGTAATACTTCAGTATCTTGACGTTCCTGTTAGAGTCGTAGATAGACCCGCAGTATTTGTCCACCTTTCCTGTGAATGTGAAGGAAGTTTCACTGGTGGTTGAAGAGGCTACCTTGCTAATGGATATTTTCTCATCGTCGACATCGAAGTTGCCGGGAGACACTCCCATTGGAATGACTTCATCTTCCGTCTGAGTCATTTTCCAAGGACCGCCGGATTGAATCTGAGACCATCCATTCGAAAGAGTACCTGTGGATGATAGGGTGACGTTTGACAACATGGAGGAGCCCTCCACCGTTGATGCAGTTCCTGTAATCTGGATCTCTTCGCAATAGGATCCATTTGTCGGATCGTACCAGTTTGAAAGTACGAAGTGATTCATCATCGCCCCTGGCAGGGCCATTGCTCCCTGCAAGTAACTCCCGGGAGTTCCCGTAATTGAATTTGGTAAAATCCAAGTTGAGGGCGTGTCAGCATCACCGATTTGGCCACTTACTGGAGGTAGCCCCAGAGTAGATGTTCCGTAGCCGACGTATGTTCTTGCAATCATTGTATCGAAGAAACCGTCTAGGTGCTGGTAGTGCATGTCGGACATCTGAATCATGTCCGCCCCGGTAGATGATCCGGATGCCTGAGCCTTCAGGTCTGACAAGTATTCGTCTTGGTAGTCCTCAGGGGTCAGGGACCTTCCATCGGTGGTCTCGTATGTGGTCGTGATGTAGGAATCGATGTCGAGACCGGAGAGGTGAGTCGGGGCGTGGAAGATTCCTGTAGTCTGGCCTCTGTGGTATGATTGGTAGTCCTCGTAGTACTTTCCACCGAGTGGGTAGAGGCGGTTGTCGACTGCAAAGTATCGGATTTCGTGATTCCTAGAAGTTGTGCTCCCGTGAGACTCATCGTAGTCCGAAACCTCGTAAGAGACAATCGAGGAGATGCCATCGTAGATTTGGACAAGATCATCGAGCCCGAATGCTGTGATTAGGAATGCCCTTGCCATCCCGAACCTCGCATTAGTCCTATGAAGCCCGGTAGAGACGTCGTAGTAGTCATCCATTATGTCACGCGTGTACCTGTATCCCGCCAGATCGTAGTGATCTGCATCATCGAAGTCAAGCAATTCGATCTCTGTTGAGCTCCCACGTGCCTCGTCGAAGAGGGAAATAGCCTCGGCTTCGTTGGTTGTGGGATCGCCGAATGGCTCGCCATTGACCAGTACAATAAACGTCTCCAAGCACGAGTCGGGGCAAGTTAGACCGTCAGAGTCTAGGGGGTATCCCTTGAGTAACTCAGCGGCACCATATTCGGCCACTACTGCCATCGAACGATCCTTGAGGAAATCCCTGTCGTTGTCTCCAAGAGCGTTAGAATTGATTGCTACAAACTCTTGGACTTGTTCCTCAGACATGTGTTCTCTCAGTACGGTGAGGAAGTCGTCGCTAAGTTCGCCTCCGTTGATGCTCTTGTCACCCATTGCCAGAGTGGCGATGAACAGTGAAAGGGTGTCTTCCTGGCCTCCCGAGAGAAGCATTGCACCACTGTTTGGGATTCCTGACTGGAAGTTGTCTGAGACTGTTGGATGCTGTCCAGAAGAAAGTGCCTGGAATCCGTAGTCCCACCAAGAAACGAAAGCGGGCCGCTCGCTGAACGGAGTCTCGCTATCCTGTTGGGAGAGCCAGTCGTATGCCTCGTTCCATCCCTGAGAGTTGAAACTTGGGCCAAATGTTCCCATATACCAAAGTCCTGTGTCGCTTGGCTGATACTGTTTACTATTCATTACTGAGAATAACCCAAGCAGATCTTGTCTCAGAATATCGGGGACCATGTCGTATATGCTCTGGTCGATTTCGCTTGCTGACTGATCGCCTCTGGGAATCCCTGAGTCGATTCCGTATGTTGCGTGTTGTGATGTAATGAGGAGAAGGACCATTATCATGGCAGGAACACCTGGACGTGCCTTTGTAGCGGGCCAAAGAGACCGGAAACGAGTCCTTGGGGTGCCAATGCCAGAGTTCCTCCACACCTTTGTGAATCCTGGTAAGCTTGCTGATCCCCAGAGCATGGAGATGCCGATGCCACCTACGGCTGCCATGGCTGGTGTGGCGTTGATGATGAATCTCCCAGCAGACCATGCCATGTAGGTAGCGATTATCGTCCAAAGACCCAGGAGAGTTAGTGCGGACTTGTTCTTTCGACTACCCCTCCACAGTAGTAAGAATGCACATCCGATTGCGATTAATGCAACGATTGGTCCATAGGATGCGAACAGAATTCCTCTCTCGGGGGCCTGAGCCTCTCCAATCGTCCCGAAGATCTTGTTCTTGGAGAAGTAGAATCCTCCTGTGAACAGGATGTCCCACCCAGCGTATATCTGCGCCTCTTGGAGAATGAAAAGCAATGCCAGTATAGAGCCAAACAACGCGCTTCCGCCCATCACTACGAGTAGCCATGGCTTATCTCTGAATGCGCTAGAGACCCACCCCATGGCGAATGTAAATCCAATGATGTAGAACATTGGCTGCATTCCACTGGGGGCGAATAGTAGGTTCATGCCTGGCCAAGCATAGAATGGAGCCGGTATGAGGATAGAGACAATCATCATTTGAAGTATGGCAGAGGTGAACTGGAGACTGTCCCTTCCCTTGAAAATATTAATCACTACCTGGAATGAATATGCTAGGAACAGTACACCTGGGCCGTAGACGAAACCCTTCCATCCAAGAGCCATGATTGAGAATGCGATTCCTGCCATAGTGGCGTTCGCCATCAATGAAGGGTTTCTCTTCCAAGTCTCCCTCATTCCCGCAATAATGTACAGAGGGTTTGTACTAGTAGACTTGAAGACCTTCTTGTGATCGATTTCCTCAATGGCCCTAATCCAGAAGTAGAATGCTAGAGCTAGGAATAGCATCGCGAATGAGTCGTGGTCGGACATTGCGAAGGTGGAGCGGCTCATATGACCGGGCATTAGGGCAATTAGCCAAGCAGCAATTATCCCTGCCCTCTTGTCATGTGTGCGTGAAGCGATTCCAGCGATTGGAAGAACGATGAGGGCCCCATATACCGCTGGGAGAGCAGCCATTGACCACCATACTGCTTCTTCTGGAGGAATCTCTAGTAGCCAAGACAGTGCGATTCCGCCCAAAGCCAGAGACCATGAGAATAATGGTGGCCTCGGGTTGATTCCTCCTGCTGGGTATGCTCTATCGTGATCGAAAATCAAGTGGCTTCTTTCGGCTATCACGTAGTCAACTACTCTCTTCATGTACCAAGGATCAGATCCTCCAGTCATATCCCATAGGCCAGTACCATTCGCATTCATTGCTGGAATAACGTTCCATGCTGTTCTGACAAATAGAGCAATTAGGAAAGCGGAGGAAATCATCACGACGTAGGAATTGTCGTCCCACCAAACTCGGAACCCACTCCTCTCTCTCTGAGGTGCTATGTCTCCGAAAACCCCTCTGGATGCAAAGAAGAGAGTAAAGAAATTCGCCCAGAACCACAAGAAGAACCATGTGAAAGAACCGATGAAACCATCCTCTGAGAATAGAGATGGAAGTTCATTACCGATCTCATGGATATGGCCGATGGTGTACAGAATCCAATTTATGGCCAGCAATGATCCTAGTACGTGCCATCCTTCGGCTCTGAAGAAGGCGTGGATGAATATTACTAATGCAGTGAATGAGGCCCAAATCACTCCGATATGGCTTTCTTTGGAGAAATCCTGGAGGGTGTCAATCTGCACGATCCAAATCAATGGAATCGTGAAAACTGCAAAAATAAGTAACGAATACACTCCCACAGCCGGATTCTCCCTCCAGGTTGGGAGGGGAGACATCAGGCGACCATTTCCTCTCTGCTCAATGGGGCCACGAAGTCCGACCATTACGGCGAACCCTAGTGAGATAGAGGCTAGCCAGAATGAGAAAAATGTACTACCGATTGATTCCCTAACAGTGTCGATGATTGCAAGAGAGTCGTTTTGGGCGATTAGTAGACCGCTTGCGAAGAACGCAGCAAGCCGCATTCCTAGAACCACAGAAAGGAAAACCGCGGATTCCTCGAACCTTTTCGATTCATTGAGTGCTGCGGATACAAAACCGACGAAAACGAATGTTGCAACAAATATGTGATTGAAGATATCTGAACCGACTAAAACATTAGCGAGGATGCTGATGATCGCCATGGAAATAGTTAGTGAGGCTACTCGCAAGGCTCCAGAGCCCGTAGGAATCAACCAGGAGGTACGCCCGATGCAGGCGGGGAGTAAGACGGAAGTGGAAATTATCATGATTCCCGAGAAGAATTCGCTATCGACTTCCCTACCCTCCAGAGAGGAAGCCGTGATCGTCAATACGAGTAGGGCAAAAGTGATTGCAACTGGAGTAATTAGGTTGTTAAATTGGGCAACTTGAGGGGCATCTTTCTCAGCTTCCATCCCATCCACCGGACCTATTTGCTATTAACTCAGCATCGCGCCGACCTAAACGCTTGTTTTAACCGTTCGTAGAACGGTTGAGAAAAACGACCCCCAGATTGGTCAGAAAATAATCACCGGAGGGCACGGAAACCGATGTCATCTCGGTAATGAGAGCCTTTCAGGTTGATTCCCTGAATAATCTGGTATGAAGCCTCCAAGGCCTCACTCAGGCTAGGAGCTATTCCAGTAGTTGACAGCACTCTCCCACCAGACGAGATTAGTTCTCCAGATTCTGCCCGAGTAGCCCCAGCTAGGTGGGTGAAGCCAAGCACTTGACCTTCCTCTATTGCCGAATCCCATCCTTCAATAATTCGGCCCGAAATCACATTTCCGGGGTATCCCTCTGAAGCAAGCACAACCGTGGATGCGTGGACATTTCTGAATTCAATATCGGTTTCTGCAAGCCTACCCTCCGCAGCCGCAAGTAGTGCCTCTCCCAAATCAGACTCGAATAGGGGTATCGTAACCTGAGCCTCGGGGTCTCCGAGTCTCACATTAAACTCGACCACACTAGGAGATCCTTCTTCATCGATCATCAGACCGACATAGAGGCATCCTCTGTAGGGGATCTCTGAGTTTCTCAGATAGTGGTGCATCGGCTCCACTATCTCTTCCCTAGTTCTAGTCAATACAGATGGAGTGGCGACCGGAGCAGGTGCGTAGGCACCCATTCCACCAGTGTTCGGACCAGTGTCGTTATTCCCGACCCTTTTGTGATCTTGGCTCGCTGGCAGCATCACGAACCCAGACTCGTCCATTATGACAAGAACAGAAGCCTCCTCTCCAGATAGGTGTTCTTCGATAAGGACGAAACCGTCTGATTCTATGCCAATTCTTAGAGCCTCACCTGCCTCTTTCCGAGATGATGTGACAGTTACTCCCTTGCCACCTACAAGGACGTCACGCTTGATGACCCATGGAGAATCGAAGGATTTCAGGCAACCCTCTATTGATTCGAGATCCTCAATCTTCTCGAACCTACTCGTTGGGATACCCAATGAATACATCACCATCTTCGCATGAATCTTGGACCCTTCAAGTAGAGCCCCTTCTGAATGAGGCCCGAAACTAGAGATTGATTCCTGTCTTAATCTATCTGATAACCCAGCCACCAGAGGACCCTCGGGGCCAACCACTACTAATGTGACTCGCAAGTCGGAAGCGAGTTTTACTATCCCTTCAATATCAGTAGTTAATACACCATGGTTGATTGCCACCATGGATGTGCCGGCATTCCCAGGAGTGCAATGGACGACTGAAACCGATTCACTCTTAGATAGACCCAGTGCCAATGCGTGCTCCCTGCCGCCACTCCCAACCACTAAGACTTCCATGCCGACCATGCATTGCGCTCGCTATTCCGGTGATAATGGATTGCACAACTCGGGTTCCCTAGTAGGGAACCGACTTCAGACCAAGTCGGAAGCCTATGATGTTGAATGACCGGTGGAGAATCGGAGTAATCAGGAGAAGAATAGCCATTCCCAGAAGGAGTTCGGAACTTCCAACAATCGAAGGTGATAGTAGCAATTGACCGAAGACGAAGGCTGATGCAGCGAATGGCAGTGTGTCGAGCAGCGGAGCCTCTGAACTGACACTCCCCTCCCTCTTATGCCCTATTCTTCGCTTGACGAAGGATCCTGCCAAGTCTCCTACCATACAGCCGAAGCCGAGGACGCAGCCCATTGCGAAGGCAGTCGTCGAACCTCCGCCCATGTAGAACCATGCATCCGAGATATCAGAGGCACTGGTCCCATATGTGGAAAGAGGGTCTAGAAAAGGTGCAGATCCCTCGGAGTTGCCATCTGCTATGGCATGTGTCAGGACACCCAACAGACCACCCCCTATTGTGCCTCCGAATAGTCCGTTCCATGTCTTTCCATCTCCCAGAACTCGATTTCCATCAGACATTACTCGCCCTCCATCAATGGTGAAGACCGGGGTCCCCGTCAAATCGGGGATCCACTTGCCTCCAAGCATTGCTGCAGTGTTCGATAGGTATCCTGGCAAGTATAGCCAGAGAACCAACAGAGGGGCAATGAACGGGTCATCCCAAGGCAGTGCATCCGTTGACATGAATCCCGTCAGATAAAACTGGAGGATGAACCTTCGCACGACCAAGATTTAGGTTAATCATTGGATTAGTTGAGCCTGCAGGGGTGATATTCATGTCCCTCTTTCGTGACGGGTTGACAATGGACAGAAGAAATCCAATTTTGATGTGCCTCCTACTATTGTTCTCAGTGGCAATGGTCCCCGCCAACGTTGTTGCAGAGGGAGATGACATCATTATTGAATCAGATATGACTTGGTCTGACGACTTGACGCTGTCACAGAATGTCAGAGTCGTAAATGGAGGGTTTCTGAAATTCATCGATGCACATGTTACTCTGGAAGAGGGAGTGGAAATCTTTGTCGATGCCAATTCAGAACTTGGTTTTGACAACTCGAGTCTGATTTCTTCGACGCCACCTGGAGAACTGGTGGGATATGGGTACTGCGATGAAGGAAATAGATCAGGAATCAAAATTGAGTGGCCTAGCCCTCAACCGGTCCTAGTCACGATGACCGCAATTGAACCTTCTAGTTTTGATGGTGTGACCGCGTACTTCGAGAATAATTCCGAAGAATTGTCCGGACAGGAATACTCCTTGGAAATAGAAAATGTTCCCGATGGAGAAATGTGGATTGACCTTGTTGGGCCACTATGCCACCCCCCATCAATTAGCACAATTTCTATGAAAAGAGTGAATGGAGGTGATTTTGATTGTCCAACTTGCATGTACCCTACAAATGCGGCAGATTTTGAAAGCCGCAATATGATGGTTTTCGGGACTCCTGGGTTCACAATTACGAATGGAGGAAATTTTGTTTCGTCCTATTCCAATTTCTTTGGAGGTCAGATATCATCATCAGGATCTCTGGCGATTAATGATTCTACATTGAATAGAGTTGGTCCGATCATCTTGACGAGTGACGAGGCTTCTATCTCTTTAGGAGGAAATACGCAATTTACCAATAGCACAGATGACCATGATGTCAGGACTGGGACGGTGTCTCCCATTGTTTGGGGAGATAATGTTAGTGGATCGGGGGGACTGACAGACAAGTGGGAGAGGAGGTTGTCGGGACAGAGCCTATTCTTCGATGCGATGTTCGTAACATACGAGATTACAGGAATGCACAAATTCCCAAGTTACTCGAACTTCAGCAATGAGATGGGAGTCTCATTCGTCGACGGTGGAAGGGAGAGAGTAGTCGAGATTGCTTGGTCCGATGACAACACTTGGGAGGATAGTCCAGTTTGGAGTGAACAAGCGATAGTCAGAATCATCGATTACAGGACAGCATGGAATCCAGAGGAGTCGGGAATTGGAGATTATGGAGGTGGTCAATTCGAACTTGGTTGGGAAGTCAATGTTGCAGTCGAAAGTGAGACGCCAATGGTCGGGTGGGTATCGTTGAGTGTGATGGGAGAAGATGGGCCCCTTAGTGAGGCCATGGTTGGTGATTCGATTGACGTGGAGGCGGTGATATCCAATTCTGGAACTGCGGCAGCGTCCCTAGCAATCAATTGCGAAGATGTCAGTACCAATACAACAGCACAAATCTCGCCCTCATTCCCCAATGCTCTCATAGGGCCAGGAGGACAAGAGACGATAGCTTTCAGTTGGAGAGTTTCAATTGCTGGTGAGGACTCAATCTCATGCAGGATTCTGACTCCCACTCAACTGGTTGACGATTTGTCATTCGGAGGTGGCGAGATGTTGAGCCAAGGTGTTTCGTGGACCGAAACAGATGATGATGAAAGATCCACACTGATTCCGGCCCTGATTGCTCTAACCATTGCAGCTGCGGTTGGAGGGTACTTCCTATTCTCAATCTACAATGAGCAAGAAGAGGTTTCTGAGGAAGAATACCGCCGTGATGCAGAAGACTAGGTTCAGAGAATCCCCTGGGCCATCGTCGACTCGGCTATCTTCAGAAATCCTGCGATATTTGCTCCTGCGACGTAGTTTCCTGGCATGCCATATTTCTCGGCTGTATCGAATGCGTTCTTGTGGATGTTAACCATTATCGCCTCGAGTTTTTGATCGACCTCCTCCCTAGTCCAGCTCAATCTGAGGCTATTCTGACTCATCTCCAAACCAGATGTTGCTACTCCTCCAGCGTTGCTGGCCTTACCCGGTGAGAATAGGATGCCGTTCTCGTGGAAGATCTCTATTGCTTCAGGAGTGCAGGGCATGTTAGCGCCCTCGGCCACAGCAATGACTTCACTGTCGACTAGCATCTGTGCCTCCGCCTCGTTGATTTCGTTCTGAGTAGCACAAGGCAGAGCGACGTCAACATTGGTACTCCAGAGATCGTTGTGGTTGGGCTCTGGCTTTGACTCG
>Ga0066372_10000570_pt1 | contig 13892 bp, 10 predicted proteins | sample Knorr_S15_td_250_FD_77011 | JGI IMG/M metagenome (GOLD analysis project Ga0066372, IMG submission 77011) | Marine microbial communities from Southern Atlantic Ocean transect - Knorr_S15_td_250_ad_251m_LV_A | ecosystem: Environmental > Aquatic > Marine > Oceanic | place: Southern Atlantic ocean... | reverse complement strand
GAACGTCAAACTGTGCGACTCAATGTGCTGAAGTCTGCTAAACCCGCCATCGTTTCGGTTTTAGGTCGGATAATGCATTCTTCAGCTGTCTGGATTACACCAACGGAGCGCGATGCCCAGGAATTTGCCGCAGAGCTGAGCTTATGGACCGCACCAAGTAGAGTGTTGAGGTTCCCATCGCGTAATCAGATTCCGTATTCGCGCGAAGGTGTGAGCACGCGTGCCTCAATCGAACGAATTTCTACTCTTATTTCTCTCGCAGATAACGTCCAACCGAAGGTAGTAGTCACTAGTATTATGGCCCTAGCTGAACGAACCCTTAGCTCTCAGGATTTACTCAGGGGGCCAGGACTTCTTAGATGCAATGATCAAATTGATTTATCGAACTTACTCACTGCCCTCTCTTCTTCGGGCTATCAGCTCACCTCTCTAGTCGAAAAGCCCGGAGATTTCTCGCGACGAGGAGGTATTGTGGATGTTTACGCTCCGACTGCAAATAATCCCACTCGGATAGAATTCTTCGGCGATTTGATAGAGTCGATTAGGGAGTTTTCATTGATCGATCAGCGATCTGTGAAGGAAAAACAAGAAGTATATCTTTCGCCGAGCTCAGAATGGTTCGCCTCGCCCGCTGCAATGCTAGCGATTGCAGATAAGATTTCAGGTACGAACGATCCGCAGACGCAAGAAGATGAAGCTCTATTACGATCAGGAATTCTCTCCAGCCCAGCACGATATGGACCACTTGTATTGAGTTCAACCCTAATGGATCACATTGATTCATCCACAATAATATTTGCGGAACTTCGCGATGATTTGCGGGCTCAACTTATTTCATTGGATGAGAATGCTAGTCAACGAAGGAGTACGCTGGCGGCCTCTGGGGAATTAAATAGTCAAATTCCGCTACCCCATGTCGTTGGAGAATCTTTATTGGCTGCTATTTGGAACTATCCAAATAGAGTCGAATTTGACCCCTGGTTGAGTGGCTCTGATAAGAATCAGTTGCACCTCGATTTTCAGTCATTGGAGCCATTCAATGGACGATTGCCTGCGGTGGCAAAGAATATCAGCCGGCGTCTAGTGCGAGGGGATAGAGTTGTTTCACTCACTACCCAAGCTCAGCGATTGAAAGAGGAATTAGATCTAGAAAATCTTACGCTGGAGGTTGAATCCGCTTTATCGGATAAGCTTGAGATTTCTGAAGCTCGTCTTATCCAGGGATCTACGTCTGAAGGTTGGTCCAAACAATTAACTGATGGGGAATTAGTTTTTCAGACTGATAGGGAAATCCTAGGGGTCCGACATGGTGCTATTGCCTCGGTTAAGCAAACGGATGCATTGCACTATTCTCTTGAGGGAATTTCACCAGGTGAATATGTCGTAATTGCTGAGTTTGGTGTGGCTCGATTCGCGGGAATAATCAAACGAACAGTTGACCGGGTGGAACGTGATTATTTAGACATGCGGTTTGCGAACGATGGTAAGTTGTTTTTGCCAACAGACCGCCCATTGCGGATTTCAAAATATATTGGTCCGACAGCTCGAGCGCCGCGACTTACCCACTTGGGAACAGGTGAGTGGAACAAAACCAGAGTTCGCGCAAGGAACGCTGTCGAGATTGTCGCTGGCCAATATTTGAGTCTTTATGCAGCGCGATCCGTAAAGCCGGGTTACGCATTCTCACCTGATGGTGAGTGGCAACATGAGCTAGAAAGCGCATTTCCTTATGTTGAGACAGTTGACCAACTTGAGGCTATAGCTGCAGTCAAAAGCGATATGGAAGCGGCCAAACCCATGGATCGGCTAATTTGTGGCGATGTTGGATTTGGTAAGACGGAGATTGCGATTCGAGCAGCCTTCAAGGCGGTAATGGACGGATTTCAGGTCGTTCTTTTGTGCCCAACGACGGTACTAGCCCAGCAGCATTTCAATTCGTTTAAGGAGAGGATGGCGGGATTTCCAGTCCATATCGAAATGCTGTCTGGATTCCGAACTGCTAAAGAGGCTCGACAAATTGCTTCGAGGGTGAAAGCTGGTGAGATCGATATTTTGATTGGCACCCACCGAATATTGGAGCACAGCCACCAAGTTGTAAGCCCACTTGTCAGTGATGAGATTAGTGAACAAGAAAATAAATTGGAGTCTGATATTCCTGGGTCGGAGTTAGAGATCCCCCAGCGGATACGCGGCGTAGAGTTTAGTAATCTTGGATTGGCTATTATCGACGAGGAACAGCGATTTGGAGTCACACATAAAGACAGATTAAAGGAAATCCGTTTTGAAGTTGACGTCCTCACATTGTCAGCAACACCGATTCCACGAACGCTCCATATGGCGCTTGCCGGAATTAGAGATATGTCTAGGGTAGAATCGGCACCATTGGGTAGGCAGTCTATACAAACGTATGTACTGGGCTGGGATTTAGAGATTTTACAAACAGCTATTCGGAGAGAAATTGCGCGCGGCGGGCAAGTTTATTTAGTTCATAACCGCGTAAAAACTATCGACGCCTTTGCCGATGAAATTCGCAACCTTGTGCCTGAGGCTCGTATTCTTGTGGGACACGGACAAATGCCGAAATGGCATCTTGAGTCGGTTATGAGAGAATTCATTGATTCAGACGCTGATGTTTTGATTAGTACAACTATTATCGAGTCTGGTTTAGATATTCCTAACGTCAACACAATACTTATCGATCGGGCCCAAAGTTTGGGACTGTCTCAACTCTACCAACTTCGCGGGCGAGTCGGCCGGTCAGATCAACAAGCGTACGCATATTTGTTTCATCATGGGTCGATGACGGATATTCAACAGCAAAGACTAACCGCAATTTTTGAGTCATCCGAGCTTGGATCCGGCCTGCGCGTTGCACAGCGAGATCTGGAGATTAGGGGAGCCGGTAACTTACTGGGAAGTCAGCAGAGCGGTCATATCGCCGCTATTGGACTTGACTTGTATATGGATATGCTTGCGGAGGCAGTCGAACGACTTAAAGCCGATCTTGAAGGCGGTAAGTTAGAACTTCGAGAAATCCGTCAGAGACAAGATGCTTTGCGCGCGATTAAAGTTAGCCTTCCTATCAGTGGAGATATTCCAGACTCATTCATTCCTGATATTGATGAAAGACTGAGTCTTTATATGAGAATTTCAATGGTTACATCTTTGGTCACGTTGGAGGAACTTGAAGGAGAAATACGCGATCGTTATGGGGTTCTACCGGAAAAACTACTGACATATTTTCGTTTGATTAAGATACGTTTAATGGCATATGCAGCGAAGTTGACGGCGATCACACATGGTGGAGGCAAGACGGTGTTTGAGTCAGATCCGCGAGTTCCCTTTTCGGGTCGTAAATTATCCGAAGACTTACCGAGAAGTTCGAAAGTTGGGCACCTCCAAATGGAAATCGAGTCAGAGGATTTGAATGACGGAGATCTTAAGGATATTGAGAACTTACTTCGTGTTCTTGTAATCTAAACTAAGCGTGGGAATGGTGTCTAATAGATGTTGAGTTCAAAGATTAAAGGACTGTTAGTTGACTTTGATAAGACTCTTGGATTCATGAGCATTCCACACTTAGAGATGTACAGTAAAATTGCATTTTCCACTGGAATAAATCTCTCCTCGGCGGAATTAACTGCAGCAATGATGGTTAAACCACTCAGTGATACATGGTCGCCTTGGCAGACTAAACGGGGAATAGAGCATTTTGATGAATCGAAGAGTGAGGTCTCCTATAGAGAACTTAGATATGAGATCGCATTTTCGAGATTGAAAGAGGCATTAAAGTCGCTGGATTTTTTCGATGAAAACATCCTTCGTTTGGCTGCAGAAAAAATTTCGAAAGCTGAATCAGATCTTTCTCTCTATGAACTTTATCCGGATACAGTTGAATTTTTGAGAGCTAGTGAAGCTCAGAATATCGATTTGGCTGTTGTGTCTAATCACGATTGGGTATTGCCTGAAGTACTGAGTCATTTAGGCATTGCACGATATTTCAAGGCTATAGTTACAAGCGCTCGGACGGGCGTGAGAAAACCACATCCCTTAATCTTTGACAGGGCGCTGCGGGATTTAAATCTCGGGTCAGAACAGGTAGTCATGATTGGGGACTCAATGATAGATGATATCGGAGGGGCTAAATCCGTCGGAATAGATGCTGTTCTTATTGATCGTACGTCAAGAATTGTGACGGATGACGTTTTGTGTATCTCCACACTGTCGGAGATTTATACCGGTGGGGACTATGTCAGCTAAATCCGGAATAGTCTCTTTGCTATCAATTCATCCGATGGACTACGACGATTTTTTCGTTGAGTATCTTAAATATTCGACTGAACTCGAGCCTTACAAGACGAAAAGTCATCAGGAAGAAATAGTGATATATCGCGAAGCGGTGGTAGGTGAGCTTCTCACCGGCTCAGATAGAGAAATTTTTTGGGTAATGGAAGACGAGATACGGGTCGGCTTTGTTATGACTCGTTGCTTCATGGACTGGCCAGATGAATCAATCCTGATTGGCTCAATCTCGGAGTTTTATATTTTTAAATCTGCAAGGCGTAAGGGTATCGGAACAAAGGCCATATCAATTGCTATGACAAAATTACGTTCGCGCGGTGCGGTGGAGGTAGAAGCGGATATTTTATATGATAATGAATCCGCTTTAAGTTTCTGGAAATCGCTTGGTTTTAATATCGAGTTTTTCGGTACATCCAGAAGGCTTTAGCAAAAAGTTGCTGTACGATTTCAATAGAAGTTATTCAGTAGAAAGGTGATACCTATGTCTGAGCCTATTTTCGACGTGCATTGCCATTTTCCACGTAACTGGCAAGATCCAGATTCGCAGGATAATGAGAAGTCTATTGACCAAAGAGCTGATGCCTTGCGGAGCGCCGGAGTCGTAAAGGCTAGTCTTTTGTGCGGCGGTAGATTCGGTATGGGGTACGAGGAATCAATTACCTTTTCCCGACGACATGAGGATTTATTTATGCCATCTGCCGTGGTTGATCCAGAAGAGATAGATGGTCGTGCTGTTGAACAGCTATTTGATATGGGCTATGTGGGCTTGAAGATGATCGGGGTCCGACGTGCGTACGACGATTTGAAATACTTTTCGGTCTATGAAATGGCAGAGCGCCTCGGTATGCCGATTCTCCTTCATATGGGTGTCATAGGGGGGGCTATTGATTACGCTGTCACTCATCCAAGGCGTGATGCGGATGCAGCTAAAACATATAAAAATATGCAAGAACGCCGGGTGAAGGAGCAGATATTGAGCTTTGGAAGAAACGCTTCTGCAACCAGAATGAGACCGTTTCACATGGATACGATAGCTAATAATTTCCCCGATTTGCGTCTGATAGGTGCACATCTAGGGGGCACCGGTAATTATGATGAGTCGGCATCCGTGGCAAGATGGCGCCCCAATGTTTTTTTTGATCTCTCCGGTGGCGACACGATAGAACGCCACGCGGTAGAAAGAGGCTTAGTAGGTCAAGAGATTGGGGTTGAAAAGTTAGTATGGGGCTCGGATTGTGGCAATGATGAAATTCAGTCGCATGTAGACAATCTTGAATCAATTTTCAAGGCAGTTGGACTGAATGAGGATCAATCGAGTCGCATCAGATGGGGTAATGCCGCCGAGATATTTGGGCTTGAAAGTCCGATATTCGCTGGGGAGTAGTATCCGGCTGGGAACGGACCTATGCGTTTATTTGATAAGAACTACTTTCCTAGTAAATTTTTAACCGAACAGGTTCTCACAAGTCTGCTTCTAGGCTTTGTTTCATTGATTGCCTTGTGTTTCTTTATTTATACGCCGTATTCGCCTGGACTTATAATTGGGAGTACTGCCGTGTTTTATCTGGTGGCTATATCTTCGACACTCAGTCGACTGTTGCCTGATTCATTGCCAAGTCTTTTCAGTGCCGTTTATCTCTCTTTTTTTCCGGTATTGATGCTTGTTAGCTTGTCCTGGGCATTGACATATTTTTTTGATGACAATTTCACAGTTCTATGGATTGTAATTTCTGCGTTGGTTTTGACTCTATTTATTTGGTTACTTTTTCGTGTTGTTCCGAACCCAAGCTACGAGGGCTCCAGCGCACAAATTTTATATCTTCTGGGAGTATCGCTGAGTGCCCTGATTGTTTTTCTTTTTTTGGGAGTCTCAAAGATAAGTGGTACACAGGAGATACTCTTCGCGGGCTTCGCGGGTTTTTCATACACAGGCATATTGCTACAAGCTCAATTCAAAGCACGGACAAGTATTTTAATAGCGAGTATTTTGGTTGGTTTACTGGTAAGTGAAGTCGTTATTTTTAGTAGATATTTGCCTCTTTCTTCGATTGAAGTCGGTTTTTTGCTTTTTCTTTTTTTCAGTTACCTGAGTGCTATATCTGCTGCTCTCATGGCAAAAAAACTTCAGGAGCTAAGTATAAAATGGTTTTTACCGCTTCTTGTTTTTATTATTTCTGCCTTTTTCTTATTTTTGTACTTCTAGTTTTGTTGAATTACAGGTGATAGCATTCAAGATCTGTTTACGGGGTGTGGCGCAGTCTGGCAGCGCGCCAGTCTGGGGGACTGGAGGTCCCGGGTTCAAATCCCGGCTCCCCGACCACAACAGAAACATCTAAAGTTTTAGATGATTGGACTAATCCTATTAATTTTGAAACTTGGATTACCCTCGCCACCGTTTTAATACTGGGGGCAATTATGCCCGGACCATCACTGGCTCTGATAGTTCGAAATACCCTGTTTGGTGGCCGCCGATACGGTGTTGCCACGGGGATCGGCCATGGTATAGGTTTTGGAATTTATGCGTTTCTTGCGGCAACAGGTATTGCCGTTACCCTAAAAAATTATCCTGAAATTGATAATTTTTTACGTGTGACAGGTGTCGTCATTCTTCTATATTTAGCACAAAGTTTTATTCGTTCAACATCAAAGACTGAAGATTCTAGTCTGGACCCTCAAGGTCAGCGGGACGCGAATTCAGGAGTTGCCTTTATCCAAGGTTTCTCAGTTGCGTTCTTTAATCCAAAAATTTTGGCGTGGATGCTGACTATGTATTCACCGTTTGTCGAAGCGACGATGAGTAACTCAACACTCATAGGGATGGGCATTTTGGGTATGTGTACTGATGGATTCTGGTACATAACAGTCGCCACCGTGCTGTCTACTTCCGGTCTACTTGAGAGACTGCGGCAGCGTGAGATTATGGTCACACGATCAATCGGTGTAATCTTATTTTTCTACGCTATTTTTCTTTTATTTCGATTCGGTTGGGTAGGATGATCGACCAGGCGTCAGTGGCTCAGTTGACTGCAGGTGGATATGCTTCTCTAACCGATGATTAGACGAAAATTGGGTATGCGAAGGAGCATCGTATGAAATTTGGAGCTCAGGTAAGCTGTTATTTAACCACTTGGGATGACATTCGTGCAGTTGTTGAAACTATGGAATCAGGCAGATGGCATAGCGTCTACTTGGCTGATCATTTTCTTCCCCCAAATCGCGGTGAGGCAAGTGAATCACTCGCTGCATACGAAGGATTCACTACTCTCGCGGGGATTGCCTCAATAACAGACAGGTTGAAATTAGGCCATCTGGTACTTGGTAATACCTATCGCAATCCAGCTCTTGTTGCCAAGATGGCAGGTACCATCGATCATATTTCTCATGGCCGATTTACTTTAGCTCTCGGTGCCGGTTGGTTTCAGCGCGAACATGAAGCCTACAGTTGGAATTTTCCGTCAATGCGCGAGCGCTCAGATAGGTTAGAGGAAGCATGCCGGGTCATTAGATTATTGTTTACGAGCTCTGAGCCAGTTGACTTCGTTGGAGAGTACTACCAGCTTATACACGCACCTCTTTCGCCCGGAAGCTACCAAACACCCCACATCCCGATCATGGTTGGTGGGACCGGCCCGAAACGTACTTTGAAAACTTTGGCAATGTATGGGGATGTGTTTAATTTGGATGGCTTCGCCCGTCGAGGAATGTCGATAGAGTTGCTTCGAGAAAAAATCACTATTTTGAACGAACATTGTGAAAAACTTGGACGAAATCCTGATGAAATCCGGAAAACAATATTGATGCCAACCATGCTTTCGGACGATCAGTCCAAAACAAAAGAATTTGTGGATATGATTGGGCCTAACACAGTTGCCGGCTCAGCTGGTTATATCGTCGACAGAATAAGTGAGTTTATCGACGAGGGAGTTGATGAAATTATGTTTGGGCGTATTCCGAACGAGCCAAGTGAATTCCAACGTTTTGAGGAGGAAGTTATCGCTGCGTTTAACTGAGCGATAAAGCGAAGTTTCACAGACTTGGATTAATTAAGAACTTTTGTCCAGTAGCTTGTTTTCGATACTCGTCAACTGCAGCCTTTGAAAGTGCTTCGGTGAGTGACACTTCTCTGGTGTATGAGCTGGCAAATGTGGTTGTGATTGAGCTCGACACCCGCTCTCTCATTTTCTGAAGTTCTTCTGCTCCTGCAATTTGAATATATGGAGTGAGCAACCACCCTCCTATGCCCCAAGCCATTCCGAAGCTTCTGTTCAAGGTAGTAACGTTTCGGTCAAGGCCGCCATATATGTAGACCTGCTTATGTACGGTGGAGCCGTAGCGACTAAAGGATGCATCCTGACTTACGGCCGCTCGTTCCATGCAAGCTAATATATCGCTTGCGAGTCTTCCGCCACCTGTGGCATCAAACCCTAGCGTTGCACCCGTCGTGACTAACGCTTCAGTAAGTTCTGATAAAAAAGTCTCTGAGCTGGAGTTGCAAACAAAAGTGGCGCCGATGTTGCGAAGTATGTCTTCTTGTTCTTTGCTTCTTACAATGTTTACCAGATCAAAACTCTCTTCGATGGCTACTTTCTGGAGCATCTGCCCAAGGTTTGAGGCTGCCGCCGTATGTACAATGGCCGAGTGGCCTTCTCTTCTCATGGTGCCAACAAAACCGAGAACTGTCATTGGGTTTACGAAGCAGGAGGCACTTTGCGCCGGGCTTGTTCCGTCTGGCATTGCAATGCACTGGTTCGCTCTGACAGCCTTGTACTCAGAGTACGCGCCTCCTCCAGAGAACCCAACGACTTTTCCGATAAGAGCCTGAGCTTCTTCTGACTCACCGGCTGAGACAACTATTCCAGCGCCTTCATTTCCTACTGGTAGGTTTTGGCCAATCCGCCCCTCAATTCCAGACATGAGGTGGGATGGGATAGGAGCCTTAATAGACGGCGATCCTGAGTCACTTGAATATTGCGCATTATCCATATCAGCTGGCCCAAAAAGTAATCCGAGATCAGAGGGATTAATCGGCGCAGCTTCAACGCGAACCAGTACATCAGAGTCTCGCAAAGTCGGCATATCTGTATCAACAATTCTCACGTCCAAGACTTCATCATTTTGGGCTGCGGATTGGATTTGTATCATTGAAGTTGGGTTACTCATAATTTAGCTCGTTTCTTTTTCAGACAAAATTTTCTCTATAACAAACTGTACTGGCTATTCAGCCTAGGCAGGTTTTCTGGCGTGAGTCCTTTGTTTGTGAAGGCAGCGTGGTCTGGGCCGTATCGATAGGCGCGAAATAACCAGCCTACGCTTGTGCCGTCGTCTCTCGCACTGTACACGGGGTTCCACCATTCCCAGGCGGCCTCACCTTTTTGGGTTATTTCAATTAGTCGGCCGGATGTTCCCTCGCAGATCAGGAGATTGTTGTTGGGAAGGCGCGTCACACCGGATATGTGACCGCTGAAAAATTGAGCGGAAGGATTACCTTCATATTTCCACATGACCTCATTTGTTTCCGGATCGACCACAATTATTCGCGAAGTGGACATATCTGTTTGGCGGTGCATTCCATTATCAAAAATTTGCACCTGGTTATCATTTACCCATGTCGCATGATGCTGATGAGCGGTATCTGGGAAGCCATATTTCCAGGTGAGTTTCGGGTCGTTATTGTCACGGGAAATTGCCGCGACACGACTATTATTTCTACAGGAAATCAGTACAGTCCCCTCTGAATTAACGTCAATGCTATTGATGTGTGTCCACTCCCATTTTGTTTCGAGAGGGCATATCGGGTCTTTTTTCGGGTCAAACAATTTCCATGTTTCTGCTCGCCAGACCTCATTACCACTCGAATCTATCTCTACAACATCGTCGCCCAACATCGGTGGTAGTTTTTCTTTTGGACGCCTCACTCCACCCTTTACTTGCTTGGCGCAATCCTCAGGTATTTCCGTCCATACAGGGAAAATAGTGTTTCCATTTTCAAGTCGGACAAAGTCATGATGCATGGCGATGTCGCGGTGTTCCCACACGACTTCACCATCCCACGTGATTTCTTGGAGAACTGAGCAATTCGCGCCAAGCCGACGCAGATGTCGATCGAAGGGAGGTGGTTCAATAGTGAAGTCTGAAGATGGTGGTGGCAGGAGGTCTCGCTCGACTCCCATCATGAGTAGGTTACCGTTATCGAGTAATTTTGACATATGAGGTCGTACGCCATCGAAGACCCATCGATGAACAAACCTTCCGTCGAGGTCGATGAGGTAGCTTGAATCGCCGCTGAGCGGAGTTACTAACGTGTAGCCTTTGTTTGAGAGCTGAGCCCGATGAAACGTTAAGCCGAATTTTTGACTAATAGACCAACCCATTGTGTTTCCTTCATTTCATCAATCAGATGATACCGCGTCCCCGTCATTGACTAATTCGTCAACAAGGTCGCTCGTCATGCCTGCTTCCAGAAGTACCTCTCGTGTGTGTTTCCCAAGTACCGGACTCGGCCCCTGAGCTTGCAACGGTGTTTCACCAAACTTAACCGGGGGAGCTACAACATCCAATCCACCAAGCAACTCGTGTTCAAGGTGAATCATGAAATTATTTTCTTTGATTTGTGGACTGTCAATCACCTCTTCTAGCGTTTGGTATCGTTGGCAGGGCACGCCGGCCCCACTGAGTACCTCTAGCCAATGTTCAGTCGTATTTGTTATCAGAACTGATTGAACCTCATCACGTACAGTCGCGTGATACCTTTTTATATCTTCGGGTGGCTCCCAATCAGGGTCGGTTACTCTGGGGTCATTAACATTAAGGAGTTCGGCCATCTTCTTTTGTAGAGAATTTCCTCCAGCTGCGATGGCGATGATGCCGTCAGATGTTTGTAAAAAGCCGTAATAGGCACGTGGGGCCGCATGGGGGACAAGTTCAGCCCTACGCTCGATAATATTTTCCCAGGGGTTCGACTCCTTATACGCTTCCTCAAGGAAGTCCACATATTGTTTTCTCCAGTCACCGACAGCATCGATGTGGTGTGCATGATTGTTTTGAAGTACGAGGGCCGCCTGAAGCAGTGCTACATCGATTCGCTGTCCTGTATTGGTCCGCTCCCGATGATACAGTGCTGACGCTATGCCCCAGGAAAGTAGCATAGCTGCCATGTAATCAATGATTGGGTCTGGGTGCATGGATGGGCCTTCTGGACCCAATTGCGCGAGTCCTGAGTAGGACTGAATGGCCGCATCCAACGCCGGAGTCCCCGCGAGAGGTCCCTCCGTTCCATATCCAGTATTTTCAGCATATATCAAGCGTGTATTTCTTTTTCTTAGACTCTCGTAATCGAGGCCAAGGGTTTCCGCTACTCCTGGCCGGAAATTTGCGATGATCACATCTGCTTTTTCGCACAGTGTTTTGACCGCTAATTTAATTTTTGAATTTCCTAAATTCACTGCGACTGAGCGTTTCCCTCTGTTTTTATTCAGGAATTGAACTGATTCAGTCGGTATTATTGGGCCGTTTCGTCTAGTTTGATCACCGTCTACTGGTTCTACTTTAATTACATCAGCACCTGAATCTGCCAACAGTTGAGCACAGTACGGTACAGCGATGAACCGTCCGAGTTCGATTACTTTAAGTCCGACGAAAGCGCCTCGATGCTCATTAACCACGAGGTAAACCTAGTCCGCGAGTTGCAATGACATTTCTTTGGATTTCATTTGAACCCTGACCAATCGTGCCGGGAATCGCCGAGACATATCCGTTTGCTGATGTCCTGAGACTTCGTTTCAAACTGGTGGCATTACTAGACGCAGCCCATTTGCTGAATGACAGATTTCCGAATAGACCATCAATCCCCACATGCAAGTTGTGAATTGCTTGATCAACGTCACTCGCAAGCACTTTTGTGATTGACACTTCGTAATTGGGAATGAGGCCGGAGGCCTGTTGTGAGACTACTCGGTACGCTAGCAATTCCGTTACCTTTGTAGAGACATTCAGGTCCGCCAGTCGCAGTCTTTTGCTCCCTGACGTGTGCCCACTTTGTGGTATCTGGTGAGCCGCAGTTGCTTGTTTTAGTGCCCTTCTGAGTGACGCAATACGTGATATCCCCGATCGTTCGAAATCCATAGTTGATGCATTTACGTACCAGCCTCGGTTTTCCTCCCCAACTAGGTTTTCAGTCGGTATTTTTGCATCCTCAAAATGCACTTTATTAAAATGATGCACACCCTGCATATCAAGAATTGGCTCAACCACCACTCCTTCTGCATCGAGCGGAATGATTAGTATTGATAGTCCCCTGTGTTTGGGCGCATTTGGGTCGGTTCGAACCACTGTCCACAGAAGATCTGAGAAATGAGCACCGCTAGTCCATTTTTTTTGACCGTTCACAGTGTAGAAATCGCCATCTTTTACTGCCCGAGTATTTGCGGACGCCAAATCGGATCCGGCATCGGGCTCCGAGAGCCCCATCGCGAACGATAATTCTCCTTTTGCAATCTGGGGAAGGTACTCTTGTTTTTGTTCCTCATTCCCAAACAAAATTATCGATGGACCTACCTGTTGGACTGCTCTGCGATGGTGTTCCTGTGGAGCACCTACTTCGGCCATTTCTTCCATGTAAATCATTTGTTCTGTGTAGCTGAGTCCTGCTCCACCGTATTTTTCAGGCCAGGCAACAGCGAGCCATCCAGCCTCAGCAGCCAGTCGACTAAATTCTGGAGAAGAGCGTTCGTCTTCACTCATTTCTTGAGATTTCCAAAACTCTTCGGTCAACGTGGTTTCGATGAATTTTTTTACGTCGGACCGAAAAATTTCTTGTTTATCAGTGAACCTGAAATCCATTTCACACTCCGCTTCCGTGTAGCTAACTGACTCTTCTAAATGTTTATTAACGTAGACCTATTTGATTTCAGCAGAATTATAGGCCAAATAATTAGGTATGGATCGCGCGAATGTGCTCTACTCCGAGGCCACAGCATCCCCCTACGATCTGCACTCCCATTTTTCGCCACTGGGCGATATGATCAGCAAAGTATTCGGGTGTTGCGATATCAACGAATTGCCAACTTGGTCTCTCGAAATATCCGGAGTTTGGATATGCCCCAATGGGTCCATTCCATTTTTTTTGAAGCGCCTCTATTCCTAAAGTGGTATCACCAATCTGACTATGCATAATATGTATTGATTGCACGTCAAATGCAGTCACCGCATCAAGCGTTTCGCTGAATAGACGATCAGCATCATCAAACATTGCCAGCTGGCCTGATTTTTTATCGCTCCTGCAACTTATACCAACCCAGACTTCAACTCCAGTTTTTAATGCTTCCTCGATCGCCGGAATTGCAATCTCTGGCTCTTGCATCATTTCTAGGACAAGGAGATCAGCCCCGGCTTCAACGAGTAGTTCACTCTGTTCGCGGTAGGTGGCGTGCAATACAGCCGGCTTTAGCCACTTGTCATCAAGCCCACGCGCGTCAGCTCGTGCGTCAGATATCGAGCCTGCTACTGCCACTTGCACAAGCGCGTCAGAAATAGAACCAGCTACCGCCACCTGTTCAGCTTCAGTTTCTTCTATGGCTTGCTTGGCAATTGCG
>Ga0066372_10000569_pt1 | contig 13911 bp, 13 predicted proteins | sample Knorr_S15_td_250_FD_77011 | JGI IMG/M metagenome (GOLD analysis project Ga0066372, IMG submission 77011) | Marine microbial communities from Southern Atlantic Ocean transect - Knorr_S15_td_250_ad_251m_LV_A | ecosystem: Environmental > Aquatic > Marine > Oceanic | place: Southern Atlantic ocean... | reverse complement strand
TGGAATGCTATGATTAAAATGAATCAAAGTCCAAAAGATTATGGTTCATTATTTGATTCTATTTCAGTATGTTTAAGTAAAGGTTTAGGATGCCCATCAGGATCTGTATTAATTGCTTCTAATGACTTAATAGAAAGGGCTTTAAGAGTTAGAAAAATTTTAGGTGGAGGTATGAGGCAAGTAGGCTATTTAGCGGCATGTGGAATTTATGCTTTGGAAAATAATTTATTAAGACTTTCAAAGGACCATGATAGAGCATCAGAAATAGAAAAAACACTTAATAACCTGTCTTTTATTAAAAAAGTAGAACCAGTTGAAACTAATATTGTAATTTTTGAAATAGACTCAATAATAAATTCTGATTTATTTATAAATAAATTAAATGAAAAGGGTATAAAAATAATTTCAATGGGAGATAATAAATTAAGGATAGTTACTCATCTTGATTATACAGACGAAATGCATCAAGCTTTTTTAAAAATTTTAAATGAATTAAAATTTTAATTATAATTAATACCCAAAATACCGAGATTTTTAATACTAAGTCTTATGTTTGCGCTTGTTTGTAATAGCACTATGACAATATCATCAAAAAACTCAATTTTTCCTCCAATAGCTAAAAAAAATCCTACTTACCTAAAAAAATTTGATTCAGTAAGATTAGATAATTATTATTGGTTAAATGATCGTGAAAATCCTGAAGTATTAGATTATCTAGAAAAGGAAAATAAGTATTATGAAAACATGACAATTAATACTAAGGATTTTCAAAAGAAAATTTTTGAAGAAATAAAAAACAAAATAAAAGAGGATGATCAATCAGTTCCTTATTTTTTAAATGGATACTGGTATATAACAAAATTTAAAGAAGACAAAGATTACCCTATTTATGTACGAAAAAAAGCCTCTTTAGATGCTATTGATGAGTTACTATTTGATTGTAATAAGCTTGCAAAAGGTCGTGAATATTTCAATCTCTCAAATATTAGAGTAAGTCCAAATAATAAATATGCTGCATTTAGTACAGATACAATTTCTAGAAGATTGTATACTATTAAAATAAAAAATTTAGAAACAGGAGAAATTTTAGGTGAATCTATAAATAATTCTTCTGGAAGTTTTGTCTGGGCTAATGATAATTCTACTTTATTCTATACAATTAGAGATTATAAAACTTTAAGAATTAACAAGATTTATAAACATACTTTAGGTTCCAATTCAAAACAAGATAAATTGGTTTATCATGAAAAAGATAAAACTTTTTATACTAATGTTTCAAGATCAAAATCTAATAAATATATAATAATATCATCCTATAGTACCCTAACCTCTGAATTCCAGTTTTTAGATGCCGATCTCCCAAATCATAATTTTAAATTATTTACTAAAAGAAAAAGAGGATTAGAGTATAGTATAAGTCATTTTGAAGAAGACTTTTTTATAATAACAAATAGAGATAATTGTAAGAATTATAAATTGATGAAAACATCTATTGATAATACTGATTACAAAAATTGGAAAACTGTTATTGAACATAGAAAAGATGTATTAATTGAAGGAATAGATATTTTTAAAAATTATTTAGTAGTTAGTGAAAGGTCAAATGGTTTAAATCAAATAAATATTAAGAAATGGAATGATTCAGAAAATTATTATATAAATTTTGATACTGACACTTTTACATCATATACTACTAGTAATTTTGATTTTAATACAAATGTTCTCAGATATGGATTCAGTTCTTTTAATCAGCCATCAATGGTCATTGACTTTAATATGAAAACTGGAGAAAAAATAATTAGGAAAGAACAGGAGGTCCTAGATATAAATTTTAATAAAGAAAATTATACTTCTGAAAGGATTTGGGCTACGGCTGAAGATGGTATTCAGATCCCAATTTCACTCGTTTATAAAAAAGGGATAAAAAAAGATGGGAAAAACCCTCTTTTATTATATGGATATGGTTCATATGGAAATACTATAGATCCATATTTTTCTATTAGCCGTTTAAGTTTATTAGATAGGGGATTTATTTTTGCAATAGCCCATGTAAGAGGGAGTGAATATATGGGTAGAAAATGGTATGAAAATGGTAAACTTTTGAATAAAATGAATACATTTTTAGATTTTGTTTCCTGTACGAAGTATTTAATTAGCGAGGGATACACTAGTTCTAATCATAGTTATGCCTATGGTGGATCAGCTGGCGGATTACTAGTGGGAACAGTTATTAATTTAGCACCTGAATTATATAATGGGGTTATTTCTGCTGTTCCATTTGTTGATTTGGTTACTACAATGTTGGATGAAACAATACCACTAACAACTGGAGAATATGATGAATGGGGAGACCCTAATCAAAAAAGATTTTTTGATTACATGCTCTTATATTCACCATATGATAATGTAAAAAAAATAATATATCCCAATCTAATGGTTACAACAGGTCTTCATGATTCTCAAGTTCAATATTGGGAACCTGCTAAATGGGTAGCTAAGTTGAGAGAATTTAAAAAGGGTAATAATCTATTATTTTTAAATACAAATATGGATAGTGGTCATGGAGGTGCATCTGGAAGATTTGAAGCTATTAAAGAAGTTGCTAAGGAATATGCTTTTCTATTTGATCTGGAAAATATCTATAAATAGATATAAAATTTGGTGTTCACAGCTTTTTTTAATTAATTTGCCTACTTTAAAGAATATACTTTAAATGAATAAGAAGGTAAAAGCTTATAAAAATGCCCTTGATTTAATTGGGAAAACTCCTTTAGTTAAGATTAATAAAGTACTCAATAATATCCCAGGAAATTTCTATGCTAAAGTTGAAGCTCTAAATCCTGGTCATTCGAATAAAGATAGAATAGCTCTTCATATTATAGAATCTGCAGAAAAAAAAGGTCTTATAAAACCTGGTGCTACAATAATTGAGACCACATCTGGAAACACTGGATTTAGTATAGCAATGGTTAGTGTAATAAAAGGATATAACTGTATTTTAGCAGTTTCTTCAAAATCATCAACTGATAAGATTGAGATGTTAAAAGCTATGGGAGCTAAAGTTTTTGTTTGTCCTGCTCACGTTAGTGCTGATGATAGTAGATCATATTATCAAGTTGCTAAAAGACTTCATGAGGAGATAAAAGGTTCTTTTTATATTAATCAATATTTCAATAAGTTAAATATTGAGGCTCATTATAAGACTACTGGTCCAGAAATTTGGAGTCAAACAAATGGTACAATTACCCATTTAGTTGCAAGTAGTGGTACTGGAGGGACTATTTCAGGAATAGGAAAATTTTTAAAAGAAAAAAATCCTAATATTAAAATTATAGGAGTGGATGCATATGGTTCTGTACTAAAAAAATATCATGAAACTAAAGAATTTGATGAAGATGAAATTTACCCATACAGAATAGAAGGTTTAGGGAAGAATTTGATTCCAACAGCAACTGACTTTGATGTTATTGATTTATTTGAAAAAGTTAGTGATGAGGAAAGTGCACATTCTTCTCGAGAAATTGCCTTAAAAGAAGGTCTTTTTGTTGGTTATACATCTGGAGCAGCTATTCAAGCTGTTAAACAGTTAGCAAAAGAAAAACTTTTTAATAAGAAAAGTAATGTTGTTATGATTTTTTGTGATCACGGTTCTAGATATATGAGTAAGATATATAGTGATAAGTGGATGTATGACCAAGGTTTTTATGATTCTGAAAAAACTGAATTGGAAAAACCTATTGAATACATAAAATAAGCTTATTTTTACTTCTTTATTTTTACATTTATTTAATGAAAGATTTATTTGATAAGATCATTACAAATAAAGGTCCTTTAGGTCAATATGCTAAAATTGCTGAAGGCTATTTTGCTTTTCCAAAATTAGAAGGACCTATAGGAAATAGAATGATTTTTAATGGTAGAGAGGTAATAACTTGGAGTGTAAATAATTATTTGGGTCTTGCTAATCATCCTGAAGTTAGAGAAGCAGATTCAGAAGCAGCAAAAAAATATGGTTCTGCATATCCTATGGGTGCAAGATTGATGTCTGGTCATACTGAACTTCACGAAAAATTAGAAAATGAACTTGCAGAATTTGTTAATAAAGAAAAAGCATATGTATTAAACTTTGGCTATCAAGGAATATTATCAACCATTGACTCATTAGTTTCAAAAAATGATGTAATTGTATACGACATTGAATCTCATGCATGTATTGTAGATGGAGTTAGATTACATATTGGAAAAAGATTTACATATCAGCATAACAATATAGATAGTTTATGTCTGAACCTTGATAGAGCTACTAAAATTGTTCAAAAAACAGGTGGAGGAATTCTAGTTATTTCTGAAGGTGTTTTTGGAATGAGAGGAGAGCAAGGTAAAATAAAAGAAATAACATCTCTTAAAAACAAATATAAATTTAGATTACTCGTAGATGATGCTCACGGATTTGGAACTTTAGGAGCCAATGGAGCAGGAGTAGGTGAAGAACAACGAGTACAAGATCAAATTGATGTTTACTTTGCCACATTTGCTAAATCAATGGCAAGTACCGGAGCATTTATTGCTGGTGATGCGATGATAATAGATTTTCTTAAATATAATATGAGATCTCAAGTTTTTGCTAAATCTTTACAAATCCAATTGGTAATTGGTGTTTTAAAGAGGTTAGATTTATTAAGGAATAGACCAGAAATTAGATCAAAATTATGGTCAAACGTAAAAGAATTGCAACACGGATTAAGAGATCAAGATTTTGATTTAGGAACAACGGAAAGTTGTGTTACCCCAGTTATTTTAAAAGGCGATATTCATGAAGCTTTTGTTATGGTTAGAGAATTAAGAGAAAAATATTTTATTTTTTGTTCTATTGTTGTTTATCCTGTAATACCTAAGGGCTTAATCTTATTAAGATTGATACCTACAGCTTCACATAATATGAAAGATATAAAAGAAACTCTTAAAGCTTTTTCTAAAATAAGATCTAAATTATATGATGGAACTTATCTCAAAATTGCTAAAAGCATGAAATAAGTATAGTCTTTTCTTATCTTATTATTAATTCTTAAAATTAATAGGGAAAAAAACACTAATTTTGGAAACAAATCAGCGGGATGACTCCAAAAAAAATACTGAACGCTAATGAAATATCTACAATACTTCATCGTCTTTCTTTTCAATTAATTGAAGATCATAATGATTTTTCTGATACTGTAATAATTGCTATTCAACCAAGGGGAGTTCTTTTAGCTGAAAGAATAGTTAGCTTGTTAATTAAAGAATCATTCAAAGTTAAATTTGGTTTATTAGATATAACTTTTTACAGAGATGATTTTAGAAGGAATGAGAAGGTTCTAAAAGCAAATAAAACAATATTAGATTTTTCGATTGAAAACAAAACTGTAGTTTTAATTGATGATGTACTTTATACAGGAAGAAGTATTAGAGCAGCTCTAGATGCTCTTCAATCCTATGGAAGACCAAAAACTGTACAGTTATTGAATTTAATTGATAGAAGATTTTCAAGAGAATTACCAATTCAACCTGATTATTGTGGGATTCAAGTAGATTCAAGATTAAATCAAAAAGTGAAGGTTAATTGGAAGGAAGATGATGGAGAAGATTCTGTTTGTTTATTTAAAAATAAAGAATGAGTAGTTTAAGTGTTAATCATTTATTAGGAATAAAATATATAAATTCTAATGATTTAAAATTAATTTTTAATACAACCAATCATTTTAAAGAAGTTATTAATAGAAAAATAAAAAAAGTACCCTCTTTAAGAGATGTAACAATTGCAAATTTATTTTTTGAAAACAGTACTAGAACAAAAATTTCATTTGAACTAGCTCAAAAAAGACTTTCTGCTGATGTTATTAATTTTTCTTCTTCAGCTTCTTCTGTTTCTAAGGGTGAAACATTAATTGATACAGTAAATAACATTTTATCTATGAAGGTGGACATGGTTGTAATAAGACATCCAAGCCCTGGAGCCAGTGTTTTTCTATCAAACAATGTAAATTCATGCATTATTAATGCTGGTGATGGAACACATGAACATCCAACACAAGCCTTACTTGATGCCTACTCAGTTAAAGAGAAAATTGGAGATTTAAGGAATAAAAAAATACTGATTGTGGGTGATATTTTACATTCTAGAGTTGCTCTTTCAAATATTTACACTTATCAAAAATTAGGTGCTCATGTTACTGTATGTGGTCCAAAATCATTAATACCAAAATATATTGAATCTTTAAATGTAAAAGTAGAAACAGATTTATTAAAGGCATTAAAATGGTGTGATGCTGTAAATATGTTAAGAATTCAAAATGAAAGAATGTCTGATAGCTACTTCCCTTCAATTAGAGAATATGTTCAACAATTTGGTTTAAATAAACAGATTATAGATTCCTTAAATAAGGAAATTATAATTATGCATCCAGGTCCTATAAATAGAGGAGTTGAAATAACTAGTGAAGTTGCAGATTCTGATCAAGCTATTATTCTTGATCAAGTGGAAAATGGAGTAGCTATAAGAATGGCGGTAATGTATTTATTAGCTTCAAAGCTCTATTAATAATGAAAATAAATATTATAAAAGATTCTATTTTATTTTTAATAGAAAAAAAAGATACTCCAGCTTTAATTAAGTCTGAAATAAATAAAGAAAATTATAATAATTCTAATAGGATAGTTGATTTAAGTAATGTAATTCCTGATCAATTTTTGAGTATTTTAAATACTTTTACAAAACAAAATAATAATAAATCTTTTGTTATCGTTACTAAAAAAAATGACTATAACGCAGATAATTTAAACCTGGTTCCTACAATTCAAGAAGCAATAGATTTTATTGATTTAGAAGAAATGGAACGTGATATAAAATCATTATGAAATTAACCATATTAGGTTGTTTTTCTGCTTCTCCAAGTAAGAATTCCTTTCCCTCTGCTCAGATACTTCAAATTGGTGGAAATAATATTTTGATTGATTGTGGAGAAGGAACACAAATTCAGCTAAGAAGTTGTGGAATTAAATTAAATTCCATTGAACATATTTTTATTTCCCACTTACACGGAGATCATTTTTTTGGTTTACCTGGTTTAATTTCTACTTTTCGATTATTGGGAAGAACGAAGCCTCTTAATATATATGGTCCTAAAGGAATCAAACAAGCAATTACACTTATGCTAAAGTTAGGTGATTCCTGGACTAATTATGAATTAAGGTTTAATGAATTAGAAGAGTTAAAATCAATTAATTTATTAGAAAATAATAAGTTTTCAGTTTATACAATTCCACTAAACCATAGAATATACACCAACGGATTTTTATTTAAAGAGAAAAAGAATGAAAGAAAGTTAATTATTAATCTTGCATTAAAATTGAAAATTGATAAGACTCAATTTAACGGAATTAAGATGGGTAAAGATGGAATTTTGCCAAATGGGGATATAATTAAGAATAGTAAGCTTACTGAACCTAAACCAAATGATATTACTTATGCATATTGTAGTGACACTTGTTATTATCCTAAAATTATCGATTTAATAAATGAATGTGATGTTCTATATCACGAATCAACATTTTTAGATAAACATATTGAATTAGCAAATAAGACGAAGCATTCTACTGCTATGCAAGCGGCAAAAATTGCAAAAAAATCAAAAGTTGGGAAATTAATTTTAGGTCATTTTTCTTCAAGATATAAGAATTTAAATGATTTTAAAATTGAAGCGAAAAAGATTTTTTCTAATGTTGAGCTTGCTGGTGACGGAAAACAATTTTCTTTTTAAAATCCTTATTCATAAATTGTAATAAAATTAAATATTGAGAGATTTAAGTAACTATCGTAAAGATTATGAAAAAAGTGAAGAAAGTTTAGAAGATAATAATCTTCCTAACAATCCTATAAAATTATTTATTAAATGGTTTGATGAGCTAAATAATAAAAAATTAGATCATGAAATAAATGCTATGACTTTGTCTACAGTTGATTTTCATGGGAAACCCACTAATAGAATAGTTTTATTAAAAGAATTTTCTGAAAAAGGATTTGTTTTTTTTTCAAATTATAAAAGTAATAAAGGAATACATATTAAAAATAATCCTAATGTTTGTATTTCTTTTTTTTGGCCTGATGTTGAACAGCAGATAATTATTAATGGAATAGTAAAGAAGATAAGCAACAAGGAATCTGATAAATATTTTTCTAGTAGACCAATTGATAGTCAAATTGCAGCTATTATTTCAAATCAAAGTGATCCTATTCCATCAAGAGATTTCCTGATGAAACAAATTGAGAATTTTTCAAAAACAGATAATAAAATTAAAAGACCTGATAATTGGGGTGGATATATATTAGATCCCTTAAAATATGAGTTTTGGCAGGGAAGATTAAATCGACTTCATGACAGAATACTGTATAAAAGAGAAAATAATGTATGGAATTTTGTTAGATTATCACCTTGAAAAAATTAATTTTAATACGACACGCAAAATCTTCATGGGATTATAATGTTAGAGATGTAGAAAGACCTTTATCTAAAAGAGGTTTTAATGATGCAAATTTAATGTCTACCATCCTTAATAATTTTTCAATTAAAATTGATGGTGTCTTTTCAAGTAATGCAAAAAGAACAATACAAACAGCTAATATTTTTCTAAAAAATTTAACTAATTATAAAAAGTTATTTATTGTTGAATCACCTGATTTATATGATTTTTCAGGTGAAAATGTAGATTTATATATTAAAAATTTAAAAAATGATTTAGAAACTGTTCTTATTTTTTCTCACAATAATTCTTGTAATAACTTAATTAGCAAATATTCAGGTATTATAGATAAACATGTTCCTACTTGTGGTGTTTTGATTTTTGAATTTGACGTATCTTTATGGTCTGAAGTTAAATCAGGTAATTGTAAATATTATTTTCCAAAGAATTTCAAATGAGCACTTCTAGAAATAAATATATAAATAGAGAAATTAGTTGGTTAGAGTTTAATCAAAGAGTTTTACAAGAAGCTAATGATTCATCAGTTCCTTTAATCGAGAGAATCAGATTTTTAGGTATTTTTTCTAATAATTTAGATGAATTTTATAAAGTTCGTTATGCTACAGTCAAAAGAATTGCTGTTAGTAATGATTCAGGAAAAAAAATATATAAGGATATAACTGCAAAAAAATTATTAAATGAAATTACTGGAATTGCAATTGAACTTCAGCAAAAGAGTTTCAAGATATTAGATCAAATAATTAAGTTATTAGAATTAGAGAAGATATTTTTCATTAATGAAACTAATCTTAATAAAAAACAAAAAAAATATATCAAAGAATTTTTTAACGAAAAAATAAGTCCTTCTCTTGGAGTGATAGTTTTAAATAAATCTAAAAAAGTACCAAAACTTAAAGACAATTTATCTTTTCTTTTAGTTAGAATGAAAATTGAAAATGATACTATCCAACATGCAATAATTCATATACCAAAAGATTTGAAAAGGTTTGTTGTTTTGCCATCTACTGATACTAATCGTTATGTAATGATGATAGATGATATAATTAGATTTCACTTAGATGAAATTTTTAAAATATTTCAGCCAATTAATATTCAAGCTAATATGATAAAAATAAGTAGAGATGCTGAGCTTGATTTTGATGATGATATTTCAAAGAGTTATTTAGAGCAAATATCTCAAAGTGTAAAAGAGAGATCTTCAGGAGTTCCTGTGAGGTTTGTTTATGATAGTAAAATACCTTTAGACACATTGTCTTTTTTGGTTGCTAAGATGAATATTGATAGTGATACAGATAGTATGATTCCTGGTGGAAAATTCCATAATAAGAGGGATTATATGAGCTTTCCAAGTTTAAATAATAATTTATTGTATAAATCTATTAAACCATTAGAAATAAATGGAATTGACCTTAGTGAGAGTATGTTTAAAAAAATTTCAAAAAGAGATTTTCTTCTGCATGCACCATTTCATAATTTTTTGTACATAATTAATTTTTTACTAGAAGCTTCTATAGACCCGAACGTTAAAAGTATTTATATAACTATATATAGATTGTCAAAATTATCAAAGGTTGCAAGTGCTTTAATTAATGCTGCAAAAAATGGAAAAAAAGTTATTGTTCAAATTGAACTTCAAGCAAGGTTTGATGAATCTGCAAACATTAAATATGCAAAGGAAATGCAATCTCAAGGCATCAAATTAATGTTTGGTTCTCCACACTTAAAGGTTCATGGTAAGATTTGTATAATTGAAAGAAAAGAAGTAAAGATTTTAAAAAATTATGGATTTATTAGTACAGGGAATTTTAATGAGTCAACAGCAAAAGTATATACTGACATGACATTATTCACTTCAAACAGTAAGATATTGAGAGAAGTAAAATCAGTTTTCAATTTTTTTGATGCTAATTATAAGAAATATAATTTTAGAAATTTGATTATTTCTCCTATTAACACAGAAAGTAAATTAAAAAAATTAATTAACAAAGAAATTAAGAATGCTAAACTTGGAAAATTATCATGGATAAAAATTAAAATTAATCATATTACTAGTCGTAATATGATAAGATATTTATATAATGCTAGTAGAGCAGGGGTTAAGATTCAAATGATTGTTAGAGGTGTTTGCTGTTTAATTCCTGAGGAATTAAATATGAGTGAAAATATTGAGGTAATAAGTATTGTAGATAAATTTTTAGAACATACAAGATTTATTGTTTTTTGTAATAATGGTGATAATAAGGTATTTATTTCTTCAGCTGACTGGATGACTAGAAATTTAGATAATAGAGTAGAGGTTACCTGTCCTATTTTTGATGATAGAATTAAACAAGAGATAATAGATGTGTTTGATATTTATTGGAAGGATAATATCAAATCTAGATTTGTAAATCATTCAAAGATAAATAAGTATAAAAGAAATAGTAAAACAAAATTTAGATCTCAGGAAGAAGTTTATAAATATTATTTGAATATTGTATCAAAGATAACCTAATGGATTATAAAAAGATTTCCGTAGTTGGTTTTGGAGGAAATATTAACATAATTTTTAACATTTTGTTTGATAAATTAGTTGTAGATACAAAAATATGAGTACAAAAACGGTTTTAATAACAGGAGCTACCAGCGGAATAGGCAAAGCAACTGCCTATAGACTTGCGCTATCAAAAATGCAATTAATTATCTGTGGAAGAAGAACGGAAGAATTAGAAAAAATTAGAGAAGATTTGTCTAAATTAACTGCAGTTACATCTTTGTGTTTTGATGTATCTGATAATAATCAGGTTGTTAAATCTATTGAAAGTATTCCTGAGGATTTCAAGCAAATTGGTATCCTTATAAATAATGCTGGTAATGCCCATGGGTTAGATAAAATTCAGGATGGGAATATAGAAGATTGGGATAATATGATTAATAGCAATATTAAAGGCTTGTTATATGTGACTAAAGCAGTGATTGGTAGAATGGTTGAAAAGTCTTCAGGTCATATTATTAATATAGGCTCACTTGCAGGACGAGAAGTTTATGAGATGGGAAATATTTATTGTGCTTCAAAGCATGCTGTAAATGCAATTTCAAAAGGGATGAGAATAGACCTAAATAAACATAATATTAAAGTCTCTGAAATAAATCCAGGGCTAGTTGAAACTGAATTTTCAAAAGTTAGATTTAAAGGAGATCCAAAGGCTAGCAAAGTATATGATGGTTATAAGGCTTTAGAAGCTAAAGATATTGCTGAAATAATCGAATTTGTTATTAATCGACCAAAACATGTAAATATTGCTGATGTATTAATTTTACCTCAGGATCAGGCTACAAGTTCCATTATAAATAAAAAATAATTGTTGATCAAATTGGAGGTCCAAAGGTTGGTTTAGCTGATGGAATGGTTTCAGAACTTTTAAAAACTCTAAAGCCCTAATTTAAATTCTTTACGCATTTTTTCTATACTAGGGTTTATTGCTTTAAGTTTTTCAAATTTTTCAGTTGTTGAGTAAATAAATTGTTTTTCTTTTTCTTTATTGACATGTATTATTAGTTTAATGAGATTGTTTTTTAATTTCACTTTTAAAAAATCGAGAAGTTTGTTTTTATTTTTTTCAAGTTCTATTTTATTAATATTGTTTGATAACGTAAAATGTATTTCATACTTATTTTTTACTATTGGTTGATCAATTTGTAAAATACTAGCAAGATTTTTCTCTCCAGTATCTAATAAATTGGAATAATATTTTACCCATAATTTTCTTAAGTCTTGTTCTGAGAATTTTTCACTTTGATCTTTTGAATTTCTTAATTCTTGTTCCTTTTCTTTATTTTTTTTAATGGTTTTTTTGATTCTTAGACTAGAAATAGATAATCCAGAAATTATTTTATCGTTATTAGCCTTAGGAATATCTTCTTCTTCTTCTTCCTCTTCTTTATTTTGATTATTAGTATTAGGAAGTGTTTCTTTTTCAACAATTTTAATTTCTTCTTTAATTAAATCTTTATTTATAGAATTACTAGGAATTATTATTATTTTTTTTTTTAAATCAATTTGAGAAATTGAACAAAGTTTCATCAAACATATTTCAACCAATAATCGTTGATTTTTACTTGTTTTATATCTGAAACTACAATCTTCAGATAAATCAATCGCTTTTAATATAAAATCTAAATCTTTTATTTTAGATTGTTCAATATATTTTTTTGAAATTGAACTATTTTGTTCAAGTAAAACATGGGTCTGTTCATTTTTAGAGACCATTAAATCTCTTAGATGTGACGAAAATCCATCAATAAAATGTTGAGCGTTAAAACCTTTTTCAATTACCATATTTAATAATAAGAGCATATGGGTAATATCATTATTAATTATGTGTTCATAAGCTTTAAAATAAATTTCAAAATCTAGAACATTTAAATTTTCATATGCTAATTTTTTTGTAATATTTCCTTCAGTATAATTAACTAGCCTGTCAAATATTGATAATGCGTCTCTTAACGCCCCATCACTTTTTTTTGCAATCAAAAAAATTGCCTCGTCTTCATATTTAATTTTCTCAGAATTAGCAATATTTTTTAGGTATGCTTGAATATCATTAGTACTAATTTTCTTAAAATCATATATTTGGCATCGAGATAAAATAGTTGGAATTACTTTATGCTTTTCTGTTGTTGCTAAAATAAAGATTGCGTAGGATGGTGGTTCTTCCAATGTTTTTAAGAAAGCATTAAATGCTTGACCTGATAACATGTGAACTTCATCAATTATATATACTTTATATTTTCCTGTTTGAGGAGGAATTCTTACTTGATCAATAAGGTTTCTGATATCATCTACACCATTATTTGAAGCAGCATCTAATTCAAAAATGTTATATGAAAAATCATCTGAGTTATTTTCAGTTCCATTTGAATTTATTTTTTTTGCTAATATTCTTGCACATGTTGTTTTGCCAACTCCTCTTGGACCACAAAATAATAAAGCTTGAGGCAATTGGTTTTGTTTTATAGCATTTTCTAGGGTTTTTGTTATTGAATTTTGACCAATAACATTCTTAAATTTATTTGGCCTATATTTTAATGCTGAAACAACAAAATCATTCATTTAACAAATATATAAATTGACCATATTAATATATTGATATAATTAATTAAATAAAACTTTTTATCAACAGTAATTTTTAGCATACTTTTGCTATGCAGGCCACCTTATCGCTTTTGTTTTTCAAAAGAGGAAAGTCCGGACACCACAGAGCATTATAGCGGGTAACACCCGTCACTATTAAAATAGAGGACTAGTGCAACAGAAAGAATGTACAGTTAGGCTGTAGTGAAATCAGGTAAACTCTATAAGGTGAAACGTCACGTAGACCAACTTTTAAGAATTGCTCGTTCGATGTTGGAGGG
>Ga0066372_10000567_pt1 | contig 13934 bp, 8 predicted proteins | sample Knorr_S15_td_250_FD_77011 | JGI IMG/M metagenome (GOLD analysis project Ga0066372, IMG submission 77011) | Marine microbial communities from Southern Atlantic Ocean transect - Knorr_S15_td_250_ad_251m_LV_A | ecosystem: Environmental > Aquatic > Marine > Oceanic | place: Southern Atlantic ocean... | reverse complement strand
CTGCGCCTACGTCCTTACAATACTCAGATGTATGAAAATCTAGATGGACCTGACGGAATCGAAGTTGTGGAAAATTAGTGGTCATTGTTTGTTACCTCATTTTGAGTAGATTGTCGACAATATTAGTATATAGTGGTAAGCCTTCCGAGTTTAGTCGACTGTTTCATTTTTATACCAAGATTATGACTTTAGATCGCTAAAATAAATTTGAGCAATGATAGCAAGTCTTTTGTTTATTCTGTTCTGTCATGTTTGACAACGGCGATAACTCATGGTACATTGTCGCTGACATCTATGATTTTAGCATATTAGGTGTTGAGCAAGATTCATATCAACAAATAATATTATGTACTGTCAGCTGAATGATGCTCTTTAATCATTGACAGTTTTTGGGTTTCAAGTCGTTTAACAAACATCAGGAGGAGAACAAGATATGAAGAAGACAGCCTATTTTTCAGTTAGTTTTCTAGCTGTAATCGGTTTGTTGCTTTCAGCTTGTCAACCACAGGTTGTTGTAGAAGAAAAAGTGGTCATACAAGAAAAGGAAGTGATTAGAGAGGTTGAAGTGGAAGTGGAGAAGGAAGTTGTCAAAGAAGTAGAGAAACCAGTAACGGAATATGTAGAAGTTGAGAAGATCGTAGAAGTTGAGAAAGCAGGGGCAGCTAAAACTGGCAATGCGGGTGCATACCCACAACAGTACGTCAATGCCGAAGCTGCTGGTGTGACCATTAGTAGCTACAGTGGCAATCCTTTGTTTGCTGACTTGGAATCTGTTGCGGATCGTCTCCCTGCAGAACCAGCAGTCGTTTTGAACTTGGATTCGATTGGTTCATATGGCGGAGAACTAGCGGGACCAACAACTAATCCTGGTTGTTGTGGATGGGACGTGTTAGAAATGCGTCTCCAGAGACTACTGATGATCGATACTGATCTTTCAACTCCTATTCCTAATATCGCTAAAGGATGGGATGTTTCTGATGACAATACCACCTTCACCTTCTATTTGCGGGAAGGACACAAGTTTTCAGATGGTAATCCCTTTACTTGTAGAGACTTTGAGTTCTACCACAATGATGTATTGGCCAATACAGAGCTTACCGCTTCTCCACCAGGAACTTGGACTGCAGGCGGTGAACTAGTAGGCTTCGAGTGTGTAGATGACACTACTGTTCAATATACATTTGCTGAGGCAAAACCAACGTTCTTACTTGCAGTAGCGTCTGAGGTAGGCAATCGTGGTTTCCGTCCGGCACATTACTTTGAGCAGTTTCACATCGATTACAATGCTGATGCCAATAAGAAGGCAGAGGATGCTGGGTATGAAAACTGGGTCCAGATGTTTAATGCCCATATGTCACCTTATAACTTTACTTGGAACTTAGGTTCTGAGATAGATCCGGGTGCACCAACACTCAATGTTTTTGTGTTTGACTCTGAAGATGATTTTGGCAACAAGTTATATACAGCCAATCCGTATTTCTTCAAAGTTGATACAGTTGGTAATCAGTTACCGTATACAAACAGCTTGAGACGAATCCTTGTAGAAGATCTGGAAGTACAAGATCTTAAAGCTATAGCTGGTGAATATACCCATTTCGGTTGGGGTAAGCTGACCAGTTACCCAACATACCGTGCTAATGAAGAAGCCGGTGGGTATCGTACTGCATTGGCAACATACAATCGTGGTAATGAATACAGCTTTATCTTCAATCTAACTCATCCAGATCCGTACTTGAAGGAACTGTTTAACGATATACGTTGGCGCCAGGCGATGTCTATGGCTATCAACAGAGAAGAGATTAATCAGCTCGTTTACTTCGGTCTGGCTACGGCTTCGCAGGCAGCTCCCACACCGGATTCTTCGTTCTTCGAGGATTGGATGGCAGATTACTATGCCAATTATGACGTCGATGCAGCTAACGCGTTGTTGGATGAGCTCGGTCTCGATCAGCGGGATGCTGACGGGTATCGTTTGCGATCAAATGGCGAGCCACTCTTCATCAATTACCAGGCATCTGTTCCAGAGGAAGCCTGGCAAAAGATTGCTGAGTTGGTTACCAGTTATTGGCAGGCTGTAGATGTAAATGTACAGTTCAAGCTTATCGAGATTGGTTTGTATAGTGAACTGCGTAATCAGGGTGAACATGATGTTGCCTCATGGGGCTTGGATATTGTTGATATTGGAGAGTATTCCAATGGTGCAAATAATCTAAGACCAAATTGGGGTGCTAGAGCAGGAGCTGTGCAATGGCAGAAGTGGTTCAATACTGATGGAGCTGAAGGTGAAGAGCCCCCAGCAGACGTACAAACAATGCAAGAGGCGTTTGACAACTGGGGACGAGCGGCTTTTGGTTCTGATGATTACATGAAGTATGGTAAGGAAGCATACGATTTGTCTTTCAAGGGTTTATACCAGATAGGCACCATTCAATTGCCTCCGCAACCACTGTTGTTTGCATCTGATCTTATGAACACGCCACCTAACAACACCACAGGTAAGTGGAGTTGGAGTTATAGGCAATGGCAAATGTTCATGCCTGAGACTTGGTACTTTGCTACTGAGTAGTGAGTTGAAGTTATTAGATAACTTTAGCTAGTTTCTGATATAAACACATGGCGCACAAGAGACCTCTCTTGTGCGCCATGTTGCTTTAGACAACTTGTGTTGTTGCAGAGCAGTATGATGGCATAGATAGTGGCTTTACTTGACGTACGGCAAGATTGTTGTCAATTTATACTATAGGTGAAAAATGACCATGAAAACATTGTCTCGCTCCGATATTATTATGACACGGCCAGGTAGTATAGAAGAATATCAGCGGTTTCCTGCCACAATGTTGGGCTGGGGGTTGTTGCCTGAACCAGATAGATGTGGATTGCCACCACTTGAAGAGTGTATGAGGCGGGTAGAAGAAGCACACGTATGTGGCATGAAGTTTCAGGGCCGAGTGGAATTTGATGCTGATTGGATGGGGATGATTGATTATGACCCTCATTTCATGGAAGCTGTCTGTTTAGATCTTAACGGTCAGCCAATTGTGACTTGGTGGGCTCATCGTTATAGAGGACATCCTCCTTACAACTACTGTACTAATTCACCCCGTTACTTGGAATATCTTCTCTATCAAGTCGAGCAGGTGGTAGGTTGTGGGTCCGACATGATTATGTTGGATTGTGTAATTCCCAGTATTACTACAGTTGCAAAAGGGGGTTGTTTTTGTGCAACATGTAAAGCAGGATTTAGTAAATACTTGAAGGAAATCTATTCTGCAGAGCGTCTACTTAGTATAGGTATTCATGATATCGATGATTTTGACTACCAGAATTATCTTATAAACAAAAAGCTGACACTAGAGCACTTTATTACAGCAAGTATAGGGAACGATAAAAATAGTGTTTCTTTGCTTTCTGAATTTTTGGATTTTCAGTATCAAGGAGCGTCAAATTGTTTCAGGGAACTGCGTACTTATGCATATGAACTCAAAGGAGAACCAATTGCCTTCAGTACTAATGCTCCATATGCTCATCCAATTCATAGTTTCTCTATAGAACATATGGATTTTTACACTAGGGAAATAAAGTATTTGCCGCCTAAGAATCAAATCTTTCCTAGTAGAGCTTGGTTTGAATTCAAGGTGGCTGAAAGCTTTGGAAAGTTCATTGCCTGTACTGCTTGTCCAGGTGACTTTATACCTATTGAAGAGCAAGAAATACCTGGATTTTGTAGATTGTGGATTGCACATGCATTTGCTAGTGGACATAATTTTATGGTTCCGAGCAGGATGTGGACGCGTAGGGTAGCGAATCAGCCAGATGGTTGGTATGTTAGCAATCACGGCGATTACGAACCTATATATGAATTTGTAAGTAGTAATAGTGACCTAATTGAAGGCTATGAAGCTGTTGGTCAAGTTGCTGTTGTCATAGATTACACGGAATTCATGGGTTTGTTGTGGAACTCAACTAAGGATATAGCTGATGCAGCCACCCCTAAGCTTGACAATATAGCAGGTCAAATCGATTATCAGAGTGTCTGTACCTATTTAGCGCTAAATAACATACCATTTCGTTTAGTGTTTTCAGGTAATGCTTGGTTTGAAGATCAAGTCGCGGCACATGATTTTCAGCAATATTCAAGAATACTCAGGCTAGTTAGTGATAATAACAACAGCTTAGATGACCAATTAAGTCCATATAGTCAACTTATAACTGATTGGACGGGTGATATGGAGACCCTATTGGTAGATTATGATCCGTCCATCAAGGTCATTGGAGCAGACAATATACTAGCTTTACCACGTTACAAGGCAAAAGATAGTGATGCTCCCGCTGTGATCCATTTATTGAATCTAAACTATGAGACAAGTACAGATAGTAGCGGACCGACAACAAACTTCAAAATAGAAATAAATACATCATTATTTGGTAGAGATTTTTCAGATGCAAGTCTTATTGCTTTAGGAACTGATGGAGATACAGTTTGTGAGCTAGTTAGATCTAAGAATGGTATCCGAGTGACTGTGCCAAGTTTGGATATGTGGGGGATCTTACGATTGGAATAGACTAGAGCGGTAAAGCGTACACCTATACGCAAGATTTGAGTAAAGATATTGGTATTGATGGTAGTGTGCAAAAAACTTCAGCACAACCAATATATTGCCAAATTAGGTTAAATCAATTGGGTTGAAGCTATGTCAAAGACACCAAATGTGGTGCTTATATTGACTGATGACCAGGGTTATGGAGATATTGCCTGCCATGGGAACTCGGTGCTTAATACTCCAAATTTAGACCATATGTACAGCAATTCTGTTCGACTTACCGATTTTCATGTTGATCCTATGTGTTCGCCATCGCGTGCGGCTCTCCTGACAGGACGTTACTCTGCCCGGACTGGCGTGTGGAGCACACTCACTGGGCGTTACATTATGCGTGAAGATGAGAATACATTAGCTGAGGTGTTTAGTTCATCTGGTTATCGTACTGGTATGTTTGGGAAATGGCATCTAGGAGATAATTATCCTTATAGACCTCAGGATCGTGGTTTTCATGATGTTCTAACCTTCGGTGCCGGTGTTGTAGGGGAAATACCTGATTATTGGGACAACAATTATTTTGATGCTCAATACTTGCGCAATGGTTTATACGAACGATTTGATAAGTATTGTACAGACGTTTGGTTTGATGAAGCAATCAATTTTATAAAAGATAGTGAGTCGGACCCGTTTTTCTGTTACATTTCAACTAACACTCCGCATGGACCCTTCAACATTCACTCGGATTACAGCACACCGTATCAGGACCTAGGTGTTCCATATGACCGTGCAAGATTCTATGGCATGATCACGAATATCGACCACAATATTGGTAAATTACATCGAAATCTTGTAGAACTTGGAATAGAAGATAACACTATCGTTATTTTCTTAGGCGATAACGGAACGTCTGCAGGTGCATCAGTGGATGAGGAAGGATTCTGTATAGATGGTTACAATGCAGGTATGCGTGGTAAGAAATGCTGGGCATATGATGGTGGACATAGAAATAGCTGCTTTATTCGGTATCCTGAGGGAGGATTAACCAGTGGCCGTGAAATAAATTCTGTAACTGCTCATTTTGATCTAATGCCTACACTGATAAGTATGTGTGGCCTTAAGTATCCGGACGGAGTCTCATTTGATGGTATTGATTTGTCCCCGCAGCTTATACACGGGAGACCTGGAGACAACGAGCGAATATTGTTTGTGCATAATCAACAATTGGATCGCCCGAAAAAACACAAAGACCTGGAAGTGATTATGGGATCATGGAGACTAGTGATTACTGAGCAATGGGGGTTAGGATTGCGAGAATTATTCAATGTTGATATAGACCCAGGGCAATCTAGCAACTTATTTGAACAATATCCTGAGATTACATCTAAACTACTCAAAGAGTATGATATGTGGTGGAACGATATTTCGGTTAGGTTTGATGAATATTCCGATATCTTAATTGGATCAGGTACTGACGAGCATACTAAACTAACCTGTCATTCCTGGCATGGAGAAAAAGGGTTGTATAGTCAGATGCATGTACGTGAGGGAATGCAAGATAATGGATATTGGGCAATACGTGCAGAAAGGAATGGATTATATAAGTTTGAATTGAGGCGTTGGCCAATTGAATTGCAGATACCCATATGTGAAGGTGTGCCAGCTGTTACTGGTATTCCCTTTGTGGATGATGTGCCTGCTGGAGTACCATTGGCAATAACAGATGCTCGGATACAGATTGGTGATCACAAACAGAATACTAATATCGATACAAATGATCATTCTGCGGTTTTTTATTGTAATCTACAATCAGGATCTAACAGATTGCAAACCTGGTTCAGTGATGAATCTGAACACGAAATGGGTGCCTACTATGTTTACGGTTCTCTCGTTGACTAAAATAGTATCCAGGTAATATCGTATGAGTTTTGTCATAGCGACTGCAAATATGAATGAGCTTCACTTATATATCAATAGAAAGGAGGATAATGAAATATGCAATTAGAGAACAAGGTTGCTATCATAACAGGTGCAGCTTCAGGTATGGGCAAAGCAATGGCAAAAGGCTATGCGAAGGAAGGCGCTTCAGTGGTAATAGCGGACTTAGATGCTGATGCTGCGACAGCAGTGGCTGAATCAATAAACAGCGATGGGGGTCATGCGATAGCTATCAAGTATGATGTGACCGACATACAGCAATCGCGCGACCTTGTAGATTCTACTGTGGACAAGTATGGGCAATTGGATATTCTCGTCAACAATGCCGGAGTCATCGTAGTAAGTCCTATAGAAGACGTCACTCCAGAAGATTGGGATCTCATATTTGACGTAAATGCAAAAGGTTTGTTCTTTCTGTCTCAAATTGCCTGTGTACCGATGCGCAAGCAATCAAGCGGAAAAATCATCAATATGGCCTCAGGAGCTGGGCGGACAGGTGGTGCAGATGCTGCTGCTTATAGTGCAAGTAAAGCGACTGTAATGTCCATTACACGGTGTTTTGCAATGGCTATGGGAGCATATAATGTAAACGTGAATGGTATTGCTCCAGGATTAGTTCGTACCCCGTTCTGGGATAAATTAGATGATGAATTTGTAAAGATAGGTGACAAAAGTCCAGGGGATACATGGAGGGAGTTATCAAAGCTTGTAGTGCTCGGGCGACCTGGTGTTGCTGAAGATGTAGTTCCAATGGCTATATTCTTGGCCGGTTCTGGGTCTGACTATATTACTGGACAGACCTACAATGTAGAAGGTGGAATTGTAATGAGTTGAGTATTGATAGTGAATATAAGGTTTTCGTACACAATACAATCCGAATAATTTTATTGTAATCAATATGGCGTAACTTGAAAATAGGAATGTTGGGGGATATAAAATGGCATCAAATCAGTTAGATAGACACCACTCTAGTCAGTCCACATTACGTACTGATTCAGTTTGGAGAGATGCTCTTGGACGTGATGGTGGTATGTATACCAATTTCTTGTATAGCTCGATCAAAGGTCTTGGCAAAGAGACAGGAGTTACACGCAGGGATCCGTCCACTGTACTAAAGATTGATGGTAAATATTATGTCTGGTACACCAGAAGATCTACTAAGTACAAAGTAAGACAAGAATTAAATATTGATGCTGATGCAGATTTAGATTGGGAAATTCCAAGGTTTGATTGGGATTTGTCCGAAATCTATTATGCTACCTCAGAAGATGGATTTTCCTGGATTGAGCAAGGAGTATCAGCCAGGCGAGGACCGAAAGATCAATTTGATGGCCGATCAGTATTTACTCCAGACATCCTCATGAGTAATGGCAAATACTTTCTATATTACCAAGCGGTAGATCATCCTTACGGTACTAGAACTCGTAATGTAGTAGGTATGTCATGGTCAGAAAGTCCAGATGGCCCATGGAATCGTTTTCCTGAACCTGTATTGAAACCAGGACGGTCAGGAGAGTGGATGGGTTCCGATGACACCAACCATGTTAACTATTATGGAGCCTGGGATAGTCACAAAGTACATGACCCTTTTATTCTCTGTCGGGATGGAAAGTACTGGCTTTATTACAAAGGTCAGCCTATGGGCTGGGGCAGTGACTATTGTAGTGGTATTGGTTGGGGTGTTGCCATAGCAGACAGCCCTTATGGTCCATTTGAGAAATACGCAGGCAACCCTGTGACCAATAGTGGGCATGAGACCTGTCTGTTTCCGTGGGGTGCTGGAATATTGGCGATTTGCAATCATGATGGTCCTGAGAAAGACACAATTCAATACTCAGAAGATGGGCTTAATTTTGAAGTGGTTGCTCATGTAAATCTTCCACCTTGTGCACCAGGACCATTTTGCGCAGACTCCTACTCTAACACTGAAGATGGCAGGGGGATAACATGGGGTTTGGCTCATATTGCAACTGAAGAGACGAAGTCAGGTAACTCATACATAATTCGATTCGATTGTAATTTGAGTAAAGATGTACAGCGTCAAGGTTTTAGAACTACCAATATCCGGATGCCAGAATCAACCTATTTCTCACCTGATTTTGCTTATGACACTAAGAACAAATATTCATATGACTTAGAACAATTGAACCAACACAAGAAAAAAATATGTCCATGTGGATTTGAGCAGAGAAATTCAGACTCAAGAGTATGTGAAGAATGTGGTGATGTCATCGTTTTTTGGAGTTCAGATAATAGTGCTAGAGATTATCCTATTGTGCCAGACATGGCTGTAAAAGATGCCAATCTGAGCAATGCTATGAAACGAGTCTATTCGACTTATGGGTATTCTAAAGACAAGGAAAGCCCATTTTATTCTGGATTCAAATATAGGCATGTGCATGGTTTAGGCAAGGAAATAGGTGTTACTAGAAGAGATCCATCAAAGATCATCAAGTATGCTGATAGCTACTATGTCTGGTACACGCGTCGAGAGACAGGCAAATCACCTTTGTATGGGGGACAAAATCAAATTCAAGACGCCGATCATAGTCAACAAAGTTGGGATCAACCACTGACGGACTGGGATCTTGCGGAGATATGGTGTGCTAGTTCAGAAGATGGAGTTCATTGGGAAGAGTTGGGAATGGCTATTAGGAGAGGAGATGAACACAGTTATTTCGGTCGTTCAGTATGTACTCCGGATATTATTGCCGTAGATGGAAGCTTCTATTTGTTTTTCCAGGCGATCGAGACACCGTATTTGACTCGAAGTCGTAACAGTATTGGTTTGGCAGTTTCTGACACTCCAATAGGGCCTTGGCGCATAAAACAAACCCCAGTGCTTTTACCTGGCAAATCAGGATTATGGCAAGGTGATGGAGACGACAATATAGTTGTAGAACCTGGTGCTTGGGATAGTCACAAGGTGCATGACCCATATGTTTTGCTGTGGAACAATAAATATTGGTTGTACTATAAAGGTAGACCTATGGGTTGTAATGATAGTGGCCATCGATATGATGGATTAGGTTGGGGTGTAGCAGTGAGTGACAAACCGGAAGGTCCTTATATCAAGTCGTCTTATAATCCAGTGACAAATAGCGGACACGAGACGTTCCTCTATCCGTTAGGGAAGGGTGTTGTGGCAATAACCAGTTTAGAGGGGCCTGAGATGAATACTGTACAGTATTCTGATGATGGGATCAATTTTGCGGTTGCTGGTAAACTCTCCTTGCCACCGGTAGCTGCGGGGCCATATATAGATTATGAGCATGATCAGCACGAGAGTGGTCAAGGTGTTGAATGGGGATTATCTCACATAAACCGCGATGAAAATGGACGCTTAGACAATAGTTACCTAGTGCGTTTTGATTGTAATCTGGGTGCTAAAGGGAATCGCAAAGGGTTTTATCGGCCTTGGAATTTCAGATACCCTGAATCTGCTTATCTAAACAGTAGTTGTAGCCTTTCCAGTGATATGAGACAGGAAGCTATTGCAATTGGTCAGATTTATGATCGCGATACGGCAGGTTTTGCTGGCAACTGGGATCAATAATCCTGCTCAAAGAGTTTTTAATCCAGTTAATTTTCTCTTCTTCTAAATCAGTTGTGAGTGTTTGTCTGCTTTCCTCGTCTTGAAAGAAAGGACATTTATAAAAATAGCGTGTAGTAGTGTCTAAGCATTCAATCAGATATTCCTTTCTTTGCTCTTCATAACTCTGCAAATTGAAAAGTCCTGATAAAGCATACCTTGCTCTAGATGCCAATGTTCCTTGTACTAAATCAACGACTATAGAGCGACCGTCAGTCCAGTCGTTGGGGGCTTGGTTATTATGAACAATGAATTCCGCATCTTGGAAACGTTGAGTGACAATTATGTTTGTAAGCTTATCAGTGCACCACATACTAAATTTGATGCCTGCTACGATTACTAATACAGTGGAAGCTAGCAGTACTATAAACAACATCAGTACTGTAAGTCGACACCCTTTAAGTCTAATTCTTCAGCATAGTGACATGCTACATAGTGTTCAGGAGCAACCTCTTTCCACTGAGGTTTTTCTTTAGAACATAATTCTTGTGCATATGGACACCTTGGATGAAAGTAACAACCAGTTGGTGGGGCTGAAGGGTCAGCTATTTCTCCCGGGAGAATGATACGTTCCATCTTGATGTCAGGATCAGTGGAAGGCACTGCAGAAAGTAAAGCCTCTGTATAGGGATGCAAAGGTTGACTATATAGATCTGTTGTTGATGCCATCTCAACTAATTTGCCAACATACATTACTCCTATTCTGTCTGCTACATGTTCGACCACAGCTAAGTCATGTGCGATGAACAAATATGTAAGGTTATATTGTTCTTGCAGCGACTCCAGCAGATTTAGTATTTGAGCCTGTATTGAGACATCTAGAGCTGAGACAGGTTCGTCACAAACAATAAGACTTGGGCGAGGTGCTAGCGAACGAGCTATTCCAATACGTTGTCTCTGACCACCCGAGAATGCATGGGGATAACGATTGAGATGTTTTATCTCAAGCCCTACATCATTTAGTAGTGATTTGACCATCTCTATAACTTCTTCTCCAGTAGCTAAGTTATTGTTACGAATTGGTTCACCTACTATATCGAGTATAGTCATTCTTGGGTCTAGTGACCCGTAAGGATCTTGGAATATCATATGGAAATGTTTCCTAACTTCTCGCAATTCCTTATTAGTCATAGTACTCAGATCTAGCGTTTCACCAGTGTCTAACTTCAGGAAAATGGCACCTGAAGTACAGTCTATAGCCCTAACAATACATCTGCCTAACGTTGTCTTACCACAACCAGATTCCCCGACTAGTCCGAATGTTTCTCCTTCGTTTATGTAAAAACTCACATCATCCACAGCCTTTACTGCACCAATTTGCTTACGTAGAAATCCTGCTTCGATCGGGAAATATTTAGTTAGGTGAATCACTTCTAATAAAGTATTTGTGTTATCAGCAGAAGTATTATTTTCAGGCATATGTTTTTCCCTCTTCCTCACTGTGTAGGAAGCATCTAACGTAGTGTTCATTACCCATGTCAACTAGACCAGGCACTTTCACATCACAAACATTGTCTATTATTTCATTACATCGGGATTGAAAACCGCATTGTGGCGGAAGATTTAATGGTACTGGCACATTGCCTCGAATCGCATCGAGTTTAGTTCCTCTACCACTGGTGCCAAGTTTTGGTATGGATGCCAACAACCGTTGCGTGTAAGGATGTAAAGGATTATGGAAAAGTTCTGAAGTACTAGCACTTTCTACAATCTTACCTAAATACATTACATGTACTATGTCAGCAATTTCACAGATAACCCCTAAGTCATGTGTTATATACATTATGGCCATTCCAAGTTCTTCTTGTAGGTCTTGCAACAATTCTAGAATCTGTGCTTGTACTGTAACATCTAGTGCAGTTGTGGGTTCATCAGCAATTAGAATTGATGGTTTGCATGATAATGCCATTGCTATCATCGCCCGCTGACGCATCCCTCCAGACAATTGGTGCGGCAATTCATCAAATCGCAACTGAGGATTTGATATTCCCACTCGATCCAGCATATCAATAGCAATATCCTTTGCTTCGCTTTGGTTTTTTGTTCTATGAAGGAGTAGCATTTCAGTTATTTGGTCGCCAACAGTATGAACAGGAGATAAGCTGGTAAGAGGTTCTTGGAATATCATAGAGATCTCTCCACCTCTTATTGATCGTATAGTTTTACCATCTTTCTTTAGGCCAACCAGATCGGTTGTATTTTGACCGGACTTTGTAAATTCAATACTGCCTGCTGATATAAGACCAGGCTTGGGAACAATTCTCATGATTGATTGAGCAGTCACACTCTTCCCACACCCTGATTCGCCAATTATGCCCACAGTCTGACTTTGATGTACATCAAAACTAACTCCATCTACCGCTTTGAGAGTACCATCTGGTAGGACGAACTGCGTGGCCAAATTATTTACACTAAGTATTTTATTTGTTGACATTTTCCTATAATCCATTATTTATTAGGTTGTCATTTGGAGGCATAGTTGACATAAATAGTTTTCTTTTGCAAATATCCATCAAGTCCGTATTTCCCATCTTCTCCTCCGACGCCACTTAAACGATACCCAGAATGATAACCTTGTAATGCTTCACCAATAGGTCTGTTTACATATATTTCACCAAATTTTAGGTCGCGCGCAATCCTCATTACTCTATTTAGGTCCTGAGTAAAGACGTATGCAGCGAGGCCATAATCAGAATCATTGGCATGTTGCAGACCTTCTTCAAAGTCTTCAATCTGCATTATTGGTATGACGGGACCAAAGACCTCTTTTTGCATAATGTCAGTAGAGTTGTCATTAACTGTTAACACTGTAGGTTCGAACCAGTGTCCATTACTGTAAGGTCCATGGTCTAGGCGCTTGCCACCAGTCAATATTTCGGCTCCCTCAGCGGTGGCTGCTTCTACTATCGCCTCTAGTTTTTCCAACTCCATTCTGTTGAACTTTGGTCCGATATCGACTGAAGTTAGCGGATCGCCGACTTGCAATTTTTCAACATGATCAAGAAATCGCTCGATAAATTCTTCGGCTACTTTGTTGTGTACATATAGTCTTTCATTACAAGTACATACTTGGCCACAATTAGCAAAACGTGCAGTTGCAGCATATTCGCCGCCTTTATCAATATCTGCGTCTTCCATAACAATGAAGGGTCCTTTACCACCCAATTCTAGTCTCACCCTGGTTCTGTTGTCAGCAGCTGCTCGAAATATCTCTCTGCCTCCACGATCACTGCCAGTCATACTGAAAAGTTGAGTGATTGAATTGCTCACTAGCGCTTCACCAACAGTAGGCCCTGTTCCAGTCACTACATTAAACACGCCAGAAGGTAAACCAGCTTCGTGAGACAGGTGAGCCATTCTTAATCCTGAAAGCGGTGCTTCTTCATGGGATTTTAGGACCATAGTATTACCTGCAACAAGTCCGGGACCTAGTTTACGAGCAACTAGTGCTAATGGATAATTCCATGCAATTAGAGCTACTGTAACTCCATACGGTATGCGCCTAATCCATATTTCCTCATCCACATTATCAGATGGTACTATGTCTCCTTCAATGCGCCTGGCACCCTCGGCAGAGTATTTCAAAAATTGTATAGTTGCATCAACTTCACCATAAGCTTGATCTAGCGGTTTCCCCTGCTCAGAAACAATCAAATGTGCCAGATTATCTCTGTCAGTGTCTACCAATTCAGCTAATCTTATAATCAACTTTGCCCTTTCAATAGCTGGCAATGCTTCCCATGCTGGTTGGGCAGCTTGCGCTGCCTCAAGTGCACGTTGAGCATCGTCTTTAGAGCCGGCCGGTACGGTAGCCACGACCTCTTCATTAGCCGGATTTTCCACTTCGATTACTTCCTGATTAGTAGAGG
>Ga0066372_10000566_pt1 | contig 13942 bp, 15 predicted proteins | sample Knorr_S15_td_250_FD_77011 | JGI IMG/M metagenome (GOLD analysis project Ga0066372, IMG submission 77011) | Marine microbial communities from Southern Atlantic Ocean transect - Knorr_S15_td_250_ad_251m_LV_A | ecosystem: Environmental > Aquatic > Marine > Oceanic | place: Southern Atlantic ocean... | reverse complement strand
GATGCCCTTGAGCGAGGACACCTCAACGTACCCGGCAGAGTCTCCCACAATGCACAACCCATCTCCATGACGCCTGGAAGGCACCGAGTAATACCCTCCTTCAGGAATTGTCTTGGCACCCCATTCCATCATTTCACCACCCTCAAGATATCGGTGAAAAAGAGGGTGCATCTTCATGTGCTGAAGCGTTTCATGCACATCAAAGCGTGCGTCTGGATAATCGAGGCCTACGACAAGACCAAGAGCGACGAGATCATCCGCCAGGGGATACATGAAACTGCCCCCGAACGTTTTGGTAGATAACGGCCATCCCATCGTATGCACCACACGATCGAGTGGTCTTTTGACCTTCCACAGTTCCTTTACACCAAGTGCGAAAATCTGTGGGTTCTCCGATGTAATACCTTGCCACTTGAGCCAAGCCTGCGAGAGCGGGCCCCGTGTCCCCTCTGCCAGAACCGTAACTTTTGCACTCAGATCCATAGCTGGCATTGCTTCAGGGCCGCTAGGCTTCCCGTCGCGTCCCAATCCGGCAGGTGTGGTGCGAACCCCAACAACCCTGCCTTCATCTGTGAGTAGCGAGTCAACCGGGAACCCTGGAAATACATTCACACCATACTCCTCAGCCTTAGCTCCAAGCCAACGAACAATCTCACAGATGGACGCTAGATAGTTTCCATGGTTTTTCATCGTGGGCGGTACTGGAACCCGGATAGAAGCTGATTCCGTAAGTAGATATACGGACTCTTTACCAACGGGCTGGCGAAGCGGAAAATCATCAATCGAGAGTTCCGGAAACAATTCATGAAAAGCACTCGGATTCACAACCGCGCCGGAGAGACTGTGTTCGCCTAGCTGACCCGCCTTCTCCAGCACACCTATCTCGAGCTCACCGAGTGTACCACCAGCTTCACGATCACGTTCAACGAGCCGAGCCAGCTCGATCGCCCCTGCGAGACCAGCTGGTCCTCCACCAACAAAAACTACATCCATCGGTACCGCCTCCGGGTCCGGTGGCTCAGCAACTAAAAAGCGCTCGCTCGGGAGAGCCGGCTGCACATCAAACAATTTGACGGAAGCGCTTACATGGTCAGGCTCTGTTTGCATCTTCACTCCAGTATTACAGGGTGCAGTGAATAAAAACGAACCACCCGGACCTGGGCGTCCAGGTGCGCGTACCATGTCAACCTTATAAGATCGCCAACTTGCGCACCGTGCTCTACCCTAGCCGCGGGTCGCTAGCCAATCCATCAATTACAGACCGCAAAGGTCAGGAGTTCTAGAAGGATGAGTGAGCAACGCCCGTCCACAGTTGGTGAGCTAAAATCTAAAGGCTACAAAACACGCTCAGTGAAGCAGGAGATGCGTGAAAATCTACTCAAGAAACTAGAGGACAACGAAACACTTTTTCCAGAAATAAGAGGGTATGCGGATACCGTCATTCCCAGAATCGTGAATGCTATTCTCGCACAGCACGATTTTATTCTCCTCGGACTCCGTGGTCAGGCGAAAAGCCGCATTCTGCGTGAGCTCGTGTCACTCTTGGACGAAAAAGTGCCCGTCTTAGCTGGAAGTGAGACAAACGATGATCCACTTGCTCCAATTTCAAAGTATGGCCGCCAACTTATCGAGCAGGATGGTGACAAATCACCAGTGGCGTGGGTCCACCGAGACAGCAGATATGTGGAGAAACTCGCCACGCCAGATGTGACAATCGCTGATATGCTAGGTGATGTTGATCCAATCAAAGCGGCACGCGGCGGACACATCCTCGCAGATGAGATGACGATCCACTACGGTCTACTACCACGGGCCAACCGGGGAATTTTTGCGATCAACGAACTTCCTGATCTCGCTGGAAAAATTCAGGTTGGGCTCTTTAATCTGCTAGAAGAGGGGGATGTCCAAGTTAAGGGGTACCCAATTCGGATGCCTCTAGATGTGCTCATGGTCTTCACTGCAAACCCAGAGGATTATACAGCCCGCGGTAAGATCATCACTCCATTGAAGGATCGGATCAGTGCGGAGATCCTCACACATTACCCAGACGAGATTGAAACTGGCATAGATATTACTCGCCAAGAAGCTTGGGTGGCTCGCGACGGCATGTGCGTCGAAATCCCTGATTTTGTTGAAGAAACTGTCGAGCGAATCGCATTTCTGGCTCGTGATGACCGACGCATCGATCAGCGCTCGGGTGTCAGCCAGCGCATGCCAATAACAATTATGGAGACAATCGTATCAAACGCAGAGCGCCGTGCACTGCGGCACGGCGAGGATATTACGGTTCCTCGCATCGCTGACTTATATGCTGCTCTTCCTGCAATCACTGGAAAGATGGAGCTCGAGTATGAGGGCGAACTCCATGGGGCTGACAAGATCGCCCGTGAACTCATTCAACAAAGTTCCTCCCTCACTTTTGACATCAGAGCGGGCGGTGCTGATGTCGAAGAGATCATAGAGTATTTCGAGACAGGAGGTGCCCTGCAGGTGGGTGAGGACGCTTCCGCATCAGCCTGTGTGCAAGGGTATGAAACTGTTCCTGGCCTTATTGAATTAATCGAGAATGTAGGATTGGCTAAGGTGTCCGCAGGGAGTGGTGTACGGTCAGCTGCCTGTGAACTCGTGCTCGAAGCACTCGTATCACAAAAGCGTATCGCTAGAAGCTCGGCCGGATATACTCGTGCACCCTACCAGAGCCCGAAAAGCGAAGAGGACTATCAAGGCTTCGACGATCCAGGGGACGTAACTATCTAATTCCACTGGGATTGGTTGAGTGTGCCTCTGAGCTGACTGGAGTAGCTCTGCACGCGGCTAGTGCATTCAGAACTTTATGCTGAGCAGCTGGGATCGGTAAATCTATTTGTTCACCTGGTATCATCCACACAGTTCCATCCCCGGTAAGTGGTTTGGCCACGGACACAACCCAGGGTCGGTATCTAGCCTGGATATGGGTGAAGCGGTGCTGAACTTCTGCCAAAGCCGAAGCATGCCCCACCACCTCAGCCCCAAGCGACATCGCGACCTCGATCGCGCTATCTCTATATGTAGCTACAGAATCCAAGGGCTCGGCCAGTTCCCGTTCAGGGAAGGCCCACATGCCGGCCAGAAGCCCTTTACGGGGACGCCGCACAAGCATGACCTCGCCTTCTTCTGTCTGGAGTACGATCAGTAAAAAAAAGGTTTCCCGTGCAGGTACTTTCCGGATTCCAACAGGAGACAAGGCCTGTGTCCCCTGTTCGTGCGCGGTGCACCAGCGCTGTACCGGGCAATCCTCACATCGAGGATTCCTTGGTGTACAGATCGTCGCGCCTAGGTCCATCAAAGCCTGGTTCCAGTCGCCTGGACGATCCTTATTGACCAGATCGCCCGCGGTGCGATTCAGCCAGCGTACCGCGGGTTCACGCTTATCAAAGAGCCGAGCTAGGACACGTCGCACATTACCGTCCACAGCCGGAACGATCTCTCCAAACCCGATACTGGCAACAGCCCCTGCTGTGTACTGCCCCACTCCTGGAAGTTGCCGTAGATCCCTATAAGAAGTCGGGAAGTGGCCATCCAGGACATCTCGAATATGCTTTGCGGCTCGATGCAAATTCCTCGCACGCCTGTAGTAGCCCAATCCCTCCCAAGCCTTGAGCACCTCTGTGGAGCCAGCTGAAGCAAGTGTCTCTAGGTTTGGGAACTGTTTGAGCCAAGATTCATAATACCGGAGTACGGTCTCCACTCTCGTCTGTTGCAGCATGATTTCCGAGACCAGAATACGATACGGATCCGTCTCTCCACGCCAAGGAAGATCGCGGCGAAAACGATCATAGTATCGAAGCATATAGCTATGGAAATCACCCAACTGGTTAGGTGACGGTCCGGACAAGCTGGTATCTGAATCCTGCTTCATGGCGGCAAAGTATCTCTAGCCCTAGCATGGTGTCATGCGTTTCACAACCTACTCTCAGTACAAGGGCCGATGGCTCGACGCCCTAAACCTAGAATCTCTTCTCGAAATGCTCTCCGACTTCCTAATGGATGGAGGTTTTGCGGGAGGAGCGCACTACCACCCCTATTGGGGTTGGTCGGGCACAGAAGATCCCAATAGTACAGATTCGCTTAAGCACGCCCTCTTGAAAGCGCTCATAGAAAGTGGGCAACTCACCCAGGAGATGATCGAGGAGCTCCGTGGTGAGGGCGAAGGTGATCAAGGCATACAGCAGCAGGTCGCCCAAATGTTGGATGACCTCATTCAGAGAATGGTCGAGGCAGGTTACATCAACCTTGAGACGGGCAATGCTCAGTTACCAGGCTCGACCTACGATGTAACTGGACAGGGTAAGATTGATGAAGCAAAGCAAGCCGCTCAGCAGATGCAGTTCAATCTCACACAAAAAGGCATGGACTTTCTCGGGCACAGTGCACTAAAGGGATTGATGTCAGCAATCGGTAAAGCGAGCGCGGGCGCGCACGACACACCCCATCTTGCAACAGGCATAGAAGCGGAAGCGGCCTCAAAGCCCTATGAGTTTGGAGATACGCTCAACCTAGATATTCCAGCAACTCTTAAGAAGGCTATTGAACGGGAAGGGGTCACCATCCCACTAGAACTCAATTATGGGGACTTAATGGTCCACCAAGCCGAGTACCGCTCATCCTGTGCCACAGTTTTGATGCTCGACGTCTCGCATTCGATGATCCTGTATGGCGAAGACCGATTCACTCCCGCTAAGAGGGTCGCGCTCGCTATGTCCCACATGATCCGTGCTCAGTTCCCAGGAGACTCCCTACGTGTAATCACGTTCGGGGATAAAGCACAAGAAATCCCTCTCTCTCAGCTTTCGAAGGCTCAGGTTGGCCCGTTTCACACGAATACAGCGGAAGGCTTCGAAATGTCACGACGCCTGCTCTTGGGCCAAAAGAAAGATATGCGTCAAATCATCATGATTACCGATGGCAAACCCAGTGCAATGACTTTGCCTGACGGAAGGGTTTATACGAACTCTGGAGCACTCGACCCCAACATATTGAAGAGAACATTCCAAGAAGTAACTGCATGTAGAAAAGCTGGAATTCTGATCAATACATTCATGCTTGCAGACGACCCCTACCTGGTCCAGTTCGTCCAGAAAGTCTCAGAAATCGCACGAGGGAAGGCGTACTTCACTAACACGATGACCCTAGGTCAGTACATCATGATGGACTTTCTGCGAAATAAGCGACGCAATATCACTTGAGATCTTGTGTCAGGATATTAGGACTCTATTAGCGTAGTGTACTGATGTAGGTGATAACATCCTTCATATCATCTTCCGACAGCGCATCGGCATTGATTTTCATAGTCATCCCCCAGGTGTCCCTCGGGTGACTACCACGAATTCCCGTCTTAAAATTCCGCAACTGCGCAAGCATATACCAAGCGTCTAAAAGTACCAGCGGTGGTGCGCCCAAAACTTCGTTACCGGTAGCATCCGAGCCATGACAGGCGCTACAGACCCCGCTATAGGTCGCGGCGCCTAGTTCTGCCTGTCCTTCTAGAACAACGCTTACTTCTCTATTCGGAGGCAACGAAGCCACGTGCTCAGCCACTGCTTCAATATCACCCTCCTCACGTAGCGCTACTGATGATGGACGCATAAGCATGCCTGGGGCATCCTCAGGACGAACCCCTCTTATGCCCGTTCTGAATTTTTCCAGCTGCCCTTCGATATACCATTGTGGAAGTCCAGCGATCGCTGGTGCTTGAAGACCCGGATTACCCAAGCCATCAGATCCGTGACAGAGTCTGCATGTATCAAACAGTACTTCGCCACGGGTAAGGTTCGGCGAGGGTGTCCAACATCCAGCAAGACTCCAGATCAGAAGAGGCAGCACATAGCGCGCCTTCCTCGGCCCTGCCGACATCAGTCCGACGCCGTATCCACGCTGAGAGGAATCGCTGAGTCGATCAACATGATCGGAATGTCGTCGCGGACAGGATACAAACAACTATCATCCTCACGGATCAAGCCTTCCTCAATTCTTTCTGAGACAGGCTCTCCACCCTTGTTGCTTATGGAGCCTTCAGCAATCGCCACATTAAGCTTCTGGAGTACTCCGGGATCAGCCAACCGAATCGGTTGTTTGGTTTCGGGACAAACAAGAATTTCTAGTAACTCTGGATCTAACATGCTTGACCCTCCGATCCCTGGGTAAGTGGACCCTTCTGAAAACTGACGATAGCTGGTTAAACTAAGAGAGTAAGTAAACAAACGGGAGCCTGCTCGTGAGCGAATCCAACAACTGCAATCCGTGCACAAAGCAACATTCGTATTGGCTTCTATTCGTACTACCCGCTTGGCTGCTGATTGCATCAAGCTGCAGCAATGCTGAGGGTGAGGCGCCTAGTCGGACTGAGGTCAGTTCAGCTCGAGTAGCAGCAGACTCCGAACCTCAACCTCCTGCAGGTCATGCTTGGGTGATATTCGGAAATGACACGGTCGTCGCAGAAGTAGCTGCGACGGCGGAAGAACGTTCTCAGGGCCTTATGTATCGGGACGAGGTGCCTGATGGTACAGGCATGCTCTTTGTGTTCACAGATAACCAGGTTCGATCATTTTGGATGGCGAATACCTACGTCGCATTAGATATCGCATATATGGATCCTTCCTACGTGATCGTAGACATCATTGCAATGGAGCCTCTGGTTACTGATTCGTACCCGAGTGCAGCTCCGGCGATGTTTGGCCTCGAGGTACGCCAAGGTTGGTTCCAGGAACACTCTATTCGCATCGGTGACAAGGCCGAAATTGTTTTTGGGGTTCGCGCGGCACGCTAGGGCGCCACTGCTTGCCTCAATCCTCCCAGTAAGGCCGATACATCTTCAGCATCATTGTACACATTTGGTGATACACGGAGTGCGCTACCGCGGAGTGATGCTGAAACTCCACGTGCCCTAAGAGCTTGCTGAAGCTCGACCAGATCTAAGCCCCTCGGCATCCGAAGTCCGAATAGATGTGCGCTGCGCCAACGAGCATCTTCGACTCTGAAACCTAACTCCTCCACTTCCTCGAAGAGGTTACCAGTAAGAGCCACGCAGTAGGCTTGGATGCGGTCTGGTCTCCAGCTGGTGATTAGGCGCAACGAGGCAACTGCAACCGGCAAGAGTGCAAAATTTGATCGCTGCGCCACATCATAGCGAATCGCTCCCGGTTGGTACCCTGCTTTGTAATCGACAAGGTTCTCAAAATCCTCACTCCCCTCTCTCCCGATCCAAGTCTCTTCCAATGGCTCACCATCATCGAAACTTGGCCCGAAATACGTAAGCCCAACCGAGTAGGGTCCTAGCAACCACTTATACCCAGAACACATCAGAACATCTGGCCGCACTACCTTCACATCGAATGGCAGTGCTCCAACTGACTGGGTCCCATCTACCACCAAGGCCGCACCAACCTCTCGACACCTACGGCCAACTTCGACCAAATCGAATATCGTTCCGTCAGTCCAGTGGACTGTCGGTAGCGACACTACTGCGGTAGCTGAGTCGATCGCATTGAGGATCTCTTCATTCCAGCTAGCACCCCTGTGAATCGTATCAGGTGGGTTAATAACTCGTAACTCGGCATTTGCATTTTGGGTTTTTCTGGCCCAAGCATGCATGTTGGAAGGAAATTGCTCGTACGTGAGTACTACATTCTGGTCCGATGACAGGGGTAGATTTTTTGCTGCTATAGCCACGGAGTAGGAAACCCCCGGACCAATACTGATTCGTGTAGAATCAGTGTCGCCTATAAGACGCGAAAAGAGCCTTCGAAGCTCAAGGCTGGTATCGAAGAAGTGGTGAGGGAGGATGGAAGAAGGATCACGCTTCATGCGAAGCCCCAATATCCCCGCCTCTTCAGCCACACGTGGGAGTGGCCCCATATAAGCGCAATTCAAATAATGCAGCCCATCGGGGACGTTAAAATGATCCCCCTGGCAGGTGAGCGCTGCCGTATCTCCTGAGTCCATGTCCGTACCCTTAAGCCGATTCTGGCCGATCCGATTCCGCTAGCATCCAGCTCCTAAATATGACCAGGACACCAGCGAACATTATCCAAGCGCTCCCAATCTTCATAACAGCTCCTGCTAGCTGTTGATCATTTAACGCATCTCGAGCCGGCGGGGGTGCAAGTTCGTAGATCGCGTAGATTGGAGATTTACTGAAGATCATCATCGCGAAAGGTGGGCGTATAAGGAACGCATTAAGTGCCAGATACGCGATCTTGCCGAGTGAGTGAAAACCTGGACGCTCCGGCACAGGAACGATCAGTGGCCACCAAAAAATCAACCCGCCCAACATCCAGGCGATATCAAGCACAAAAGACCCCAGTTGGGTGGGCATCAGCAGATCTACAACACCCGGCCAGTGCGTGACTGTCATCACAATATTAAAGATGAAAAATGCAGCGACAGGGTGCGTAAGGTCGGAGAGCGCTTTGATCAGTCTAGGGTGACGGCGGAGTGGTTCGTACGCTGTAGTTGGAAGAGCCAGCAAGAGCAATGCGGGAGCAGCGATACCAACGGCCAAAAACTGCACCATGTGCACACTCGCCAGGTAACTCGCTCCTAGTGGTCCCAGAGGCCAATCCAGTGAGGCCCATAAAAGAAAGATGGCTAACGCAAAGGCGGCACGCCGACTCTTTCTTAGTCGAGAGGATTCATGCGAATCATCTGTTCGGCTCAACACACGCTGGTATACCCAGATCAGCAACAGCATCACCAACCACACACCTATGAGCGGCTGCCATTGCCATGTCCATGCAGTCCCCGGTTGCGCGAAGCACCACCAATTCATTCGTGGTTCTCAGCCATATTGTGAGCAACCTGCTGGCTCGGGACATAGAAAAGAGGCACTAAGGGCTTTCACTCAGCAGTAGCGGCAGGTCATTAACCCAATCAGCGCGTCGTACCCCAAAGGGGTAGCGCACACGCGCGAGTCCGTCGCGCCCAAATGCCAAAACAGCTGAAGGGTGGCCTATGGTTGGCTCCGAACCATGCTGTCCGGGAACCACGGCTACCCCAGGTAGCTTCATTTCAGCGAGGGCGGAGTTGATGGCTTCCATCTCACCCCTCAAGCCCAAAAAGGATGGGTGGTAAGCACCTAGCCACTGTCGAAGACGATCTGGGGTATCACGCTCGGGGTCGGTGGACACAAAAACCACCTTCATCGCGTCCCGCACTTCAGGGGCAAGCTCATCAAAGACACCGGCCAAAGTAGCCATATGCACTGGACATACGTCCGGGCAATTCGTGTAGCCAAAAAAAACCAGTGACAGATATCCATCCGTCTCCGCACGCAAGTCGTAGAGCGCGCCCTCGGTGTCGGTAAGTACCAGGTCAGGCTTTAGGATCGGCACCTCCAAGACCGTACCTCGTAGCTCTCCGACAGAATCTCCGTCTGCTGGGACACCACACGATGACACTAAACTGAGTAGTACTGATGCACAGACGAGAGAATGAAGCTTTAGCAACGGTTTAATTTGATAGGACATCAGTGCCAGCCCCGCCCTGGTAGACATACCTGAATGTTGTGCAACCGGGAAGCACGCCCACGCAATAATAGCCGAGTATCTCTAGCTTAGCGTAGCGACCATCTGCAGTCCGTATAGCGTAGACGATCGGCTTCGGTTCAAGCAGATGGCTAGTGAAACTGTAGTTGTACCAATCTTCGAGAACAGCATTCACCGAATCGTTCCGCTCGGCCATGACATAGCCTGTTTCTGGAACACTCAACACTGACTCGAAGGTTATGTCCTCAAGTGAGGCAGCACCGGCTTGGCCCTCCATACTTCGGCCACCGTTCGCAATGATCTGGAAGCGGCGAAATGCAATGTCCCACTCTTCTCCTCCAGGGGTTTCCACAACTGATCCTCTTGAGAAATCAAAGAAACGCCATACTTCCGGGTCAGATGCGTCCACCGTCACGGTGCGTGCATCCTGTTCTGTCCCTACTTCAGCCGGTGTTGGTACCGTGGGAATGAATGTTGGTACCTCCGGCCTTTCTAGCGAAGTCCAAATAAATACCACTGCACATACCACAATGAGCGCAATTACAGTTGTGGCAACCCGATCACGTAGAAGAAAAGAGAAGCGACTCATAGAAGAAACTTCATACCTAGAGCACTCTCTAGCCCAGAATCAATCCTGCTCACAGCTACTCGTGCGGAGCGGACCCCTCATCATATCCCAGGAAGCGTCCCAAATGCACTAGGTACACGATAAGTCCGAGCCCGAGTACCGTGAAAACCAGTCCGAGTGTCAGGGCACCTAATCCACCCCCATCACGTGCTGCCAGAAATTCCCACGACCCAAAGCCCAGGCAAAACAGGATCCCTGTAGCAATTAAGAATCGGTGGAAGGTGATTAGCGACATTGATCGTTACGGGACAAAAACCTCGTTGAGCACAACGAAGATGAGGATCATAATCAACGGAATCGGTGCAGCCACCATCAACCAGAGTCGCTTGGGCTCCCACTTCAGGTGCATATAGTAGACCGCAACCAGATAAGCCTTGTAAAAAGCCATCACGATTAAGCCGATCGCGAGCCAGAGCTTCGGGATCGCTGTAATAAACGCATATCCAACTTCAGCCATCGTGAGTACGAATAGCCCGAGCCAAACGAGCATGTACGGCGGAGGCTTGTGGGCTTCACCAGTGGACATGTTATCAGTCTCCACAGTGTTAGAGGCTAAATGAGGTAGACGATAGTGAACAAGATGATCCAGACCAAATCTACGAAGTGCCAGTACAGACCCATGATCTCTACGCCACCAAGACTGTCAGCCGTGTACGCTCCCTTGGCTGCCCGCCAGTAGGTGAAGCAGAGACAAAGCACGCCAATCGATACGTGCGTGCCATGAAAGCCGGTCATCGTGTAGAACGTGGACCCGTACAGTTGACCCCCAATTACAGGTCCATCATGTAGGCCCTCCCGACCAACCGCATGATAGGCCTCAGCGATAGGCACAAAGCCTTCGCTTGCGAGCGCTATGTATTCATAAACCTGGACACCCACGAACGATGCACCGATTACGATCGTGGCAAGAAGCCAATTTTTCAGGCCTTGCTGGTCACCCTGCTGGATGGCTGCATACGCCTTTACCATCGTTACGCTAGAGCAGATCAGTAAGAATGTATTGAATGCTGTTAGAGGTACGTTCAGGACTACCCCAGGGTCCGCAAACTGCTCGGGATGTGCAAAGCGAAGAATAACGTACGATCCGATAAGGCCTGTGAAGAACATCACTTCCGATAAAAGGAAGATCCACATGCCCAGCTTGAGGTTGTAAACCTTCATTCCGGGCATTGGCGCCCGGCCAGCAGTCATCGCTTGAGTGGTCATACCTCAGAATCCTTCCGGAGTCGGGGTGACGGGCTCAGGGATCAAGTCCTGAACGGGTGGTTTACTCGGCGACTTCGTCTGTGGGTAGAAGTCAGTATCAGACTCGGGCGAACTGTATTCGTAGGGCCCTCGGTAAACGACAGGCATCTCAGCAAAGTTCCCGTGTGGTGGCGGTGAGGGAACGGTCCACTCGAGTGTATTTGAGTCCCAAGGATTATTACTTGCCTTCTCACCTCTAAATATGCTCCAGAAGAAGTTAAAGGCATAAATCGACTGAGTTGCCACCAACAGGAACACGCTGATCGAAATAAATTCATTCATCGGCTGGAGCGGAGCCAAATACTCGTACTGCGTGAAATCATAAATACGCCGCATCATGCCCTGTACACCAAGATTGTGCATTGGCCAAAACACCATGTTGTAGAGCACGATCGTGATTCCGAAGTGCACCTTATTCAGGGTTTCATTCATCATGCGCCCGAACATCTTCGGGAACCAGAACGTGATACCTGCAAAAATCGCAAATAGGCTGCCACCGAAAAGTACATAGTGAATGTGCGCGACGATGAAGTACGTGTCATGGATGTAAATATCCACTGGCGTTGAAGCCATGAAGATCCCTGACAAACCACCAATGATGAACATCGACACGAATGCGAGTGCATACAGCATCGGCGAATCAAGGTGAAGATCACCCTTCCAGATCGTCGCCAACCAATTGAATGTCTTAATCGCTGACGGCACAGCAATCGCCATCGTCGAGATCATGAAGGATGTACCCAACAGTGGGTTCATCCCGCTCATGAACATGTGGTGACCCCACACGATCCACCCTAAGAACCCAATGCCGATGATCGCCAACACCATAGAGTGATATCCGAAGATCGGCTTCCGTGCGCGATTGGAGAGAACCTCCGATGCGATTCCCATGGCCGGAAGAATCAGGATGTAGACCTCCGGATGGCCGAAAAACCAGAAAAGATGCTGCCAAAGCAGTGGTTCGCCGCCGACATCAGGGCGGAAGAACCCTGTCCCTAGTGTCTGATCGAAAAGCAGCATGATCAGTGCACCAGCCAGAACAGGAATCGCCAACAGAATCAGGATGGCAGTGACAAAAAGAGCCCACGTAGCGAGCGGCATCCGGAACCAAGTCATCCCCGGTGCCCGCATATTAATCACGGTGGTGATGTAGTTCACTGCACCGACAAGTGACGAGAACCCAAGGATGGTCAGGCTGGCCAACCAGAGCTGTTGGCCAAGATAAACCCCTGTCCACTCGCCCGACGCACTCAGTGGCGCGTATGAGGTCCAACCTGCACCAGCCGCGCCCCCTTCCACCGCAAAGCTCGCAAGCATCAGGATACCCGCAGGTACCGCGAGCCAGAACGAGATCATGTTAAGCCGCGGGAACGCCATATCCTCAGCACCAATTTGGAGCGGGATAAGTAGATTCCCGAACAACCCAACCAGCAATGGCATAATCGCAAAGAAAATCATGATCGTGCCATGCATGGTTACTAGGGAATTGTAGAATTCCGGGAGCATGATCGCACCGTTCGGAGTTGGCGCCATCATCGCATCCGGAAGCATCATTCCACCCGGCATAGGCTCGCCTGGGTAACCCAACTGCCACCGCATCATCGCAGCGAGCAGGCCCCCAATGACCAAGAAGAAAAGACTCACGAACATGAACTGTTTCGCGATCATCTTGTGGTCGGTGGAGAAAATGTATTTCCGAATGAAGGGCAACTCGTGATGGTCGTGATGACCACCCTCGGCCGCGTGTACCATCTCTTGTTCGATCGTGCTCATCTCGTCTTCCGGTCAGAGCTGTTAATTGAGGTTATCGGATTCATTTATGGCTGTTGTTGTTGGGCCTGGGCACTAGACCAGGCTTGGAAATCGGCCTCAGTGTACACAATCAGTCTACCACCCATCGTCGTATGTCCAATTCCACATAATTCCGCACACCCAATGGTATAATCACCGGGCTGAATGGCTTCAAACCAGACTGTAATGTCCTGCCCGGGTACGGCATCCTGCTTAATACGCATTTCAGGTAGGAAGAACGAGTGAAGGACATCGTCCGAACGGAGTGTAATGACTACCGGCTGGTCTTCTGGAGCATGCAGTTCATTGAGCGTCTCGAAATCATCGCTCGTCCCCAATGCACCATCAGGGCCTGGATACGTCACATTCCACTCGAACTGTTTGCCTGTCACAATGACCTCTAGGCCCGCAGGTGGCACGTCAACCTTAACCGTGTCCCAGACGCCTTTGCTCACGAAGCCAATCCACAGGACGATAAAGAGTGGGACCATCGTCCAGGCGACCTCCATCTTAGTGCTTCCGTGATCGTACGTCGCCTTACGCCCTTCCTTGTGCCTGTACTTAAAGATGAAATAGAAGAGCAACACCTCAGTGATAACGAAGGTGATTCCTGTGATCCACAAGATCACATAGTAAATTCCATCGATATCACCCGAGACGGTCGAAAAGCTCGGAGGTAGCATCCAACTCCAGTTCATTGATTTCTCCAGCGAGGGAGCTTAGGCCTGCCCTCTGGACAAGTCCTCGATGTTAGTGG
>Ga0066372_10000564_pt1 | contig 14004 bp, 11 predicted proteins | sample Knorr_S15_td_250_FD_77011 | JGI IMG/M metagenome (GOLD analysis project Ga0066372, IMG submission 77011) | Marine microbial communities from Southern Atlantic Ocean transect - Knorr_S15_td_250_ad_251m_LV_A | ecosystem: Environmental > Aquatic > Marine > Oceanic | place: Southern Atlantic ocean... | reverse complement strand
CTAGTTCTGGTTTCTTTCTCATGTACGGGACCTATTCTAGGATCCTTATTAGTAGGTTCAATTTCATCTCAAGGTGGCGCAATTCAGTTATCTATAGGAATGTTTGGCTTTGGAGTGGCATTAGCACTTCCATTTACTTTATTTGCTCTTTTCCCAAGTATGTTAAAATCTTTACCTAAATCAGGAAGATGGATGAATACATTTAAAATAATATTAGGTTTTCTTGAGTTAGGTTTAGCATTTAAATTCTTATCAAATGCAGATTTGGTTGAACATTGGGGAATCCTTAAAAGAGAAGTGTTTATAGGAATTTGGGTTGTTATTTCTTTGATGATATCCCTTTACCTTCTAGGAGTATATAAATTTCCATATGAAACTATTGCTGTAAAAAGATCTAAATTCAATGTTAGTTTATCTATATTTTTCTTAATTTTTGCTGCATATTTAAGTCCTGCATTACTTCCAAATGGAAGTAATAGTGCACGTCTTTTAAGTGGTTTTCCTCCTCCTTCTTTTTATAGTATATATCCTAAGATAAATGATTGTCCATTGGGATTAAACTGTTTTAAAGATTTTGATAAAGGTTTACAATTTGCAAAAGAAAAGAATAAACCAATATTATTAGACTTTACGGGGTGGGCATGTGTAAATTGTAGAAGAATCGAGGAGAATGTATGGACTGATCCAATTGTATTTGATTTAATTAATGAAAATTTTGTTTTAATATCACTTTATGTAGATGATAGGAAAGAACTTCCAATAGAGGATCAATTTGATCTTACTTATGATTCTGGTAAAATAAAGAAAATTAGAACTATTGGGGATAAATCTGCTACATTTCAAGCATTAAACTTTAAAACTGCATCACAACCATATTATGTTTTGTTGAATACAGAATTAGAAATATTAAATTCTCCAATACAATACACTTCCAAGGATGTTTATCAGAATTGGCTTGAAGAAGGATTGAATAATTTAAATTGATTTATAGACACTTTCAAATGGAACTCTATATCTTGATCCATATACTCCTTTTTGATCTCTAATTCCACATCCTATAATCATGTTAATTTCTGCCTTATAAGGAAGATTTAATATCTTTTTAACCATTAGGGAATCAAAACCTTCCATAGGGCATGTGTCATATCCTATAGCTGACATACTGATCATAAAGTTTTGTGCAGCCAATGCAGCACTTTTGTGAGACACAATCCTTTTATCAATAGATGTTACTTGTCTAAACATTGGAACAAAGATTCCTGTTAATTGAGCAATAAATGATTTAAAAATTCCAAGGATGCCAAAAAAATCACTAAAGGTAAATGGAATAAGCTTTGTATAATAGTTCAGAGCCATTTTATAACGTTTATCTGATATTAGACCTTCTTCTGATTGTTTTTTAAGGAAATTAGCATTCCCCTTGGCTCTTTGCCTCCAAAGATCTTTTCTAACAACAATAATTACTAATTGATTAGCAGTTTTTGCTGCATTTTGATTTAAACAAGCTTTAGTTAATTTTTTTTGAACTTCTTTATTAGTTATATGAATAAACTCCCATAATTGTAAATTACTGCTATTTGGAGCTAATGAACCATTATAAATACACTGTTTTACTTTTTCTTTATCAATATTTTCTTTTTTAAAAATTCTAACAGATCTTCTTGATTTTATAGCTTCAGACACTTTTTTTTCCATTTATTTTATCTAAGATTTATCTTAATTTTTTTATTAATATTTAGTTTAAATAACGCTTTTTTAAAGTCTGGAGGTCCAAATAAATTCATAGCATTATTAGAAAAACCATATTGTTCTATTGGAAGCCCAAAAATATTAAAATCAAACTTATTGTTATAGTTTTTATCAATATAAATTTTTATAGCATATATTCCCTTATTTAATACAATTTCATTTATATATTTTCCTCTTTTAACATTTTCTATTATCTCAAAATATACTCTGTCATTAGATCTATCACGAGAGTTAAAATCAATTGCATTATTATAAATAGCAAGATATAATTTTCCTTCATTTTTAATTTCAGAAATTTCTATCTCCAGTTTGAATCTTTGAATTTGATTAGAATCATTATTAGGCTGAGCATTAATTGAAAATGATAATAATAATATTAAGATTTTCAATTTATTCATTATTCATGATTATTCAATTAATTTTAAAACCTTTTTAAGAAAGCTAATTTTTTTCTTAAATGGAGGATATCTGAGTGGAAGATCTATCCAAAAAGGTTTAGAAATGTAGGGTTTAAAATGAGAAAATGTTTTAAAAGTAGATTCACCATGATATTTCCCCATACCACTATTCCCAACTCCTCCAAAAGGCAATCTATCATTTGCAATATGTACAACTGTATCATTAATAGCGCCTCCACCAAAGCTATAGTTGTTTAGAAATTTTTCACCAAATTTTCTTTTTTTAGTAAAAATGTATAATGCAAGAGGATCTTTATATCTACTAATAATTTCATCAATTTCATTAAAATCTTTGTACTTATATATAGGAAGAATTGGTCCAAAAATCTCCTGTTTCATTAAATTTGAATTAAAATCAGTTATTTCAACTAAAGTAGGTTCAAAATATTTATTCTCTGAATCAATTTTTCCTCCATAAATAATGTTTTCATTATTTAATAATGAACTTAGAAAATCAATGTGTTTTTTACTTATAATTCTACCATAAGAATCCGAAACTTGGGGGTCATCTCCGTAAACGTGCTTAATTTGATTTATAATTTCATTAACTAATTTATTTTTTATTTTTTCATTTACGATTAAAAAATCTGGAGCTATACATGTTTGTCCACAGTTAATAAATTTTCCCCAAACAATTCTTTTTGCAGTTACTTTTATTGAAGCTGTTTCATCAATAATACATGGATTTTTTCCACCAAGTTCTAAAGTAGTTGGAGTTAAGAATTTTGCTGCTTTCTCAGCCACTATTTTCCCAACATTTAGACTTCCTGTAAAAAATATATAATCCCAACGATAATTTAATAACTCAGCAGCTTCCTCTGGACCTCCTTGGATAACCTTAACTAAATCTTCTGGAAAAACATTATCAATTATTTTTTCTAATACAAGAGATGTGTTTATAGAGTATTCTGAAGGTTTTAAAATAACTGTGTTTCCAGCAGCAATGGCTCCAATTAGTGGGGCTATAGATAATTGAAATGGATAGTTCCAGGGTGAAATATGAAGAGTAATTCCATATGGCTGAGGAATGATATAATCAGATGATGGGAAATTTAACAAAGAGGATCTAACAGATTTTCTTTTAACCCATTTATCAATATTTTTTATGGCTATGTTTAGTTCTGAGTATATAAAATGTAATTCGGTTAAATAACTTTCACCTTCGGACTTGCCCAAATCTTTAAATAAAGCATTTTCAATTTCTTTTTCATTATTTTCTATCTCTTTTTTTAATTTTATTAATAATTCCTTTCTTCTCTTAATATTAAAAGTTTTTTTTGAATTGAAAAAAGCTCTTTGTTTGTTTATTATATTTTTTATTATGTCTTTCATTATAAGTTTTAAGATGTTTAATAATGATTTTTAAAAATACAATTTATAAAATGGATAATAAATAATACATACATTTATCTTGATTTATAATTAATAAACTTTATTTTTAAATATATTTTTTTAAATTCAATCCTTCTCATTAAATAAGAGGAGGCTTTTTTTTAGTTTTTATAAAATGAATCTTAATAAGTATAGTAAAAATGTAACTCAGGATCCCTCACAACCTGCTGCTCAAGCAATGTTACATGCTATAGGTTTAAAAGAAAAAGATTTAAATAAACCTCTAATTGGAATTGCAAGTACTGGATATGAAGGGAATCCTTGTAATATGCATCTTAATGATCTTTCAAATCACATTAAGAAAGGAATTAATAAATCTAATCTTGTAGGTTTAATTTTTAATACAATTGGTGTTAGTGATGGCATTTCTATGGGAACATATGGAATGAGATTTTCACTTCCTTCTAGAGATATTATAGCAGATTCTATAGAAACTGTTATTCAGGGAATGTCTTATGATGGCGTTGTCACAGTAGTTGGATGTGATAAAAATATGCCAGGAGCATTAATGGCAATGTTAAGATTAAATAGGCCAGGTGTTTTAGTATATGGCGGAACAATTGCTCCAGGTTGTCATAAAGGAAAAAAAATAGACATAGTTTCTGCTTTTGAAGCATGGGGAGAAAATGTTGCCGGAAAAATTGATGAACAACAATTTAAGGATATAATTAAAAACGCTTGCCCAGGTCCTGGTGCATGTGGAGGAATGTATACTGCCAATACTATGGCTTCTGCAATAGAGGCAATGGGAATGACTCTTCCATATAATTCTTCTAATCCTGCTATTAGTAATAATAAAAAGGATGAATGTTTTCAAGTTGGTTCTGTCCTTAAAAACTTATTAGTCAATGATATTAAACCTAGAGATATTGTAACTAGAAAATCTATTGAAAATGCAGTTAAATTAATTATTGTTCTTGGAGGTTCTACTAACGCAGTTTTACATCTATTAGCAATTGCTAAAAGTGCAGATATAGATTTTTCAATAGATGATTTTCAAAAAATATGCAATAAAACTCCTTTTTTAGCTGATTTAAAACCTAGTGGTAAGTACTTGATGGAAGATTTACATAATGTTGGTGGGATACCGGCAGTTATGAAATATATGTTAGAGAATGATTATTTAGATGGAGATTGTTTAACAATTACTGGAAAAACATTAAAAGAAAACTTATCTCAGGTAAGTCCATTAGATATCAATCAAGATATTATTAAAACTTTTAATAATCCTATTAAATCAACTGGACATATAAGAATACTTTATGGAAATTTAGCCGTTAATGGTTCTGTTGCAAAAATTACAGGAAAAGAAGGTTTAAAATTTGAAGGTTCCGCTAAAGTATTTGAAGGGGAATTTAAAGCTAATGATGGAATTAAAAAAGGTCTTGTAAAGAAAGGTGATGTTATTGTTATTCGTTATGAAGGACCTAAAGGAGGTCCTGGAATGCCTGAAATGTTAAAACCAACTGCTGCTATAATGGGTGCTGGATTAGGAAAAGATGTAGCATTAATTACTGACGGAAGATATTCAGGTGGAACACATGGTTTTGTTGTAGGGCATATAAGTCCTGAAGCTCAAGATGGAGGAAACATTGCACTAATAAAAAATGGTGATAAAATAATTATTGATGCAGTAAAAAACACATTAACTTTACAAGTTTCAAATGAAGAATTAGAAAAAAGAAAATCTAATTGGGTAAAACCTGATTTAAAAGTTAAAAATGGTGTTTTATATAAATATGCTAAAACTGTTTCAGATGCTTCAAATGGATGTATAACAGATGATATATAAATGAAAAAAACAAATAAAATATCAGGATCTGAAGCAGTTATTAAATGTCTCCTAGAAGAAGGTGTTGATATTATATATGGTTATCCAGGTGGTGCTATCATGCCAATTTATGATGAGTTATTTAAATATGAGGATAAATTAAATCATATATTAACTAGACATGAACAAGGAGCAACTCATGCAGCTCAAGGATATGCTAGAGTTACTGGTAAAGTAGGTGTAGTTACAGCGACATCTGGACCTGGTGCAACAAATTTGGTCACTGGTATTGCTGACGCTCAAATTGATTCAACTCCAATGGTTTGTATAACAGGTCAAGTTGCTTCACATTTATTAGGTTCTGATGCATTTCAAGAATGTGATATTATTGGAATTTCTACACCAGTTACAAAGTGGAATTGTCAAATTACAAAAGCATCAGATATTCCTGAAGTTATAGCTAAAGCTTTTTATATTGCAAAATCTGGAAGACCAGGTCCGGTACTAATAGATATTACTAAAGATGCTCAATTTGAATTGATGGAATTTAAATACAAAAAATGTCACTCAATTCGAAGTTATACCCCAATTCCTAAATTCTCTATTAATGAAATTAATAAGGCAGCTGAATTAATTAATAATTCAAAAAAACCATTTATAGTTTTTGGCCAAGGAGTAATTTTAGGAAATGCAGAAGCTGAGTTTAAAGAATTTATAGAAAAAACTGGTATTCCTGCTGCTTGGACTATTTTGGGTTTGTCTGCATTATCATCAGATCATCCATTGAATGTAGGAATGGTAGGAATGCATGGAAATTATGGGCCTAATGTTCTTACAAATGAATGTGATGTATTAATTGCAATTGGAATGCGTTTTGATGATAGAGTAACAGGAAACCTAGAAACCTATGCTAAACAAGCAAAAATTATTCATTTTGAAATTGATCCAGCAGAAGTAAATAAGAATGTTAAGGTTGACATTGCTGTTTTAGGCAATGTTAAGGACACTCTACCAGAACTTATTGAATTAGTTAAAGAAAAATCACATACAAATTGGATTAATAAATTTCATTCTTTTTATAAAAAGGAATTTGATAAGGTAATTAAAAATGATTTGCATCCATCAAAAGAGGGTTTAACCATGGGAGAAGTAATAAGAGAAATTAATGAGTTTTCTAAAGGAAATGCCATAATAGTTTCTGATGTAGGTCAGCATCAAATGGTTGCATGTAGATATGCTAGTTTTAATTATTCAAAATCAAATGTAACTTCTGGAGGATTGGGAACTATGGGTTTTGCTCTCCCAGCAGCTATAGGTGCAAAAATGGGCGCCCCAGATAGAGAAGTTATTGCAATAATAGGGGATGGAGGTTATCAAATGACTATTCAAGAATTAGGAACAATTTTTCAAACGGGATGTGCTGTAAAAATTGTTGTTTTAAACAATGAATATTTAGGAATGGTAAGACAATGGCAGCAGATGTTTTTTGATAAAAGATATGCTTCTACTGAAATGATAAATCCAGATTTTGTTAAAATAGCTAAGGGATATTTTATAGATGGTAAAAAAATTAAGAAAAGAGAAAATTTAAAATCTTCAATAAAAGAAATGATAAATTCGAAAAAACCTTATTTTCTTGAAGTTTGTGTAGAAAAAGAAGCTAATGTTTTCCCAATGATTCCTTCTGGAGCATCTGTTTCTGATGTTAGACTTGAATAATAAATTATGACTAATAAATTAAATACATATACAGTTTCTATTTATACTGAAAATAACATTGGATTATTAAATAGAATTTCAGCTATTTTTTTGAAACGCCATGTTAATATTGAAAGCTTAACTACTTCTCAATCTGAAATTGATAATATTTATAGGTTTGTTATTGTAGTAAAAGTGTTGGAGTCAAAAATTCAAAATATTATTAAACAAATTGATAAACAAATAGAAGTTATTGCAGCCTTTTATCATACGGATAAAGAAACTATTTTTTTAGAAACAGCTTTATATAAAGTAAAATCTAAATCTCTTTTTAATGAAAAACATATTCAAAAAATTATTAAAAATAGTCAAGCTAACATTGTAACAGTATCTCCGGATTATTTTGTTATTGAAAAAACTGGTTGGAGAGAAGAAACAGAAAAACTATACGATTCGTTAGAACCATATGGTTTATTACAATTTGTGAGATCTGGAAGAATTTCAGTTTCTAAAGAAGCTATGAATATTTCTAATATTTTAGGATTAAATACTGATGAATAATTAAATATGGAAAATTATTATAATCAATTAACATCAAGTCAACAAAAAGAACAATTAGCAAAATGTAGATTTATGAGTTCTGCAGAATTTGAAAATGGTGTAGATATTCTTAAAGGAAAAAGTATTGTTATAATTGGTTGCGGGGCACAAGGTTTAAATCAAGGTCTAAATATGAGAGATTCAGGTCTTGATATTTCCTATGTTTTACGATCCTCATCCATGAAAAATAAAAAAGAATCATTTTTAAATGCTTCAAAAAATAATTTTAAGATTGGCACTTTTGAAGACTTAATTCCAAAGGCAGATGTTGTAATAAACTTAACACCTGATAAAAATCACACTAATGTAGTAAATCAAGTCATGCCATTGATGAAAAAAAAATCAGTTTTATCTTATTCACATGGATTTAATATTGTTGAAGAAGGAATTGAGATAAGAAAAGATATAACTGTAATTATGGTTGCACCAAAATGTCCAGGTACCGAGGTTCGAGAAGAATTTCTTAGAGGTTTTGGAGTGCCAACATTGTTAGCAGTTCATCCAGAAAATGATCCTAATGGAGATGGATTAGATCTTGCTAAAGCATATGCCGTGGCAACTGGAGGTCACAAAGCAGGTGTTTTAGAATCTTCATTTGTAGCTGAAGTAAAATCTGATTTAATGGGAGAACAGACTATTCTGTGTGGTATATTACAAACAGGATCCATTTTATGTTTTAATAAAATGATTGAATTAGGTTATGATAGCGGTTTTTCTTCAAAATTAATTCAATATGGATGGGAAACAATTACTGAAGAATTAAAACATAATGGAATTTCAGGAATGATAAATAGACTAGATGATAGTTCAAGATTAAAAGTTCATGAACTATCCTGTGATTTAAAAAAAATAATGACCCCATTATTTAATAAACACATGAATGATATTTTAACTGGAAGTTTTTCAAAAAACATGATGAATGACTGGAATGATAATGATTCCAATCTGTTAAAATGGAGAGAAGCGACTGGTAATACTAATTTTGAAAAATCCAACCCTTCAAATGTTCAAATTTCTAATGATGATTTTTTTAATAAAGGAATATTAATGATAGCTTTCGTCAAATCTGGAGTTGAACTTGCTTTTGAAACTATGGTTAATAATGGAATTATTGATGAATCTGCATATTATGAATCATTACATGAATTACCATTAATAGCTAACCTAGTAGCAAGGAAGAAATTATATGAAATGAATAGAATCATTTCAGACACTGCTGAATATGGTTGTTATTTATTTAATCAATCTTGTTTACCTCTTCTTTCAGAATTTATGAAGAAAATTGATAAAACACATATAGGTAAGGTTAATAATATTACAGAAATTGATATAATTAAGTTAAATAAATTTGACTCAGACACAGCAAATCACCCAATTGAAAAAATTGGCATGACTTTAAGAAAAAATATGGGTAATATGAAAAAATTAAAATAATAAATAAAAACAATCCATCTCAAAAGATATAATGATTTAATAGTATTCTTAGAGAAATGATTGATTTAAAGAATTCAAGTTTTGTTAGAACTGATTATTATCTTTAAGAATTTAACATTACAGGCATTACAAGCATTGTAACCTGTTCTGATTCAGAATCAGATCTCGTAGGGGTTAAAATTCCAGCTCTATTTGGAAGAGATAACTCAAGTTTTACTTCATCAGATGGTAAATTCGATAGCATTTCTACTAAAAATCTTGAATTAAAACCTATTTCAATATCATCTCCGTTATAATTGCACTCAAGTCTTTCTTCGGCCTTATTACTGTAGTCTAAATCTTCTGCAGAAATTACAAGCTCATTACCAGTAATTTTTAGTCTAATTTGATGGGTTGTTTTATTTGAAAAAATACTTACTCTTTTGGCTGAATTTAGAAATAAAGATCTGTCAATAGTTAACACATTTGGATTTTCCTTAGGAATAACAGCTTCATAATTAGGGTATTTTCCATCTATAAGTCTACATGTAAGTGATAGATTAGAAAAAGTAAACTTTGCATTACTTTCATTATATTCAATATTAACATCATATTTATCATTAATCAAGATCCCTTTTAAGATATTAAGAGGTTTTTTTGGCATAATAAATTCTACTAATTTATCAGATTTAAAGTCTGTTCTGACATATCTAACAAGCTTGTGGGCGTCAGTAGCTACAAATGTTGAGTTTTCACTTGAAAATTGAAAAAACACTCCACTCATTACAGGTCTTAAATCATCATTTCCTGCAGCAAAAATTGTTGTATTAATAGCTTGAAATAGAACTTGTGATGAAATAGTTGAGTTTGATGCATCAATAATGGATACTGTCTTGGGAAATTCATCTCCATTAGCATAAGCTAGTGCATATTTACCATGATTTGAGCTTATTTCAATTGTATTATTATCTAAAATGTTAAAAGTTAAGGGCTGTTCAGGAAAAGTTTTAAGAGTATCAATAAGAAGTTTAGCCGGAACAGCAATTGAACATGTTTCATTTGATTCAATTTCAATATCTGTAGATAATGTTGTTTCCAAATCAGATGCAGTAACTTTTAATAGGTTTTTTGATATATCAAACAGAAAATAATCTAAAATCGGTAATGTGTTATTTGTACTTAAAATACCACCCAATACTTGTATGTTTTTTAATAATAGAGAACTTGAAACAATGAATTTCATAATCAAATAAATGTGCTAGCAAATATATTAGAATATAATGTTAAAGTAAAACAATTTTATTAACACTTTATACATTTATTTATGAAATTTAATAGTAACAACATCTCTATATTTTAAACCAAACAAACTACTGGCTCCACCAGTTATTAAAGGATTACTTTTATATATAGCTAATTCTAAAAAATTAGCTTTATTAAATAGTGCAATTTTTTTTCCTTCTTCTTTTCTTAATTCTTTTTTAACATCAAACTTTATAGATTCACTATATGAATTTAAGATTGAGTTGAATTTATAATTTCTGGCATTTATAACATAGGGTCTAGATTTTCCAAACTCTTCAAATACTATTTTTGAAATATTCGTCACTACATTTTCATAATTATCAATATAAATTATGTTTCCAGTAATTTCATTGTTTTTTTCATTTAATATAGGGTTTATATCATATAATTCTTTTAGTTGATTTATTTTATTTCCAACTAAGTCAATTGAACCTCCTCTATAAATATGTGCAGCCACTTTTACAAAAACATCTAAAACAGTAAAACTTGAACTTGAAGAGTTATGAATGTTAATATCAATAATTTTTTCTGGTTTAATTCTATTAGCTACTAAAGACATTATTCCATTATCTGCACATATAAAATAATGCCCATCTAATTTAATTACTAAATGTTTTTTTTCTGGAGTTTTTTCAGAATCAACTCCAATAATATGAATAGATCCTTCAGGAAAATTTTTATAAGCATTTTCAATTATATAGGCTCCTTCAATAATGTTAAATGGTGATATTTCATTTGAAATATCAATAATATTAACATTAGTTATTTCATTGTTTAATGCACCCTTTACAGAACCAACAAAATGGTCTTTATTTCCAAAATCAGTTGTTAATGTAATAACGGGCATTTGTTAATAGAAAATTTATATTTAAGATTAAAAATTACATAAATTTACAACTTGCCAATAAATAATAAACTAACCTTAAGTGAAAAAACTTGAATATTTTATTAAAGAAATACATCCAAGTGAGTTTTTTAATATACAGGATTATGATATAATTAAAATAATTAAGCAAAATTTTCCTAAACTAAAAATAATTGTTAAAGGTGACAGAATAATTGCCAACGGAGAAGATTCTCTTATTATAGAATTAAGAACACGCCTAGACTCTTTGATTTTTATTATGAAAGAGAATGATAATCTTAATAAAAAAAATATTAATTCAATAATGACTGGAAATGGTGATAAATTAATTAGTTCAATGCATGGAAGATTAATTTTACATGGTGTTGGAAAGAAAAAAATTAAGGCAAATACTGTAAATCAAATTAAAATTGTTGAAGCTTTTGAAAATAATGATATCGTTTTTGCTATTGGTCCTGCAGGAACTGGAAAAACTTATACCGGAATTGCTATAGCAGTTAAAGCTTTAAAAGATAAGAAGGTTAAAAAAATCATATTGACTAGACCTGCTATAGAAGCTGGAGAAAGTTTAGGGTATCTTCCGGGTGACATGAAAGAAAAGGTAGATCCTTATATGCAGCCACTGTATGATGCACTGAAAGAAATGATTACAATTGAAAAACTAGATGATTATATGCATAGGGGAATAATTGAAATCGCTCCTTTAGCATATATGAGAGGAAGAACTTTAGATAATGCTTTTGTATTATTAGATGAAGGTCAAAATACTACTCACAATCAAATGAAAATGTTTCTTACAAGAATGGGAAATAATGCTAAATTTATGATAAATGGTGATCCTAGTCAAATTGATTTACCAAATAGAGTAATGTCTGGATTAAAAGAAGCTAATAATATTCTTCAAAATATTGAAGGAATTGAGATGATTTATTTAGATGATACAGATGTTATTAGACATCGAGTTGTTAAAAAAATAATTGATGCTTATAAAAAAACTAAACATCCTAATTAATATATGAATACAATTACTAGAACAGATTTTAATTTTACAAATCAAATTTCAAAATATTCTGGAAAAGTCAGAGATGTTTATAATATTAATAATGAATCATTAGTTATGATAGCATCTGATAGACTTTCTGCATTTGATGTGGTCTTACCTAGAGGAATTCCTTTTAAAGGACAAATTTTAAATCAAATTGCATCTAAAATGCTTAATGCAACATCTCACATTATACCAAATTGGTTACAATGTTCGCCTGATCCAAATGTTTCAATTGGAGAAATTTGTGAACCATTTAAGATTGAAATGGTGATAAGAGGATATCTCTCTGGTCATGCAGCTAGATTATATAATTCAGGTTTCAGAAAAATTTGTGGAGTTAATATGCCTGAAGGTATGATAGAGAATGATAAATTTCCCACACCTATAATTACTCCAACAACAAAAGCAATTGATAGAAATCATGATGAGGATATATCAAAAGAAGATATTTTAAAACAAAATATAGTTTCTGAAAAAGATTATTTAAAACTTGAAGATTATACTTTCAAACTTTATGAAGAGGGTTCTAGAATTGCTAATGATCAGGCCCTTATTTTAGTAGATACAAAGTATGAATTTGGTAAAAATGTTGATGGAAAAATAATGTTAATAGATGAAATTCATACACCTGATTCATCAAGGTATTTCTATCTTGATTCATATAAAGAACTTCAAAACATAAAATCTCCTCAAAAACAACTTTCAAAGGAGTTTGTAAGACAATGGTTAATCCGTAATGGTTTTCAAGGAAAGGAAGGTCAAGTTATTCCAGAAATGAGTAATGATTATATTAATGGCGTTTCAGAAAGATATATAGAGTTATTTGAAAAAATAACAGGATCTAGGTTTATAAAAGCAGATGTTAAGAATATTGAAAAAAGGATTATAAATAATGTAGAGAATTATTTAAAATCAAAATAATTTCTTTTAACATCTTCTGGATTTACGTCATTATTAATCCAAATAATGTTTTCTTTTCTTTTCAACCATGTAATTTGTCTCTTAGCAAATCTTCTTGAATTTTTCTTTATTTCTTCAATACTTTGCTTAAATGTTATTTTTTTTTCTAAAAAAAGAAATAACTCTTTATAACCAACAGTTTTTAATGCATTTAGTTTTTTATAATTAACCAAAGTTTTAACTTCTTTTAATAATCCATCATCTATCATTTTATCAACTCTTGAATTTATTTTACTATATAGTATTTTTCTGTTCATATTCATACCAAAATGAAGCAAATTAAATTCATGAATAGTTTTTTGTTTTCCTATAAACGAAGAATACGGCTTATTAGACGAAATGCATATTTCTAATGCTCTAATTAATCTTCTAGGATTTTGTTTATCAACATTGTTATAATAAACTGGGTCTAATTTCTTTAGTTTTTTTTGAAGGTATTTAATTCCAAATTCTTTTAGCTTTGAATTTAAATTTTTTCTAACCTTATCATTAGCCTCTGGAAAATTATCTAAACCATTAACAACAGCATCCATATACAAACCTGAACCTCCAACCATTATTATATAATCATTGATTTTAAATTCATTATTAATTATCGTTAGTGCTTCTTTCTGAAAATCTTTAATTGTATACGTATCTAATATGGATTTATGATGAATACAATGATGCTTAACTGCTCTTAATTCCTTTTTTGATGGAACCGCAGTGCCAATTGTTAATTCTTGATAAAATTGCCTAGAATCACAGG
>Ga0066372_10000560_pt1 | contig 14020 bp, 12 predicted proteins | sample Knorr_S15_td_250_FD_77011 | JGI IMG/M metagenome (GOLD analysis project Ga0066372, IMG submission 77011) | Marine microbial communities from Southern Atlantic Ocean transect - Knorr_S15_td_250_ad_251m_LV_A | ecosystem: Environmental > Aquatic > Marine > Oceanic | place: Southern Atlantic ocean... | reverse complement strand
GGGCGCAGATTCGGATGTGGAATCAGAGCCACACGCCACAAGAAATACCAAGAGTATCGAAATCAGTAATGCCGGGTTCTTCAAGACGGACCATTTCATGTTGGTTCCTCCAGATTGTCTAAATTGGAGTGTTTCGATGGTTCCCCGTTAGTGAACCTGGGACGCTTCCTAGCCTGATTTATTCGAAGTCTCGTAGGTTTCGCTTTTATTATTTCCGTATTTGACTGAAAGAATGACTAATTGACAAAGCAACTATAGAGTTTATGCATGGATGAAAACGCGTTATATCTGATTAATTCGTTATATCCGTGAACCTGGCAGAAGATATAAACTATCGCGATATGTAATGTCAAGCTTAACTAACCAACAGAACTTTAGCTGGCTAGTAGAGACCCGAGGTTCAGTGGATGCCAGAATGGAGATCGACCCCTCAGAGACCGATACTTTCATTGGGAAGCTCGTGGTGAAGATGCATGATTTGCCCATTTTCAGAGAAATAGCGGGATTGGCTATGCTCAATTGATGGGAAAGGGCCATGAGTGGGCGGATGATATGGCTGATTTAGCCTCAAAAATGGGCTATAATATGTGTTGTCCCTCTTCTGCGTCCCAGTAGCTCAGGGGACAGAGCGGCTGCCTTCTAAGCAGCGGGTCGGAGGTTCGAATCCTCCCTGGGACGCCACTCCTTCTTTTCGTGCTTACGATACGAGACGTCACGCTGATAGATTGTCAAGGATTAGTGGCAGTTTTAGTCCGATCACCGCGCCGGTCTCGCATAGCAATCGGAACGAAACTCCTAGTAAATCGGCCTATCAGGCCTGCTTGAAATGCCTCTGCTGACTCTTGCAATAGCTTCCGATTTATTCCTGGTTTAAGAAGCGTGTCTCCGGATATTTCTGCAGCAGTGCCGGGATCCAAAACCAATCGGTTATCTATATCGTCGTTGTCCAGTCCTCGAGCCATTAGGACAAGCATGTCTGCTCTTAGGAGCCTCTCGCGGACTTCGTAAATCACATCCCCGGCCAAAGTTTCCAAGAAGAACCACTCTTCCAGGTCCTCCGGGCTTGGGAAGGTCGCCGCGGGTTTGGATATCGCCGCTTCGCTATAAAAGGCTTTGATATCAGCTGAGAGATAGCGCAGTAACTCGGGCATCGGGTGGCTATAACCATTCGGAATTGTCATTTCAGCGTCAGCCGAGAACGTTACCAGTATCTCGAGCATCTCGCCGATCGATTCTGCTCCCTTGCCACTGGTTCCGACTGTAGTACGCCCCCGTGTGCGTACTCCTTCGTCGAACCAAGGCCTCAGCAACCGAACTTCCGTGCGTAATTGGGCTTTTAGAGCATCCGATTCCGTCTCTGGTTGAATACCAGGGAACACGACCGGGCAGGACCAACCCTCTTCCGGTTGGATATCGTCCTCAACTATGTTGGGATAGTCGATCAATACCGGACCGGTGGGTTGGTTTACTAAGCTCAGTGTTTGCCGTAGGACATCTAGTTGAACATCCGACCGGTTAGGTGGACCCAATGGACGGCCAAGCGGAAAAGGCACCCATAGAGCACGGGGTGGCCGTACTAGTTCGGAGACAGGCCTGATCAGGCTCACCTGCACTGTAGCGATACCAGCTCCACCGGCTTCCGGGGCCCGTTCTATGTATTGAGAGAGCACGCCCACGGCGTACGTGCAATTAGGTCAAACTGGTATAAGGAGTACCAGGTTGACGTTATCCCTTATAAGGAGTTTTGAAACTTCAGTCGCAGCGGGCTCCATACGTTGGGGGGCCGTTGATCCCATGAACGAATAATGCCAATCCGCGACAGACCCGATTTCTTCCAACCTGGTAAGAGCCCTAAGGTGATCTAAGGGAAAGCAAACATTTACATCCTGCTGGTAAGCACTGCGATCAAAGTTCGTGCTCGAGTGTGTCATCGCCAGGTCTTTATAGTCGATATCGCCTGGTACGACGCGGTAATCCCCTTCATGACCTGCGAATGGCCGGTCATCGAATCGATGAATCGCAGCCGTCGTTACGATCGCAACTCTTGCATCTTTCAGCTTTGGGGCTTGAACCCAAGGAGTCTGTTCGAAGGGTGCAGAATACCTTCCATTCAACCGCTCTTTCAGAGTTGCCTGTTCATTCGGATGTATATCTTCCCAACGGACCATTGTTATGCCTTGCGATTGAGCATGATGTCGGTGAACTCAACTCGGAGAGTGTACACCAAATAAATGCCGCCACCACTTTGTTCGTGGAGCAGTTCCTGGGCCGGAAAGTTGTGTGCAGGCAACCCCATTGGCTATAGTGTGACGACTTGATCTTAGGAGAACGCGCACCATGGCAGACAAGATTCGCCTGGGATTTGTGGGAGCTAACGTCAACTCGACCTGGTCCTCGCAGTCGCACTATCCGGCTTTATTAGCTAGTCCCGACGTCGAGCTTACAGCGGTTTGCACCTCTAGACCTGAGAGCGCGGAAGAGGCGCGTCAAGTATTCGGAGCAAAGCTCGCTTTCCACGACTTCAGAGAGATGGTTGTTTCCTCGGAGATTGACGCGGTGGCCGTGGTCGTGCGTGTACCGTTGCACTACGACCCGACTAAGGTTGCTATTGAAGCCGGAAAGCACGTTTATACCGAGTGGCCTTTGGGCCGGACTACCGCCGAAGCCGAAGAACTGGCGAAACTAGCCAATGCGAAAGGAATCCAGACGGCTGTTGGTCTGCAATCTCGAGTCAGCCCGGCATTGCTTTACATCAAGGACCTGATCGACAGCGGGTATGTGGGCGAAGTGCTGTCCTGCCACGTCACGACGATGCGCGATGGTGCTTTACAGCGCCCTTCTAGCCGAAATTGGAACCTCGATATCAGCCAAGGCGCCAACACTCTGACCATCGCTAACGGCCACGTTATTGATGCCTTGCGCATGGTGTTGGGTGATTTCAAGCGAGTGGCTTGCATGGTGACGACTCAGATCAATCCAATCTACGAGACCGATACCGAGAAATCAGTAGAACCTTCGTCCCCGGACAACGTGCGGGTCTCCGGCCAGTTGGAGCGCGGTGCAGCGGTGTCGGTACACGTTGGGGCGGTCCCTTGGGCTGGGACTGGGTATCGGATGGAGATCTATGGGCGGGAAGGTACACTGGTCACCACTGGGAGCGTGTCCTCTCAACGTGGGGAGATGTTGCGTGTGCAAGGTGCACAAGGCAGCCAAGAGCTGATGGACCTGACCATACCCGATCGCTTCGTGTATGTCCCTGACGACTTCCCTCAAGGCGACCCTTTCAATGTCGGACAGATGTATGCCCTCTTCGCCGAAGCCATCCGTACCGGGCAGAACCGCCTTCCGACGTTCGACGACGCGGTTGATCTTCACCGCTTTCTTGATACGATCAAGCGGGCGTCGGATACGGGCCAAGAGCAACTTGTCTCCTGAATAGGGGCATCGCCAAGACGGAAGTCGATCAGTGTCTCAGCAAATTGGCCCGGTGGATGACTTTCATTTAGATCAAGATGTTTTACTAGATATAAATCCCTAGGCCCCGGGTGTCCACTAGCCGCTACGACCGCCATCAGGAGATGCTGAACAAGTGGTCCTGGCGGAAGACTAGGTCCTTCAGAGGGTTTGAGTGGCCCAACACCAATCCCGCAGAAGCGGGCTAGGAGTGATGGGCTCAAACCAGCACATATCCTGGCCATCGATTCTAATGCCCAGATACACCCAAAAGCTTCACCTTCCAATTCCTACCGCTTCTACTGATTAACAGAACTGCTTCTTTCCCTGTATAATTCCTAGCCGATTGAAACCGCTAAGGCCCGATTAGCGGATGGTTTTTCTCTGAATACGAACACTCCGGAGTATATCTGTGACTTTTTCGCTGCTCAAAGGTCTACGCGTAGTGGAACTGGGAGAGTCGGTATCTGCCCCCTACTGCACCAAACTCCTGGCCGACATGGGGGCCGAAGTTGTGAAGATAGAACGGCCCGGTGTAGGAGACCAGGCCCGGGAATACGGACCGTTCCTCAATGATCAGCCCCACCACGAACGAAGCGGCTTGTTTCTCTACCTAAACTCCAACAAACAGGGGATCACCCTGGATCTGGATACGCCTACTGGTCAGGAGATACTAGGCGAATTGTTGGCCAAGTCGCAGGTATTCGTCCACAACCTGCACCCAACTGAAATGGACCGACTGGAGGTTGATTACGAGGCCCTTCGGACTCACAACGACCAGCTCGTCATGGCGTCGATAACCCCCTTTGGATTGACCGGCCCGTACCGCAATTACAAAGCCTATGACATAAACTTGGCCGCCGCCGGGGGTATTTGTGAAGGTCTTGGCAGCCCCGACAAAGAGCCGTTGACCTTCGGCACCCCAGAAGTCGGATACTTTGCTGCCATGGCAGCAGCGTCTTCTGTCGTCATAGCCTTATTGGCGGGCCAAGGACAGCACATCGATATCGCAGAAGTAGAGTCCATGGCTGGCATCTACAACGGCCCTGAAGCGCTGATGGCTGTCTACCAGTGGCGCATGACCAGGAGGACCGGCCACCATGCTCTGGACTTCCCTTACCCTAACTGTATCCTTAGGTGTAAGGACGGTTACATCTTTGTCGGCTCTCCGGAAGGGAGGCAGTGGCGCGCATTGCTAGAGGTGATGGGCGGGCCTGAATGGGCTAAAGAGGGCCGTTTCCGGAACCGGACGGCTATGAACAATGAACACGCCGACGAGGTCGACGGGTACATGGAAGAGTGGCTGTTACAGCATACCAAGGCGGAACTCCTGGTCCTAGCGCTCGAGCACCGCATCCCTCTTGCCCCAGTGCGTGATTTCAAAGAGGTCCGGAACGACGAGAGTCTGGCTGACCAATTCGCGGCCATCTATCGTCCTGATACCGGGCCGGTCTCCTTCGCTGGGCCGCCATACAGCCTTTATCCCCAAGAAACAACTCCACCTAGCCCTGCTCCTCTGCTGGGGCAGCACAACTCTGATATCTACTGCGACCGGTTGGGCTATTCCAAAGAGGAACTCGTCAAGCTCTATCAGACAGGAATAATTTAAGCGATGAGTCAAAACAACCCAAACCTAATAGCCGGCCCGCTCGAAAGATATCGTGTATTGGATTTCGGATGGGTTTTGGCAGGAGCGCTGCCCGGCATGATTCTGGCTGACATGGGCGCGGAGGTCATCAAGGTTGAGACCCGACAGCGCATGGACTACATGCGCTTGGGGCGACCCATAATAGGCGACGAACCAGACCCAGAACAGCATCCTTTGTTCCATAACGTGAACCGTGGGAAACTCAGCATAGCCGTGAACACCACCAAACCAGAAGCTATCGATCTGATCAAAGGGCTGGTGTCCCACTGTGACGTGGTGGTGGAGAATTTCTCCCCGGGGGTAATGGACCGCCTGGGTTTGGGTTATGACGTCCTCTCTGGCATCAAATCAGACATTATCATGGCATCTATATCTTCCAATGGACAGACGGGGCCACTACGTGACCTACGCGCTTATGCTCCGTCCATCGGGGCGTTATCCGGCCTTGACAGCACCATGGGCTACGAAGGAGAAAGGCCACTGGGATTGAAACACGCTTATGCGGATATTGCGGGGGCACTCCATTCGGTCTTCGCTATCGTGTCGGCCCTGCATCAGAGAGAGCGAACCCGCCAGGGCCAATACATCGACGTTTCTATGCTCCGGGCGACAGTCGCAACGATGGGCGTAGGCCTGATGGAATACGAATTGACGGGCAATGTAATGGCCCCCAAAGGCAACTACGATCCAGTGATGGCGCCTTATGGCAACTACCCGAGCCAGGGCGATGACGCCTGGGTGTCAATCGCCGTCCGCACTGAAGAGGAATGGCAGGGTCTCAAGACGGCTATGGGCAAACCGGCTTGGTGCGAGGAAACTCCATTTGAAAGCCGGTATTCCCGTCAGGAGAACCGCCGGGAACTGGACGAAAATCTGGCAACATGGACCCGGGCACGGACCGCTGAGGATATAACGGAGCAACTTCAAGCCAATGGAGTTGCTGCGCTCCCGGTGATGGGTGCGGAGGACCGTCTGTTCAACCCACACTTCAAAGCCAGGGGCCTTTATTCGGATATAGAACACCCTTCATTGGGGACCGAACCCATCTACAACATTATGTGGAACCTGGAACAAACACCACCCTCCATCAGGAGGCATGCACCATTGTTAGGGGAGCACAACCAGCAGATATTCGGAGGCCTTCTGGGTATGGGAAAAGAGGATGTCGCACGACTGGAAGAAGACCAGGTTCTCTGGTAACGTACCATGCAATTGTCAATTCACAGCTGATACGTTCGAGGTAGAAATGGCACAACAAGATGAACAAGAACGGGTCACTCAGACCTTACCGGAGGTAGAGGGGATCACGCCCAAGATGATCTCCGATGCGAAGGCGATGATTGGGACCCGCCTTCGCACCGAGAACTTCATCCGGGACGCGTCTATGGGAGCCATGCTCAACTTTGTGAATGGCATAGGCGACAGTAACCCGATATTCCGCGACCAAGAGTACGCTTCCTATTCGAAATACGGGTCCGTCATCGGTCACCCTTGCGCGCCCTTCATGAGGCACTGGTCCGGCCGGACTCGTTGGGGCCTCCCCGGTATCCACGGTTTCTTCGCTGGTACTGACTGGGAATTCTTCCGGCATCTCCGCCCCGGCGACGCCATCAACGCCATAGAACGAGTGCTGGACGTCCAGGAGAAGCACAGCGAATACTCGGGCACATTAGTGATCCAGTTCGTAGAGACGATCTACACCAACCAACGCGACGATATGATTGCCAGGGTTGTTGGATGGTGCACCCGGCATCAGCGCCGTGCCGCCCGCGAACAGGCCAAGTATTCTGAAGTTCCCAAGCGCCACGAGTACACACCACAAGAGCTGGAGGAGATTGACGAACTGGTCCTCAACGAAAAGGCTAGGGGAGGCATTACCCGGTATTACGAAGACACTCATATCGGCGACGATATAGATACGGTCCTCCGCGGGCCACTTTCACTGCAAGATATGACCGCGTTCTTAGTTGGTACCGGACGTTCGAGTGCCCATGGAGTACTGCTCCGCGAGGCCCTGCGCCATCCGAACCACTTCTTCCGTAATCCGGAGGCCGGCGGCGGTCTTGAGTATACTGGAATCGGTCACTTGAGAGATTCTGTAGCCGAGGCTGTGGGTGTGCCTGGTGCCTACGATTATGGCCCCCAGAGAGTATCCTGGATGGGAACATTGGTCACCAACTGGATGGGAGATGACGCGTTCATCAAGCGGCTTCGCGTGGAATGCCGCCGTTTCAACGTCTATGGTGATACTCAGTACCTGAAGGGAAAAGTTGTCGGCAAGCACATCGACAATGGTTCCCCGCTGGTCGACCTAGAGATCTGGGCCGAGAACCAACGGGGTGAGATAACTGCGCCCGGACAGGCCACCGTGTTGCTGCCATCCCGCGACCCACGCGTGCCTTGGTTCACCGACGGTAGCGAACTCCAACTACGCTCGGTTGGGCATAGTGAGGGCATGCCGCCTATCCTTCCCCAGTGAGCTAAGCAAAATCCGGCAAAGCCCGGACGTCGAATTTAGACATATTAGACATATATGAGTACGCTTGAAAACGTTGCCCCCACGGCTTTGGGTGGACTGAAAGTGCTGGAGATATCTAGCATGGTGTCCGCCCCATTCTGTGGCAAACTACTGGCCTCTTTGGGGGCTGAGGTTATCAAGATAGAGTCGCCGAAGATCGGAGACCCTTCTCGGCGTAGAGGGCCGTTCCCAGATGATGTGCCCCATCTCGAACGGAGCGGGATGTTCCTCTATCTGAATACCGGGAAGAAGTCGATTACACTGAATTTGGACGACCAACAAGGGCGGATTATCCTCTGGGAACTGACCACGAGAGTAGATGTCTTAGTCCATGATCTTGCTCCGTCGCGAGCTACCGAGTTGGGCATCGGACAGGAACGATTGGCCGAAGAACTTCCGGATCTCATAGCCGGGGCGATCACGCCATATGGAAGCACCGGTCCGTATTCGGAATACCGGGCCAACGACGTCAACATCTTTCACGCTGGAGGAGAGGGCAATCTGCTCCCCAATGGACTGGCTCTAGACGTTTTCCCTGACAGGGCCCCACTCGCTGCCGGCAGCAATATGGGCTCCTATCAGGGCGGCCTTTCCGCTGCAGTAGGTCTCTGCGGGGCCATATACGCCAAGTGGGGCGGGTCTCCCGGTCAATTCGTTGACTGCTCGACGCAAGAAGCCGAATTGACCATCGGCTACATGCCTCTTCAAAGATTGGAATCTGAGGGTGTAGAAGAAGACCGCTTTACCCGGTTTTTCCGTGTAGGTGGCGTCATGCCTACCAAGGATGGCCATATTGAGCTCCTGACATTGGAGCCAAGGCAATGGGAGAACCTGGGACATTTTCTCGGCGACCCAGATTGGGCTTCCCCGGAAAAATTCGCCGACCCAACGACCTACGGCGCCGAGATAAACCGGAACCTCAGGGAATGGACTGCCGATAAGACTAAAGATTGGCTCTATCACAACGGCCAGGCTGCGGGGGTCCCGTTCGCCCCGTTTTACACGCCGGGAGAGGTGTTCGAGAGCCCTCATCAACGTGAACGGGGGTTTTTCGTCTCTGTAGAACATCCTGAGGCGGGCACCTACGACTATGCCGGCCCTCCATTTCGTATGACGGAAACCCCTCCGGTCCTCGACCGGTCTCCATTACTGGGAGAGCACAACTTAGAGTTTCTACAATCCCTCGGCTACACAGCTGAAAAAATAGTTTCATTGGCCCGCTCAGGGGTGATTTAATGACCGACGTTAAAGGACCTTTATCTGGCATTCGGGTAGCGGACTTCTCGACACATGCAGCCGGGCCTTTTGCTGGACTGATGATGGCGGAGATGGGCGCGCAGGTGATCAAAGTGGAGAGCTCCGCCCGGTTGGACATCACCCGCCGGCCGCACCCCATGTATGGCAAACCTGCTCCTAGCTTTGAGCAAGTGAATGCCAATAAAATGTCAGCGACCTTGAACCTCAAAGAGCCCCGCGCTATCGAACTAGCGTTGGAGCTTGCTAAGGTATCCGACCTGGTTCTGCAAAGTTTTCGGCCAGGTGTGTTCGACCGGCTGGGCTTTGGTTATGAGGCTTTACGTAAGGCAAAGCCGGACATCATCCTAGTATCTCTATCATCCAACGGCCAGAGTGGGCCGGAGTACAATTACGCTGGCTACGCTCCTCTCTTCGCAGCGATCGGCGGTCTGGGAAACCTGACAGGATATCCAGATGGCCCTCCCGTGGAGCTTCGACACGGCATGGATCACACCGGTGGAATGTTGCTGGCATTCTCAGCGGTTGCGGCCCTATGTGCCAAACGACGCACCGAATTGGGCCAGCACGTAGACGTTTCCGTGAGAGATCTGGGTTCGTCTTTCATCGGACAATCCCTTATGGAATTCGCCATGAACGGACGCGAGACACAACGGCAAGGAAACCGTGACGAGTCTGCTGCGCCTCAGGGGGTTTACAGATGTTTGGGTGAAGATGAGTGGGTCAGCATATCCATCGGATCACAAGACGAATGGCAGGGTTTCGTCGAGGCCATGGGAACCCCAGAATGGGCCCAGGGGGATAGGTTTGGCGACGCATTCCGCCGCTGGAAGCAGCATGATGCACTAGATCATTTGATCACAGAGTGGACTGCCAAGCACTATTCCAAGGAAGTCACAGAAAAACTGCAGTCTCGAAAGGTCCCCGCATTTCCATCGCTCTCTCCGAGTCAATTAATGGTTGACCCCCACTTGGAAGCAAGAGAAGCGTTCCCGATTATTACCCATTCTGAAAAAGGTGAACTTCGGGCGGTGGTTCCTCCGTGGCGGTTTTCGGAAACACCATCGAGGATCGACACTTGGACACCAGACCTGGGTGAGCACAATATGGATGTATTCCATGGGATACTAGGCCTCTCGAAGATCGAGGTGGAGAATCTTCAGGACTCCCAGGTAATCTGGTAGGGCCGGATCACGCAGAACAGTCGTTATTCAGTGGAGCGGCACTCGGATTCTGGTAGTGATGTACCTGGCAAGCGTGGGATGTACCGTTGCCCGTTTCACCAACAACCTAATCTCTGGCGAGGATAGAAGATGCCAGTCACCAAGATGGAGATCAAATCCCGGATCCCGTTCGCTAACGGCCAGGTCTTCGGGGACGTTGGAGCTTACGAGCAATTGGACGGCGTCGCTCATTTCGCCGCCGACCCCAACCACGGAGCCAACGAGACCATCGCTGATTTGGGATTGGCTCCCCGCAATGCAGATGGGCTGGTCGAGTTTTCTTCGGACTTCCGCATACTCCTCCCTGCCGACCCTCAACTTGGGAACCGCCGGATCCTCTTTGATGTTCCCAACAGGGGAAAACCATTGGCGCTGCGGAACATAAATAGCGCACCTGAGGTAACTCCGGATGCACCAATGGATCCAGGTAATGGGTTCCTTATGCGGAAGGGCTATACCGTTGTATGGTGCGCCTGGCAGCACGACGTCCCTGATGCGCCGGGGATGCTGCGGGTTAAAGTGCCGGAAGCCGTCACGACTGATGGCCCCATTTCAGGGAAAGTGGTTGTTACTTTCCAGCTGAACGCCCCGTCTCAGGTTGAATTCCTTTCCAGCAGGAACCACCGCGCCTACAAAGCGAGTGATGTTAACGAGCAGGGCGCTGTGATGACGGAGCAAAATCATGAAGATGGACCAGAACGTATCCTACCAAGGGATCAGTGGTCATTTGCCCGCTTGGAGAACGGGACAGCGGTTCCAGATGACAGCCACGTACACCTGGCTTCAGGATTTGAACCAGGCAAGGTCTATCAAGTTATCTACACCACTACCGGCGCGCCAGTGGTGGGTCTTGGGAATCTTGCGACAAGGGACATCACGACTTTTCTGCGGTATTCATCACTAGAAAAAGGTAACCCTCTGGCCGGTCAGATAGATAACGCCTATAGCTTTGGCGTCTCCCAGAGTGGCAGGTTCTTAAGGTTGTTCCTCTACCTTGGGCTTAATCGCGACGAAGAAGGCCGCATTGCTTTTGACGGATTTATCCCTCATGTGGCGGGCGGCAAGATGGGCGAATTCAACCATAGGTTCGCCCAACCGTCGAGCCAAGCTACCCGGAGCGGCAACAGCTTGTTCCCGTTCAGTGATGTTGCCCAGGTCGACCCGGAGACCGGAATATCCGACGGGTTACTTTCTCGCCTTTCTTCGCAGGGCGAACTGCCCAAGATAATGTACACCCACACCCCGTCTGAGTACTGGGCTGGCCACGGTTCATTGATGCACACGGACATGACTGCCAACCGCGATTTGGAACCGCCAGATGAGGTGCGTATCTATGTCTTTTCAAGCACCCAGCATGCCTTGGCGACCTTTCCGCCTGCGGACAATGACGCCGACGGCTATCACGGCAAATATCCATTCAACGTTGTAGATTACCGCTCTCTCCTGCGAGCAGCCCTGGTCAACATGGACCTTTGGGTGACCACCGGAGAATCAGCACCGCCGAGTCAGCACCCGCGCCGTGATGACGGTACGGCAGTTAACCCGCAAGAGCTTTCCGAAAGTTTTGAGAAGATACCGGGAGTTAAGCTGCCGAACCCGATGCGCCGGTTCACGCGGTTAGACTTCGGCCCTGATCCCTTCGTCCCAACGAAGATTCCGGCTGAGGTCGGTAAGGTCTATCCCAACCTGGTGTCGACAGTGGACGATGACGCCAATGAACTATCGGGGATTCAACTACCCTTCATCACGGTCCCTTTGGCAACCCACATGGGTTGGAATCTCCGTCACCGGGATATCGGAGGAGCAGATCAGGTGATTGGCACCGGAGGTGCTTCGGGCGGGACATTGCGCGGCTCCACTATCCCGTTCGCCGCCACCCGAAAAGCCCGTGAAATGTCTGGCGATCCTAGATTGTCGGTCGAAGAACGGTACGAGTCCAAGGAGCAGTATCAGGAACTGGTGGAGCAAGCTGCTAGAAAGCTGGTCGCCCAGCGATACCTACTCGAAGAGGACATAGAGTCTGTGAAACGGCAAGCGACTGAGCACTACGACTTTTTCGTTGGTAGGACGTTGGAGTCTCAGGCCTTCGGCGATTAGGTCGGGGCATTAAAGGTTGAGCGAGTGCTCTTCGTAGTCCCTGAGCTTGTTATAGATCTGCAGCCGGTGGCGGTAAGACTCCAGGACGATGATTCTGTTATCGGAGTCCACGTTCACCGCTACGGGTCTGTGGAACCGCCACTCTGGCTCCATATCGGCCCGACGTCGTGCCTTGATGATCTCAGGGTTGGCGTTGATATAGGTCTGAGTCCAGGGTGAAGGCTCTTGAGCATCGCCAACCAACGCCGTGATATATCGACCCTCGGCGTCATATATCTGGACGCGGTGGTTGCCCCAGTCTGTAACGTACACATCACCGTCTGAGTCTACTGCCACTCCTGACGGTCCCTTCAGGTCACCCACTCCGTTACTGGATGCCTCAAACTTCACCAGTAATTCGCCGGCGGGGGAGAACTTCTGAACACGGTTGTTTCCCCAGTCCGCAACATAGATATCGTCATTCTTATCGATACAAAGGCCCCACGGCATCTCGAAGTCAGCGTCGGTGCTACCTTGTTGCCCAAATCCGGACCGGAATTCTCCAATCAAGCTGAAATTCTGGACCCGGTGGTTCATGCTGTCCACAATCCAGATTGTGTCATGGGAGTCGAACGCTACGCCCGATGGCCCGTTGAGGGTGCCTGCTTCACTGCCCGACCTCCCGAAGTGATACCGGAAAGCCCCTTCCGCATCAAAGACAGATATCCGGTTCAGGTACTCGTCTGAGACGTAAACCCGACCGTCCTGGTCGGTATCGATGGAGCGCGGCCACATAAAGCGGCCATCCTCACCGCCGAACGAACCGAATTGACCTTGGAACTCGGAATCAAAGTTGATCTTGCTGACCCGTTGGCCCAACTGTTCCACGCCGCGGCTCAGCACATAGATGCGGCCATTCTTGCCTAGAACAAAATCCTGGGGCGCCCAGAAGCCCTGCCCTGATTGGCTGTACATGCCGATGCAGTGGCTATAATCGAAGACCCGCCCGGCTGCAACTGTGGTTAGCATGAGCAGCTCCAGACGGGTAGATGTGCGTGCCACTGAATCATAAGAATGGCATCTGCTCGAACTTTCCACCGACGATGGGGACGGGATCTAATCCCAGCCACTGGTCCACCAATGACGAGTAGAAGCCCCTGAAGTCGTAGTTCGGTGTCAGATCTCCCTGGTTTAGGTCCTCGGGCTTGAGCGAGGGATATCGTCCATACATTCCGCCCTTTATCCGGTCCCCGATGACAAACGCCGCCCCTGCAGCTCCGTGGTCGGTGCCTGTCCCGTTGTCTTTGACCCGCCGTCCGAACTCGCTGAATAACATTACGACCACGTTTTCGCTGGCGTTGTGCTCCTTCAGGTCTGCGAAGAAACTGTCCAAAGCCTCTGAAATCTCGATCCATAACTTGGCATGGGAGCCAGATTGGTCGAAGTGGGTGTCGAAGGGCCCGTGGGATGTGTAGAACACCTGAGTGCCAAGATCGGCCAGATGGACCTGGGCGACGTCTTTCAAGGACCTGGCAATCGTATTGTTAGCGTATTCGATTGTTGAAGAATAACGTTCCGGCGCTAGTTTGATGATGTCAGCGCCTTTTAAGGCATCCAGGCCAGTCTGTCCAAGGTATTCCATGGTAGGACCGGTGCCGATAGCCGGGGCGTACATCCGAGCGAAGCTATCCAATAACTGGGTACGTTCTTCGTTGGAAGTAAGGCTACGGACAGATGAGAATACGCCATAGGTTGCCAGGTTGTTCACCGATGTTACGGGCACTCCCCGCATGGCCAATGCCCTGGGCAGGCCTTGACCAAAATTAACGCCTTTCAGTACGTTCTCTC
>Ga0066372_10000559_pt1 | contig 14031 bp, 10 predicted proteins | sample Knorr_S15_td_250_FD_77011 | JGI IMG/M metagenome (GOLD analysis project Ga0066372, IMG submission 77011) | Marine microbial communities from Southern Atlantic Ocean transect - Knorr_S15_td_250_ad_251m_LV_A | ecosystem: Environmental > Aquatic > Marine > Oceanic | place: Southern Atlantic ocean... | reverse complement strand
CCTTTTCCCTCCAGAAAAGCAGCCTCACCGATCCCTGATCGTTCTAAAATTATTGGGGAAGAGATTGCACCCGCACACAAAACCACTTCCCCCTGGATGAGGACATCATGACTTGATTTGGGATGTCCCGCTAGATCTGTTGTCAGATATCTGACCCCAGAGACCTGATTATTTTCAATGATTAATTTATCAACGAGGACCCTGGTTGCAATAGTGAGATTGGGTCGACGGCGCACCTTTCTCAAGTAGCCGACTTCGGTGCTGCATCGTTGTGCATTTGTCTGAGACATCTGCGCATAGTGCGCACCTTCATAATCTCCCCCGTTATAGTCACGGGAAATAGGTATGTCTATCTCAGAACAGGCCTCCATAAATGCTTCGGAAAGCGCATCTTTATGCGCGATTTCCATAACATCAATTGGGCCACCCGTTCCCCGTGATGCATTGCCGTTTTCCCGATAGTTCTCAATGCGTTTAAAGACCGGTAATACATCTTCGTAGCCCCAACCGGGACAGCCTGCATCTCGCCAACGATCGTAGTTGTATTCATCCCCACGCGTCACCACCATCCCATTGATATTACTCGTTCCTCCGAGGAGGCGGCCCCTGGGCCAATACAATTGCTTTCCGAGCATGCCGCTTTCAGCTTGGGTGAAGAAAGGCCAAAGAATAGACTCATCGGCAAGAAGTTTCCCAAGGCCAAGAGGTGTTCTTATCCAATTCAGGGCCGATTTGGAATCTCGGCCTAGAGTAAAAGCAATCCCTTGCAGAAGAGATCTTATTGATTCAAAGCGTCTGCTGGCCTCGCCGCCAGCTTCAAGCAAAAGGACCTGCAGGTCAGGATTCTCACTAAGTCGTGCAGCAAGCGCGGAACCGGCCGATCCCGCGCCAATAACAATATAGTCATATCGCTTCACAGCGGTGCTCTGGCAGATCTATTTAACGGTCAGCGAGCATTGACAAAAGATTGTCCCAGAAGTTCCCGAATTTCACTGACGGTTGATGGGACAGGATTAGTAGATCTTGCGGCATCGATGAAAGCTTTCTCAGAAATTGCGTCGAGTTTCGACTCTGGCACTTGAAGTTCACAAAGACCGCGGGGAATAGCCAGGGTGTCTAACAATTCAACAAGTCTCGAGTACAGTGAGTCGAAATCTTCAGAGGGTAATCCCATCGCTTTACTCATCAGCGGAATTTTTTCTCCAAGCGCCTCCTTGTTATACAGGAGAACAGGAGGCAGCAGGACCGCGTTTGTCAGGCCATGATGAGTATCACAGACTGCACCGACCATATGACTCATAGCGTGAACCAGTCCCAGCCCTTTGAGAAATGAGATACCTGCAAGACATGATCCCACCAGCATGGCACCCCGCGCCTGAAGATCATCACCATGGGTCACTGCATTCTCTAAAGAGCCACTTATTAGCCTTATGGCCTCGAGCGCTAACCCATCACAGAGGGGATGGCAATCTGGGACTGAAAACGCTTCGATTGCATGAATAAGGGCATCGCAACCTGTCCATGCAGTTAGGTTAGCCGGCAAGTTAACGGTAACCTCGGGGTCAAGGATCGCCAAAAGAGGCTTTTGTGAGGCATGCCAGACACAGCGCTTAACACCGTGGTTGGTATCCGTAAGCATTGCCGTGCTCTCAGTTTCCGCACCTGTACCAGCAGTAGTCGGTACACATATGAGTGGCGCAAAAGCATCAGGGCCCAGTTCGGGCGAATCAGGTTGATCGTAGTCAAAGGCCCATAAATCGACACTATTCTGGCTTACCAGGCTAATCGCTTTTCCTGCGTCCATTCCGCTGCCGCCGCCGATCGCGATGACGCCGTCGTGCTCTCCCTTATTGAATACAATTTTCCCCTGTGTAATTTCCTCATCGGTTGGGTTGGGTGAAACATGACTGAATATTCCATTCCCGAGCACTTCAGAATCACAAGCAGCGATGACTAGGTTTATAAAGGGTAGATCTCGGCTACCCCGGTCGGTAACGATCAGCGGATTCGTGATGTTCAGTTGTTTGCAGGCAGCACCTATCTCGGAGAGTCGGCCGGGACCGTAACGAATCGGTACCGGGAATGTCCAGTCGGAAGCCGTGAGTAAGTTTGACATAGTTTTACTTGGGTCTGACGAGGCGACTCAGTTTCTTAGCTGGCTCACTTTAGATCACTATACGAACGTTCTTCGAATTTGCAACCATGCGTAGCCACGGGAAACCAATGCGGGAAGTGATCCAGAAGTCTCAATAGCTCTGTTACTGCATTAACATCACCTTCGATAACTTCGACTAAAGCAGTAAACTGATCGATAGTTAATGGCTCCAAACTCATCTGCCCAATGACCGAGCGGGTTAGCCTGATAGTTGCATCTGCTTCAATGGCATTGCCTTGACGATGGTTAAGCACGCAGTTAGACAGTTCACTGTGCGATAACTCAGAACTGTCGGTCAGGATCCAATTAATAACAAACGTTTTATCGATTGCGCGGGATGCATTTAGTCGAATGCTTAGTGCATCCAGCATATGTAACACGCTCATGCTTCGGGTGACATCCCGAAGTACTCGATGCAACTTCGGTGTTTCCGGAAGACCTTGAGTGAGTTCTATTGCGGCGGAGAGATAGGCATTTCGCCAAGTGGCGTTCTCAGCGCTATAGCCGAGTTGCGTGTGTGCAGCGGAAGCCAGTTCTCGAGCGAGCGAGTTTTCTGGTTCCGCCCATAACACCTGATTCAAAATATGAACAACCCAGCGATAGTTTCCCTGTTCATAATCCTCGCGAGCCCTTGCGACGACAGCGTTCACGCCACCCATATACTCAAGCGTCTTGTTGGCAAGTATTCTCGGTGGTAGTCCGTCAAGTGTCGCGAGAATTCCGTCGTACCAGCCCAGATAATAGGCATAGATTCCGCGGACATTGTGCTTCAGGGTGCCGTAATAACCCCTGAGGTGCCACAGACGGGCAAGGCTTGGAGGAAATTCGATCTGATTTGCGATCTCGGCCGGCACGTAGCCGAAGTTCATCAAGCGTAAAGTCTGATCGTGCATGAACTTTATACCATCACGCTGTTGGCCTAAAAAGCGTTTCACCTCATCCCTGCCGAACACCGGCCAGTTGTGACCACTGACAAGATACTCGGTCTCAGTAAACCGCAAGGATCGCGCGACAGAATCGGCCCACTGCAGAGCGTCCCGCGGGAAGGCGCCCCTAATGGTATAGATGTTATGCATACACATGTAGCAGTTATCGGCGATATGTAGGGTATTGAATTTCGGGAAATAGCAATGCATACCTGTCGGGGCCTCTCCCGGCGCATACATAAATTCAATCTCTATACCGTCAATCGATAGCGTCGCGCCGTCTCGCCCAATAACATCTGTAGGCGCGATATAGGTAACCTGGCCACCCTCAATTGCCTGGCCCAAGCCATCGTCAACTAAGCCTACTGCGCTAACCGGAAGATTTTCTCCATACATATAGGCATTTCGTGATGGGGTCCCCTCTGCAGCAAGACCATGCTCCTTCAGAACCCATTCAACAAAACCTTCAGAAGCAAACACGCGAACTTGCCCGCTTTCAACTTCCTCTTGCGAGATCATCCCCCTGACACCACCAAAATGGTCGGAGTGAGTATGGGAATAAATCATCGCCACAATTGGCTTCTTTCCAACGTGCTGAAACAGTAAATTCAGCGCGTATTCTGCGACCTCTGCTGTCGTCAAAGGATCGATTACGATATAACCGTTATCACTCTCGACGAAAGTAACGTTGGCAAGGGACTCACCCCGCACCTGGTAGATACCATCAGTTACTTTAAACAGGCCGCGAAAATTATTTAGGAGAGCGTGTCGCCAGAGACTGGGGTGGACGGTCAGTGGGGCGTCCCCATGAAGGAATTCTTCAAAGGCTTCGTGATGCCATACGATATTACCAAGGGCATCGTAGACTGCTGCATCATCAGGCCGGTGAATTAACCCACGTGACGCAAACTCAAAGTCCTGTTTATTTTCCCAGTCAAACGTAGTGTCACAGCATGCTTTCTCGTGCGCGAGTTTTGTGATCTGTGTTGGCGTTTGCATTTGAGTCATTTATTGTCCTTCTGTGGAAAAAACTGATCTCCGGGGCGCCACAAGACCTTTTGCAACAGCGGTTTTCCTGAAGGGTTACACCCTTATTTGTCCTACTGGGAAATTAACTATGAATATGGTGCTTCACCTGCAAACGTTGCCCTATGCATAACGCGTCGAAAACCCGCTTTATTAAATCGTGCGGCAAAATCATCGCTGACAGGGCTATGGAGCGTCACTCGATTATCCCAAACGACGAGTGTGTTCCTTTGCCACCTTACCCTGCATGTTATCTCTGGACGTACAGAGTGTTGAAATAAGTATTCCAGAAGAGGTCGGCTTTCTTCGCGCGTCATACCTTCAAAATGAGTCGTGTATTCTTCATTAACGAAAAGCGCTTTTCTCTGAGTACTTGGGTGCACTCTTACAACCGGATGAATAGACGTTAATCGCTCGGCTTTTTTTGCCCGCATACCGTCAAATTCATCAGAAAATCTTCCTACCTCCCCGCTGTCGTGGACAGCTCTAAGCGAATCCAGGAGGTGTTTCATCCCGTCTGATAGGGTTTCATAAGCTAGATACATATTTGAAAAAAGTGTATCCCCACCTTGGGGTGGGACCTCTTTGGCGAATAGTGCCGCACCTTTGGACGGGAGTGGAAGAAACGTAACATCAGCATGCCAATCGCCTCCCCAGTTTTCCACCTCCCATGGTTCTTTAACGATTGCTGTTATCTCCGATAACCCATCGATACTCTCGACAAATGGATGAGATTGCAGTTCTGAAAAGCGCGACGCAAAGGCTTTATGCTGAACGGGGGTGATATCTTGATCGCGGAAAACGATGACCAAGTGCTTTAGGAGTGCTTGGTTAATCGCTTCAAATGTGTCATCAGGTACGGATGTTTGCAGATCGATCCCGGAAATCTCAGCACCTATCGATCCCGTAAGCGGCTCAATTCGCAAACTGTTAGTAAGTTCAGCGTTAGGGCAGGGGGCTAACGGTGTCATCAAACTTACCCCTTAGGTTTATATCCAATAAAGTGGGTTGGCCGCAGGAATCCATCATTTATGGCGCTCTTTTTCAACCGACTGCTTTCCCTACGATATTTAGCGTCTTCCTCGCCGATTAAATTGATTAATCCGTCAAATTTCTCTCCTTCAAGCGCACGGAGTTCCTTCTCTATTTCCTGTTGATACCAGTTATTTCGGTCTCTTAGAGAAACCTGCTCAAAACCTGCACTTAAAATCGCAGTGCGAGTGTTTTCAAGATCTAACATCTTGAAATCAAGGTGCACAAAATCAAGCCACTGCTGTGCGTTCGCCGTTAGTGTTTTCTCATCGCCTCTTAGCCAATCACTCCCAATCATCAGTCCGCCCGGCCTTAACACTCGCAGCGCCTCCTTGTAAAACGCCACTTTGTCTGTCATATGGACGATGGCATCTTTACTGAAGACAACATCCAAGCATTCATCGGCTAAAGGCAGCGGACCAGGTTCGACTAACTCGAATCTGACACGATCCTCCAGCCCTGCCTTCATTGCGCGGGCAGTGGATTGCTCGATTAGATGAGCCTCGACATCGATACCGACCACGGTACGAGCTTCGTATTTCTCAGCTAATAACACTGCGATGGCTCCAAGACCACACCCGATGTCTGCAACGTCAGTACCTTTGATTGACAGGCCGTTCAACATTTCCTTGACCTCTTCGGGGCCACCGGGAGCAAGATAACCATCGCCCCACATCCACTGCAAAGCAGTATTAAATTGGTCGGAATATTGAGCCGTTGCCGCGGACGTAGACATAGTTGGATTCCCTATTTGATTATCAATCTAAAGATGGTGTCTAGAAACAGTTGAATATGATCACAGACCTGTCCGAATCAGAGTTCAGAAAATTACTCGATAGCGGTCTTCACACGCATCTCGATAAGTCCCTGCGTAATCGGTGAGGCGACGCCTTGAGTTTTGGCTTCGATAAACGAGGGTCCTTCATGAGCGATCGCCTGTGAGACTGCTGAATTAATTTCGGTTGGACAGGCGACCAGTTGGGAAAAGGCGCCTGCAGCATGAAATATGGGGTGGTATTCGACATCTCGTAATTGCGTAGCAATTTCTCTTCCCCACATTGCTGTTTGTTGTTCGCGGATCATTCCCCACTGGGCATTGTTTGCAACAATCATGGTGACATTTATCCCGCGGTCGATGGCAGTCTCCATTGGTGTAAAGCCTGGAGCTAAACCAAGGGATCCATCACCCGTGATCAAGACTACATTGGCAGTAGGCGCGGCCATCTGAATGGCTGTCGCAAAAGCGGGACCTGTTCCCATTTGTTCCCACGGACCAGGCGCGAAAACGCCTCCAATCCGATGCCCTTCAAAGGCCCAGAAATTAATAGCAATTTCAGCCCAGCATGCAATGTCGCCCCCGTCCAACACCAAAATATCATCTTCTCCCAGCGTTTTTAGAACCTCAACGCAAAGCCGCATGGGATGGATCGGTGCAACATCCGTACGCAGAGTCTCTCGATAATCTTCGACGCTTGTCTTTCGGGACCGGCGGATGCTTTGTACCCAAGTCTCGTCTTTTGGGTTGATATCGCCGTTTTTATCTAATGCCTCGAGAAATCCTTTAATGTCAGACGCGATGCGAACATCTGCCAGCATGTTGTTGCTGAGTTCGCGGGACGTGGCATTAACTGAAACCAGCGTAGTGGCAGGATTAAATAAAGGGGCAGAGCCTTGGTTGAGGGGAAACGCGAGCTTTTCTCCCAACATCAAAATGACATCACATTCATCACTGACCAATCGGCTACAGGGATTCTGGTGGTATTCCAAAAGACCCATATGCATAGGATGAGTGACGTCAACCGACTTAAGATGCGTAAATGGCGTAAAGACAGGAATATTCTTCTTAGTAGCAAAATCCATAACATCTTCTTCCGCCCCGGAGTGCCAAGCATCTTGACCCGAAATGATGATTGGCTTTTGCGCCTGATTAAGCAAGGTAACCGCCTCTTCTAGGTCAGCGGGATTTGGCCAGGGCCGGTGTACTTTTCGTCTTGCAGTGTCAAAGGTTCTAATACCGGACTCAGACTTATCGTCAATTTGTGCGGTAAAGAGAAAGTTGATGGGAATAGTGAGTTGTACCGGGCCCGTTGGATGATTGCTGGCGATGTCAAAAGCTTTATCGAAAAACCAGGGCATTCTTTGCGCCTCGTTAACCTCAATTGAGTATTTCGTCATGCTTCGCACAACTTCAGCTTGCGGAAGTTCCTTGAATCCTTGATTGTCGAAATGATGGGTATTCGACGACACACCGATAAATATCACCGGATCACCCGCATAGTGCGCCTCAGCCACCGCCGAGATGTAGTTGGTAAAGCCGCTGGGTTCGGCAACACAAACCGCTACTTCGCGCTTGAATCTTGCTGTTGCCGCTGCGAGAAAGCCTGCTTCCATTTCGTTTCGGGCCGCTACCACGTCTATTTCGTAGTCGAGACATCCGATTAATAACGGATTCGTGAATCCGCCACAAAGAGTAAAGATTTGATTAATCCCTTTCGCCTTTATTGCCCTGGCAAGAAAGTGTCCACCAGATATCTTGCCTTCAGCGGCTTTACTTAGATCTTTTTGCATAGTTAGAGATTAGAACGTGCGGTCATCCGCACTATGGCCATTGCTTAGACTCTTTTCCGACGACCTTGGACTATCCGATCCAAAATCATCGCGAGAAAAAGAATAGCGAAGCCTGCCAATAGCCCCTGACCCACATCCGCATATTGAAGAGCCTCAAGAACCTTTTCCCCGAGGCCCTTTGCACCAATCAATGACGCAACAACAACCGTCAGCAGACTGAGAAGAATGGTCTGATTCATGCCTGCGCGGATCGACGGCGCTGCCAACGGCAAGTCAATGCGTGTCATCAGGTACCACTTGGAGGCTCCATAAGCGATCGCGGCTTCGCGAATCGATTCAGGAACACCGTTGAGTCCAAGTACCGTTAAACGGACAGTTGGAGGCATGCCGAATATCAGGCAAGTGACTACTGCCGCTGGTTTTCCAGCCCCAAAAAACAGAATGATTGGGATCATGTAAACGAATGCAGGCATGGTCTGCTGAAAATCGAGAATCGGTCTCACAATTGCATAGGCCCTTGGACGCCGCGCGCAGAATATGCCCAGCGGAATTCCAAGTCCGATTGCGATTAATGCCGCAGTCCCTAGAAGCGCTAACGTTTGCATTGACAGAACCCAAAGACCTACGAGGCCGGTAATGGCTAGAAAGGCGCCCGTATAGATCGCCGCCCTTACCCCCGCCGACAGTGCAGTGAGCGCAATAATGAAACTGGATACCACGATCCAAGGTGTCTGCGTGAATACTGCTTCGAGAAAATCAAGAACTGATCGAATGCTGAAACTGATTCCATCCCAGAAACCTTCCCCACGAGTGTTCAGAGACTCGAATACCACCTCAATGCCCTTGATGGCGCCCATACGGATCTCGGGGATGGTTGGGAAGATCTGCAAAAATGGGATTGCGCCACTCGTTCCGAAGTGAGCAACACTAGCCGCGTAAACCAGCACTACAAATAGACCAGACAATGTGAGCCGGGCGAAGCTAATTCCCGATTTAAGAGACCTATCTGATAACCACTCGGAGAACCTTGCCTCCAGCGCTGAGTTCGCAAGAACACCCTGAATCCCTTTAACCAGAAAAAGCAAGCCAAGACCTAAAACGATAACCCAGATCCTAGATTCCTCAATTTGGGCAAATTCGATGAGGGACTGCCGGACAATCTCTTCCAGACCTTCAATATTTCTGTTGTAGGCATCCACTTTGTCCGAGCTGTTTTCGATAGCTGCTTCCAGCTGGGTCCGCCGGAGTTTCAACTGCAACTCCATCTGAGCGATCCTCTGCGAAACTTCCGCTGTCAAATCGCCCCAGCCGCCGCGTACAACTTGTGAAAGCGCAAATGCCTCTAGGACAGTAAACGGGAGGCCCCATTTCCATAGTCCACGGAAGCCGAACCATATGGGTCCAAAAATTGCTGCCGCCCAGTTAAAGGTCAACGTAAACCCGGACTTGTTCCCGATCCGGGTAAACTGTGAGCCATAGTATCGACCGTTCGAGCCAGAAAACTCTTCGACCAAATCCTTGAGATTCAGATCATCGCTTTTTGTCTGGTTCTCCAACTGATACTTGGCGGAGCCCGTCATGATGTCTCTGCTCCCTCTATAACTGTCCTGAGGAGGTCCTCTCGAGTAACGATTCCAACTCTCGCGCCTTCGTTGTTCGAGATCAGTAAAGGTCGATCTGAGGAAATGGCGCTGTGAATGAGCTCACCAAGGTGGGCATCGTGATCGAACTGTTGAAGCCCTTCAGGAAGCGGTCCGTGTGTTTGTTCAAATGACTCTATTGATTGCATCACAGCATGAGCACGTACCACCTTGAGTCGTGAAATCCCTGAAACAAAGTCTGCTACATACTCATCTGCGGGGTTCAACACGATTTCTTCAGGAGTTCCTATCTGAACGATTCGCCCATCGCGCATAATTGCTATACGGTTTCCGATGCGAACCGCCTCGTCAAGATCGTGAGTGATAAAAACCGTAGTCCTCTTCATTACCGACGCTAATTGCATGAATTCGTCTTGCAATTGACGGCGAATAAGTGGGTCCAAGGCGCTAAATGGCTCATCCATCAGCAATATCTCTGCGTCCACCGCGAGGGCGCGGGCCAATCCAACCCGCTGCTGCATTCCTCCAGAAAGTTCATGCGCGAACTTATTGCCCCAACCCGTCAGTTCGACCATGTCAAGAATCTTTTCAGCAGTAGCTCTCCTTTTATTTTTCGGAATCTTGCGGATTTCTAAAGGCATCGCGATATTGTCGAGCACGGACCTATGCGGAACGAGTGCAAAGTTCTGAAACACCATTGCGATATGGGTGTTTCGGTAACGTCGCAACTCGTCGTCCGAGAACGCCAGTACGTCTTTACCGTTGACAATGATCCTGCCCTTTGTTGGCTCCAAAAGGCGATTGATGTGCCGGACCAGCGTCGACTTACCGCTGCCCGAAAGCCCCATAATGCAGAAAATTTCGCCGCGGTTAATCTGCAGGTCGACATCTGCGACCCCGATTACACAGTCGTATTGCTCTAAGGCCTGTTGCTTCGTGATGTCGTCTTTTTCGATCGCCGCCATCGCTTCGATAGCGCGATCCCCAAAGATCTTCCATACACCTTCGATTTGGATTGCGGTCGAACTTGGGTCGGATGTTTGATTCATTACGGACGCAAGAGTGATTTTGGCTAGGGAGCGCAAACCGTTTTGACTAGACAACCATAGAAATCTGTCCTCGGGGTTTCCCCCGAGGACAGCGTCGAAGATTACATCGTGAGTCTACAGTCCGAACCAGCTATCGACGCGCTCTGGATTCGCCGCGATCCACTCAGAGATCATTGCACGCGGATCCTTTTTAGCTCCCGCTATCTCATAAGCCCAGCGGGTTACGGTATCGATATCTAACTGAATGTTAGCCATCAGTTCGGCCACCAAAGGCGCCTTAGTTTCCAGCGCCTTGGCCCAGCCAATTTGAATCTGCTTAGGCGCGCTCGCACAGGTAATCTTTGAGTTTTCATACCAGTTCGGGTCTACGTCCTGCGTGATCTGGTTCCAGCAGCCTTTTCCATCATTTACCGGTTCCTCAAGCTGAACCAAGCCAAATGCATCCCATACCCAATCCGGCTTCCAGCAATAACCAACGTAACCCTTGCCATTTTCGACCGCCTCTTTCAGAGCCGCATAGTGTGCGCCAGGAGCCATACGAATCCATTCGTTGTTACCCAGAAGCCCATAGTCGCGGGTTTTGATCATGTTTTCGTTAGTAGCAATCCAGCCCGACCGACCAATCCAAATGTCACCTTTTCCGTTGCCATCATGATCGATGGTTTTGGCTACTTCTGGACGGGCTAAATCATAAATCGTTTTGACATTGTGTTGGTCTGCCCAGGCTTTCGGGGCACAGAATCCACTGCTACCAATGTAATGTTTTTCGCTAATCGCGACTGTACCTTTTTCATGAACGTACTTCTGTACAAAAGCGGTCTGATTGGGCAGCCAGATATCAACATGAATATCAAAGTCCCCACTGTCCAGGCCTGCATAAGCTGCCGCATTATCAGCCGGCTTCACTTCCGTTTTGTACCCAAGACGTTCTTCGATTAAGACCACAAGCAGAGCCTCGATCGCCTGAAAAGATGGATACGGGCTATGGTTCATTCGGATAGTCTCGGCCGCCATTGCTGACGTTCCTGACATAGAGAGAAAGCCTAAAAACACAAGGCTACTGATCACGCGCTTACTAAAACGATTCATTGCACACCTCCATTGTGATGTCGAAACGATTTAGAGATTACCCTCTTAGGATCAATGTAGTTGTCGTCTGGATAACCTCTCAAAACTACGATTCGTCGGTAACTTCTATTTTGATGTCGAGAGTACCCCCGTGATTTATTTACCTGATAAAGGACACACGCTACCATAACAACCATTACTTTTAATGAATAGTGAGCATGATATAGTTGTTATAACTATGGACTTCACCAACCACCAGTTAAGAGCGGTCTTAAAAATTGCTGAAAAAGGGAATATCTCCCATGCGGCAAGTGCCCTAGATCTATCTCAGCCAGGCCTGAGCCGACTGCTGAACCAGGTGGAACAAAACCTAGATGCTCGGCTTTTTGACCGGTCCAGCCGCGGTGTTCAATTAACAGAGATCGGCAAGATATTCTGCGAGCACAGCAAGGAAATATTGACGCGTCACGAATTGATCCGACACAACATCCAGGATCTAGGGGATCAGCTTGCGGGTAGCGTACGGATCGTGATGCCACATACTGCCGGCGTTGTGCTTTTCATCCCCTTAATGAATCACTTTCGGGAACATCATCCCAATGTTTCCTTAAGGATCATGCCTGCGTTTAATCTTCATATTCCCCAATACCTCAATTCTGGCACTGCTGACATTGGCCTAATCTCATACCCCCATGGCCTTTCTGGATTGAACGCCAGTCCGCTTATGACTGAGAACCTGTATCTCGTTGGCAAAAGCACAGATATTCCCAGAACCAAAAAGAAGATTACGCTCGCGGAAGCGGTACATTTTCCTTTACTGCTGCCTTCGGTCAGTCACAGTTACCGCTTCTATATCGACAATGCTCTTGCTGAGCATAACCTTCGAATAAAGTCCTTAGTGGAGATTGACTCGGAGGATGCGACCATACAAATGCTAAAGGAAGGCCAAGGGTTTTCAATCATTCCCTATTCAATGGCACAGCGTGAAATTGATGAAGGACAACTCTCCGCCTGTCTTGTTACCGACCCCGTCATTGTCAGAACCTTTTTTTCAGCGACCGCATTAAATCGTCCGCATACCCGACTGATTCGATCAGTGAGTGATGAGTTAACTTTGGTAGTAAAGCAGCACTTGGAGCGTGGGCGTTGGACTATCGTGGCAGATAGCTAACTTTCGCCTGAAAGACTGCATCAGGCTGTTGCGAACCAACCTGTCCTGGGGGTAGTTGGCGCATTTTAGGTACAGTAGGGAAAGCCAGCGATGCAGAAGTTACAAAGACCCCCTTAATTTTTGGACCATGGTGCGTACTGCCAAGGCTTTTCCGAGCAATGTCGCACTCCGACGTCTTAGTCAGTAACACTTCACTCAAAACTCGAGAAATAGAGGGAAGAATTGGTGGAGCCGAGGAGGATCGAACTCCCGACCTTCGCATTGCGAACGCGACGCTCTCCCAGCTGAGCTACGGCCCCACGGTGGCCCAAAACCGCCTTGGAAAACGACGACGGCACCTTCGATTGTATCCCACGATTTCTCGTTCTTTCCACCTTTTAAGTAATAATAGAAATCCTCACGTAATGCCATCATTATTGAGAGGAATACGTGGAGGCGGCAGATCTATATGAACGGGATGCGAAATTGACAGAATCAATAGAGGTATCACCTCAGGCGCTGCTTGATGCGGCAAGGGTCTTCGAAGAACGTATCCCGTTTAATCGGGTGTTGGGGCTTCGGATCGAGCGTCTTGGCGAGTCCGATGTCGTGGTGCGCTTTGATATGCGCGATGAGTTGGTCGGCAACTTCACCCGCGGTAACCTTCACGGAGGTGTGATCTCCAGCGTGCTCGACGTGGTCGGTGGACTGGTGGCGTTTATCGCGCTGCTGAAACGTGAGGGTGTGCAGTCGCTCGAAGATGAGGCGGACAAGTTCTCGAGGTTGGGCACTATCGACTTGCGGGTTGACTATCTTCGGCCGGGTCTCGGTAAGGCCTTCTTTGCTAAAGGGTTCGTGTTACGGGCCGGCCGCAAAGTGGCTGTCACGCGTATGGAATTGCACAACGATGAGGAGTCGCTGATTGCCGTTGGAACCGGTGCCTACAGCATATCCTGAGGCATTAACCCAAATACTGCTTTTGGGGCGATAATATAGCGACGTCTGAGTAGCCCAGAGGGGTTGCCTTCCTATGGCGGACACGCCACCTCCCAAAACTTCAAATCTCTCGCCGGGAGAGCAGTTGCGCAAAACGCGCCAAGGATACCGCTGGTCGGTAGAGGATGTTGCGGCAAACCTGAATCTCACCGCCGACGTTGTACGCGCGCTTGAGTCCGGTGATCATGAAGCGCTACCGGGAGCAACTTTTGTCAGAGGGTACCTGCGTGCCTACGCCCGGCTGATGGAGATTGACGAATCTGTGGTGCTGCCCGATACCGGTGGGTCAGAAGGGGAAAGTATCGGTTCGGTGGTGCCGCTCCTGGGCAAAGAGGTCTTTAAGGAGAAAAAGGGACGTCAATGGCTTAAGTTTTCGACGACCCCCAAAAAGGGTTGGCGAAAGACCTTTCTTATTTCATTGATTGTGCTCGCGGGCATCCTGGCGGCATGGTGGTTCAGT